>Ga0126338_10002167_pt1 | contig 13345 bp, 14 predicted proteins | sample OrbCmetagenome_2_FD_92529 | JGI IMG/M metagenome (GOLD analysis project Ga0126338, IMG submission 92529) | Coral microbial communities from Petempiche,Puerto Morelos, Mexico - Orbicella C C metagenome | ecosystem: Host-associated > Invertebrates > Cnidaria > Coral | place: Petempiche,Puerto...
CGTTAAACACTGTCAACACAATGTCCGACATAAGCCAACTCACATGTTCGCGAGATGTGGGGCGGCCCACGAAAACGTAAGGGACTCCACAGAGGGGTACCCACAAGTTAATATTACAACACAATAAGGTTAATTTGTTCCCTAGTGTTGTACAAATAGTGTTCTCTAATTTATAAATTATTTCAATCTGTCGTTTAAATGATTGCCTTATAACCCCATGTCCAGCTTTGGTGCATGCAGGATACTATTGATGTATTGTTTATTCATTTTGCTGTAAATTATCTTTAATTGATGTGTCAATCAAAACATCTTTGATATGCTGGCTTTTTCTGACAAATGTACCAATGCCTCATAATCTTTGAGTGTGTTTGGTTGTGTAGTGAAGACAAAATACACGTACATAATATAACTTACTTATAGCTTACGTATAACTCTTGGTATAATTTGATCATAGCAAAATTAATTAATTAATGGAACCCAATAACAGCTCCTGTAGTCCACAATCTCAGTCAAGAAAAAGAACAAATCACATTGGAATTGAATAATAAAATTATTATCAGAAGCCAATGCAAGTATTCATAATCAGCAACAAAATATCATATTTATCGTTCATGCCAGAGTGATTTTACTCATACTTGTACTTTGAGAGATGGTGCAAACCCTTTCAGCAAGAGGAGACTCCATACAAAAATGAGGATAGCTAACTATCTTTGGGAATCAAGTTAGAAAACAAAACTTTTGAACTTTTTACATGTGTATACTACTTTGGTATTTTTGTGAGATTTCATTTGGTAGAAATTTCGGGACTGAGTATATTGTAACCACTGCATTTCCGTCATACCCCACAACAACAACAAAAAATGTGTAAACATCTTTTGTGCGGGAGTCCCCATGTTAACTAAGAAAGAACATAATGATTAATAACAATGTCTTGTCTTTCTCAATAAGAAAGAACAGGAAATGCCACCAAAAAGCACAGAAGACAGTTCTGTCATGTGATCAACATTTTTGGTGGCTCCCCTAAAATGCTTGAAATCATGGCTCTATTTTCATCATCACACCATCTTACACCTCGATCTGCTGATGTAATACTACTTCGGGCGCAAACTATAAAATCGCTCACAGTTTACTTCACACACATGTACATGTTGGATTATTTTCATCAGTAACAACATTCCAAAAAATAACTGCTTTTAGGCTTGGCTAAATCTATATATTATTTTATCTAAGAATACAAAATATAGTAGGAACGAACTGTCTCTATGGCAAACTATTCACGTAAGACTACAGAGTAGTAAAGAGATTCCGGTAGGATTGTTAGATATGAAACCGAAAGAAAAACATGTAAAAAAAAGAAGAAGAAATAGTAGTTAAAGATGTAAAAAGAAAAAAATCGCCTATAAAAATATCTTTGGAAAATAAAAAAATAAAATTAATAGACCCAATGCCGATTACTCAAAAAGCTAAGATAGCGAAAGAGAAAAGCTTTTTACCATTAGGTCATGAAATAGAAGGAAGAATCGTGATTGAATGTCCTAAGAATGAAAATGAAATATTTTTATGGGCTATTCCAGGAAAGAAGCAATTGATTAGAGGTCCTTTTAAAAGTGTAGAAAAACGAAACGAAGTTTTACGAAAATGGGGAAAATTGAGGGAAGTGAATTGCCCTTGTCTCCCCACTATTAGTACTGTTTTGAATGATTTCGAGATTGTTTTAGTTTTCGACAGTCTAAATTTCGGTAACTGGGATACAATTAAAGAGGATTTTTAAGACGGAAAAATAAAAAAGAACACGTTAAAAAATTTTCCGTGTAATCTATCGGAAAAGAATTTGGATTTAGTGAGTAAAGATATATGGGCTACATGGGTTTATTTTCTAGTATTCGATATCGGAAATACGTCTTTATCGAATACATTCATATAAGATACAACAAAAGTAATTGCAAAAGACTGGAGAATGAAAAGAAATTCATTTAAGAACCAGCCTATGAATTTTTACGATTTATTATTTGTCAAACAGACGAATAAGAAAACTAGAGAAAAAATCAAAAATATATATTCGGTTATAGCAACTGATATTTTTTATGGTTGTTGTTTGAGATTGTTGGATAAAAGAGAAGAACTGGGTATAAATGTAACGAAGTTGCTCTACTTTTACGTTTTAACATCAGCCCACAACCTCACTTGCGAGACGCTGTTAAAGTTATACCCTGAAATAAAGAGACGGTTTTGAAAGAAATGAATATAATAAATAGGTTTTAATTTTTGCATGTAAAAGCAGTCTTACGTGGTATACAATTTTTATCTCTTTTAATATGTTATTCAATATTGAGTATAATACTGAAAATGTTTATAAAGATTAGAATTTCCGAATTTGCCTTAGAGATCGAAAAGAGTTATTTGTTATTAAAACAGTTGCCATCTATCATTTTTATAGTGACCATAGTTTCGATAATACAGATACTAGGTCTTTTGGGTAGAATCTGTGCATTGTTTTCTCCTGTAAGTCCGGACAGTATTTTCCATTTGACTATAACGTATGGCAGTATAATAGGATTTTCTATAATGTTATATTTAGTCGTCACAGCAGTAAATTAGATATTTCTTAGCACGAATAATATTAAATAATTTGTGAAAGAACGTGACTTTGTTGATTTTATGAAAGTTTGTTATTAAAATGGCATTTTTTTCCTTTTTACAAGTCTTTAAATTGTTGATGTATTCGTTTAACTTAAAGTCGGGGACCCTGATGGGGATCAATTGAGTCCAGTTATAATCGTGAGTAAAGTTAGGGAAGGTACATTTTTTGAGAATTTTGATATGAGAAGGGGGTTGGATAGTAGGGAATAGGTTATAGATAGAATCCATGGTGGGTGTGTTGATTGTCCAAAAAGTAGATTTTTTTTCTATAACCCCTGCAACGTGAAGCATTTGTAAAACGAACTAATTATTTTCGTTGACTTCATTTTTGAGAAAGCGGCCGTTACTAGCTACTTGTAAATGATCTAAGAAGTGGGTATTAGAATTTAAGTATTGTTGGTAAGTTAAATCTTCTTTGGGTAATAATTCTACACTACTTTTTTCGAAACTCGATATTTTTTTCGGGGAAGCAGTAAACGTTGTCATCTCTAGTCACAGAAATGGCTATAATCTTTTCGTTTTGTGTCCAAGACCAGGGATCTACCCGCCCTACACCCGATTTTGTGGTAAATTCTTTACCCATGTAATCTCTACAACTACTGAAAAAGTGTGATTTTTTTAGAATACGGTAGCTGCTAAGGTTAAGAAAAGTAATCAATTACCCGATATTATTTTTTTAGAAACAGTTGCTATATCCTTTTTCGTTATCATCGTTTGGCATGTTGTGCAAAATGGGTCGGTTTTTGTTTCTATGTTTAAAGAGCATTCTGAAGGGGTTGGTAGCATAACATTATAATTACTTAGATCTGTTCTATTTACGAATAGAGAGAATAAAATAGAAAACTCACCATTCTTTCTGTGGTAATATTCTTTTGAGTTTTCGTCGTGTAGTGTAGTGTTGGAAAAGTCAAATAAATTTTTTAATTCTATATTTTTTTATATCTTTAGATTGACCTATACCTATAATTTCAAAAGAGTTATATTTTGGATAGTAGATTGGGTATTTAGTTAGGATAAAATTTTTTATCTTATTTCATTGACCTTCGGAATCTTTCCAATGTTGGCTTTTCCATAGTTCTTTAAATTCTTTTTCCCGATTGATTTTCGGAAAAAAAAAAATTGGAAAGATTTGTAGGTGTCGTTAATGTTTAATTTTCCATCTTGCCATGTGACTTTAACAGATCTTTTTGTTTCTAGACAAATGATGTATTTGTATAAAGGGTGTCATAAATTTCTGTCTTCTAATTCTTTCCAATTATTTATTAAAATATTCTTTGAAGAATTGGAATTGAGTAATTTTAATGTCTTTAGATTCCCTCCCTTCACCCTTATTACGGCGCACTCCACGTAGCTAGGCATCAGTTCTGCAAGTGTTTCAAAGGATACAGTACTAAATGGCTTATAAGAAAGATAAAGAGGATACTCTTCCTCCAACGATATATACAAGATATGTAACATGTCCACCTAATGTATATCTTACAGAAGCTCCAGAAGGTTTTGATAGTTTATCTAGTTATCCTATTTATGGTTGTATTTCGTATAATACAATTCAGGTAGCACCTAGAAATTATCCAATTTATGAATACATGAGAGACATTCGTGAAACTTCAAAGGAAAAAGTTAGTTAACAAGAAATAAACATTATAATGGATAGTCATGCCGATCCTCATTTAGTAATAGTGGGTCCTTCGATTGAGGATGAGAATAAGTTGATGCAATGTCATGTTACTTTTGGAAACTGGGAGGATATTTTGGAAGAAATAGAAGAAGGTCATTTTTCAAAAAGGCATGTGGAAAATATTTGTAATTGTATAGAGGAATTTATTTTACCCTTTTTGAATTGTGTTTTTTCACGGTATGATAAGGACGAGTTTCCTCATCCCGAAGGTCCGTTTGGTATGTTTCATAGGAAGACAGTTTTGTTTACGCAAAAAGATGACGATGAGCCGAAGTGGATTTGGATACCTACAGTTTCGAGTAGTAATAAAATTCAATGGGATGAAGAGAGTGCGGATGATTATATGTTGAAACGAAAGTCTCTAGGAGATCGTTGTTGGTGGTTTTTTTCCATTTGCATATAAGGTTATCATAGAAGCGTGTCCTTTTCGGAAAAGAAACTTTAATCCCGTGAAAGCTTCTGAGCAGCAGATTCTAAATTCTATTGTGATAGGTGAAAATGGGAGAAATAAGGACGGTTTTATAAAGAACAAATTCGATCTTTGGGCAGGATTGGAAAAATGTACCGCTACCACAAATGCAGATAAGGTTTTTTTGAAGGCTCTTTTTAGAAATCCAAATACTGGAAAAACATGGTCTAGTTCTACATTTCATTTTCCTGGCCAGCGTATATTTACGCCTTCTACTATAGGTTATTTTGAAGACGTGACTTTACCCGAAGATTTACAAGAATTTCCTTATTTGAATTTAGAATCTAAACCTAAGCCGTTTAAAGAAAAAAATACAGGATCGAATGCTTCGTACAATTTTACTTTGGGTCCTCCTCCCTTTGGTTGTCCGGATGCGTTTATTTTAGGGTATGAAAATTTTGTATGTTTATCGATGGCGGCTATTATTCACTTTCGAATTGTATATAATTTAACTGTGCTTGAAAATCAGAAGAATGATTTTTCTATTAAGGCTGGTACATATAATGTAAATTATTTCGAAAATTAGTTTAATGCCATAGTTGTACCCTTTATATCTACCCAAACTAGTAAGGCAGTTTTACGGGGAGGTTTACTGAATATATCTAAATCTCTTTCTGGAGGGAATTTTGAGGGTCCAAAAGATATCGAAAGAACTTTGCAAAACTTGAAAAACAAGAGAAGAAATTTCCAAATGTTAGTTCTGTATGGGGATTTGTAGAAAATGTGAATTTGGTTCGAGATAACTCTAAGACGGAGGTTTTGCCTATTCCTTCAAAAATATTGGGTAAATATCCTAGGAATAATATGCCGGGAAAAACTAAAGTTATTCCTAAAGGTAGTGGAAATCCTGTCTATATGCATGCGCATTACCATACAGGATTTAAAAAAGGAGATTGCAACGAGCTTATTTTTAAGAAAGCTATAAATGTAACGTCGCAGATATTTGAGAAAGATAAGAAAATTAACTTTTGGGAATTTAGGGATGGGATGTTGTATTTTACCGAAAAGGATTTACGTAAATGCACTGTGGATTCGTTAATACCAGCAAGTGAGTTGCGAAGTTTGTTTGCTTCAGAACGTCCTTTGATGGTGACATCTATCCAGATAGGTTTTCGAGTACAAGATTATGTTGTGAAAGATCCAACGCGTAAAGTAGTTCGTACTATAGCGAAGAATGTGATTTTTTCATTGTTTCCATTCACTGTAATGGACACGTTAATTTTCCACCAAAATTGTTATTTTAGTAAAGATAATCAACAAGAGACGGATATACCTAGATTGATCGAAGAAGTTAGAAATAGGCTTGAAGAATTTGGTGACGAGGTTGACGATGGCACGATAGCGAGATTTATATTTAAGAACAATAGTTTGACCAGCTCTCAGCAGGTATCTGTTTTGAACCTGTTGGGTTTAACAGAGGATGAATTGAAAGAAGTAATTTCTCTCGAGAAAGGAGAAAAGGAAAAATCTCTTCAAGAGATGATAAGTTGTATGAAAGACGAAGAAATGGTAATTGATGAAGAGGAGAAAGAGGTTGAGAGTGTAGAAGAAAAGAAAGAGGAGAAAGAGGGTGGATATATGGTACCAAATAGTTATCGTAAAAATAATAAAATCGATGGATTAAGAGAGATGAGAAAAAGGAAAGCAGAAGGTATGGTAGATAATGAAAGTGCAGGACCTGTATATAACAGAGGTAAAATAGTTGTTCCAAATTCGAAAGAGCCTAGATGGAAGAATTTGGAACAAAGTAACGACGAAAATGATAATCAGGGAATACCTTATATTCCTATAGAAAAAGTAAGATCTTTTAGATCAAAAAAGAAAGATGGATTATCGGCGGCAGTCGAGAAGTTTGCATCATTTAAAGTAAATGAAGTTGTTGACGACGATGGTCAGAATTTTAAAGAGGTGCGTTTTGACGATATTACGCATACGGATATTTATGTAGAAGAAGATTTTGACATAGTAGGCGAAGGAAAAAAGTTTATTAAGATGTTATTGGAAAAAGGTGAGAAATTAGATAACAGCACGCTTTCTGATAGTAATGTATCTAAATATTACTCGGCTGACGAAAAGAGGGTTTTGGTACTTTTATTTTCCAAATTGTATTAATTTTGATATATATTTTTTTTTATTAGAAAAGAGTATGGTTTAGACTTTTAATAATAATAATAATAATAATAAGAAGAAGAAGTAGTAGCTATTTATATTTACATGTGTACGAATGTATTTTTAAAATAAAGAAAGGGAAAGATATATGTGAATAAAATATATATTTAATGTTACAGTTGTCGTGAGATTGTTTCTGTAAATAATTGGACAAAAAAGGGGTTGGTATATATGAACTATACCACGATTGAAATACGAGTGATTTGATGTTAAAGATGATTTTTTAATGTTATTATTATTGTTAATTAAAGTAGTTTTTTATTTACATCATTTCGCTATGTCCACGACCTAGATCTTCTAACATGGAAAGTAGATAATTAAACTTTTGTAGATGGCATAGAAAGGCAAATAGATCTATTCCTTTTTTTCTGAATTAAAAGAGAGTTGTTTTTTTTTATGTCTTCTTTATTTATGAAAAAACCTGGAGCTATTTGTATATCGTCCTTGTGTTGTTTGTTGGATTTGAATTCTTCTAATCTAGTATCTTTCATACGATCATGGGTCTTTTTTATTTCGTTTTCGGTAAATTCGTGTAGATGAGATATTGTCATAGTGTTTTTAGAATCGATTTGTTTTTGTACTTGGTTTTCGAGGTAGTTCATTTTGGTAAACCAGTCGAATTTCAACATATTTTTTTCTTTATTTTCATCTTCGATTGTTTCTCCGTGTAAATGATTTTGGTGACATTCGGTCTTAGCTGGGGGTAGAGTCTTGGGATATTTATGGGGGGTATTTCTTTTTCGGATTGGAGAGCGTTGTTGCTGATAATGTCCGTTTCTTCTAGCATCTTGCATAATGTTTCCATTTTGGCTTCGTAGCGATAAATTGTAGTAAAAAAAGAAACGGTGGAAGGTTCGGCTTTAGGTTCTGTGAGTATAGCGGTGTATATATCGCTTCCGCCTAATTTTACGGTATCAGGTATTTTCGGTGTAAATTTTACAAAGCCAGCTAAGATAGCTTCTATAGCATCGTAATGTTGCGGATTTTGTTTGCCTATATCTACGTAGAACATAGAGGGTATATTTTTATGCAATAAAATAATATTTTTAGGTTTTTTACAAAAGGGTATATCGAAGATGCTGGCGCTGGGTATACTTTTGTGAAAAAAGTCTCTAACTCCATCGGGTGTTTTTTTGGCTAGTTGAGACATGATATATCTGCCTAGAGTAACACGAGGGTAGAATTGGTCGTTCTCGTTTTTGGCAATGGTCTTGCGTAGAGGTTCAGTCGAAGCTATAAATTTATCAACCGAAGAACCTGTGAACATGTTTTTGATAATTATATTTTCCGTACCTCCAAGCGATTCTCTGAGATAAAAAAGTTTTTAGTGCAATGTGTTAATGTTGTTTTTTTTTTTTATAATTTCTTTTAGTCGCGCGAATTGTTTTAGGTCATTGACTTCTACGTATAGGCCGTCTGTTCTTATTAGCGAGACTCTTAATTTGGGAAACCCGTTTTTACATTGGTGTGCGAATTTTCGTATGGCCTTTCTGCATATGGTAGTTATACCATCGTATAGTTGGGGATAGACGGTTTGAACATTCCTGTGGCCTTAGTGTTGATGAATTTGGGAAAATGTTTTTTCATCCAAGGAAAAATAACTCGGATATATTTTTATAGGTCGCATGGTACATCTAGGGCCATGTTCACGTAAGCGCTAGCAAAATCGGCTTCTACTACAGATTTAAGGTACATTGGACGAGAAGAGATGTAGCCTCCGCGACAGACTTCGTGGGTTCCTTTTTTTTGTATAAGTTCTTGTAGGTCAGAGTTGTGAGGAAAACGGTCCTATCTGTTAGGTAGATAAACCAATCTATAATTTCTATAGGTTTTTTTCCATTCATCTAGAGGATCAAACAATTTTTTTAAAACTTCAAAAACATCAAAATGTTGGGGTTTATACGAAAAGTCGCAAGGTTTAAAGGTGGATTGTAGATTGGAATAAAACTGGTTTGTAGGTGTAGAGTAAAAGGGAAAGAGACGGGTCCCCAAAAAGCCATCCATCTTAAAAGCGTATCGTTAGAATCTGGTGGTAAGAATCGATCGGTCCATGTGGGTTTGGTGTTTGTGTTTATACCCTCTTTTGTGAGAATGATAATTTTTTTGACAATATGAAACGAAATGGTCTTGTAATCAACTATAGCACGAAAAGTTATAAAATCGCTACAATCTTCTCCCGATATAACCTCTAAAGAGAGCTTGTCGAGTGGATCGATGGAGTTCCGAAAGACAAAAGGCTCCATAGTCAAGTGACACAAATCAGTTTATTAAGGTCTACTTATACAATCATTCTACTTAAACTCAGAGTCGCTGCTGTCGGGTACAATGAAATCGTTATCATCGGTGTTAGGTTCTTCGTCCTCAGATCTCCCAGATTCGGTGTCGCTTGCATGCTTAGTATCCTCTTCGGAATAATCGTCTAGAACTATAGCGTTGGGATCTCCCGAGACTTTCTCTTCAACCTCATCGGGTTTTTTATCTTCTTCTGCGTATTTCCTATCGGCTTCCTTAAGAAGTTGTTTGAATAATTTAGGATCGATTTTAACTGAATCGTCTTCACTAGATTCGGATGGGGTTGTAGCGATTTCCTCACTCTGCGACGATTCTTGGTTAGAAAACGATTCATCATTAATAGATTTAATTCGCCTCAGTTTTTTAGCAGGTTTAATTTTGTATTTGGTTTCACTATCTTCACTCGAAGAAGAAGAGGAAGAAGAAGAAGAAGAATGTTCATCCGAACTAGATTCTATTCGCCTAAGTTTTTTTTTATATCCCTTTTTTTCTTTTTAACCGTGCTAGAGTTTTCAAAACTTGTATTTTTATCATTTATTGGTTGAAAAATGTATCTACCTTTGTAGTTGTCTAGCACATTTTCTTTCCCAACTTGTATATAATTAAGTCCGTTTATTAAAAAAAATGTTCCCTTTTTTAAAAATAAGAGGGATATAATCATAATCTTTTTTTCTACAATTGCCATATTTTTATTATTATATTCAACAACATCTACGGATGCACCGGGCAGGATATTAAGTTTAATAGTAATCATGGTTTGAGTATGGTGAGTCGATACCCTTGTGAGCTGTCTTTCGTTAATGAAGGCTCTAATTCAACCTCGGTCTTTTTATAGGCCTTTCGACATCTTCCGAGCATATTTTTTTAGAGGTAGAAGCTCTTTTTGTTACCTTATAAAAATAAAAACATATCCTTCCTTCTGGAAAAATTTGGAAATTGGTATTCTTTTTGGGAGGAACAGAAATTTCTAGCCAATGAGTGATTTGTTGTTTTTGTAACATTTTATAGGACTTGAAATCTATAGTGTGCCATTGACAAGAATTGATATCGTAGGTATAATCGAAAGTTTTGATTATAAGGTCATTTTCGGTTAAATCCTTAAAGAAAAGGAAACTTTCTAGTTTTACTTTATGTCGAACATAACCGGAACTATATTTGTGATTTCCGGTTTCGATAAATTGGCTCCAAACAGCATCTATTTGGTTAGTTTCTAGTAAAGTTGTAAATCGTATCCAGTTTGGATTTGAGACCCAAGCTCTAACGTGTGGGTTTTCTTTGTCTGTTTTTAATCGTAAATGTCTGAAGTCGTAATTCTGGTCGTCACTTTGTATAGCTTCGTTAGATTGTGTTAAGATGAAAAAAGACAAGTTGTCATTTTTTGCTACTTGTTTTACGGTGGTACCTACCGATTGGATTCTAGATATGGTTAGATCGTCGTTTTCTTCTTCTTTTCTGAATAGAAGGACGCGCCAAGGGACGAGTTCTATGTTGAAAGTCATGTTTAAATGTCATTTTGGAGCATGTGCGACCTTTAAATACCCTTTTTCGAATAGAAATGTTATAATAAAATAAAAAAAAGATAAAATATGATAAATTTTATGAGATTTTCGTTTGTCAATTTTTTTTTTATCTCAAGAATATGTTTCTGATATTTTTTTTTATATATTATAATACTATTTATTTAAAGTAGATCAATCTATTGAAATCTCGTGTAAATTATTTATGTAAATATTTTTTTTAATTTTTAGTCTTTATTTTAATTATTGTCCCGAGAATGTTTTGGGCGTGGCCGTGAAAGTCTATAAATCTAGTGCACCATCTTGGTGGTGGGTGGGAGATGTGCGGCCATAGAGAGGAATACACTAAAGCAAATTCGGAACACCAAAGGGAAAAAAGACCAGGAGTAAAACTCCCGTAAGAAAACCCTAAGAGAAAACCCTTTTACATTAAATCACTTTTTTAGGTATACAAGGGATTATAAATAAAGATTAGATCAAAAACATAAACTCTAGATGGCTTACATACTTGAGATGAGAAATAAATAAAAGAGAAGAGGAATGTAAAATAGTATTATTTATTTTTATGATTTTTACAATTTAGATATAGGGTTAAAATCTGTACGTAAAAGATGGAGAGACACAAATATAGAGGTTTTTTAAATTTACTGCAAGTGCAAAACGAATAAAGACGTTTTCGAAAACGTATTACTGTAGTACGGTTATATTTATCCGAGATTAATTTAGGGGATTGGACGAGTGAGTATCTTAAAGTTGGAATTGAAAAAGTGGCTTAGTTCGTTTCTAGATACACTGTAAATCGAAAAGATCTGTTTTAGACCCAAAAATAGGGCCGTTTCGGTGAGTAAAATACAGTACTATTTTTGGGTCTGATTTAGCCCATTTGGAATAGAGTTCTTTTGGCTCCAGTAAACAGGGCAGAAATAGCCCTCTATAAGGTAGTCGAAACGAAGACACAGAAGAGCTATTTCAGAAAAATGGAGGGTAGCTTTGGTTTTTGAAGGGGTTGAAATGGTGCGTTTGGATGGTTAAATTAGCTCTTCTCGAGCCGTTTCATGCCTTCAAAAAGGAAGAAAATTGGCCCATTTTTTGTGGCCAATTTAGCCCAATTTATGTTCAAAACAAATGTAATCTAAATGACTAAATCAGCACTATTATGTCTGAAACAACATTCTTTATGAGCTGTTTTGCACCTTAATTATTTGAAATAGCCCTCTTACAAGGACTAAAATGGATATAAGCATTGTTAAAAATGGCTCCATTTGAGTCATTTCAAACCTGTATAGAGGGGAAACAATGGCCACAATGGGAGACTGATTTAGCCCATATAATGCCAAATTGAATACACTTTTTAGGGCTGAATCACCACCAATGTTGTCTAAAGGACTTTTCACTTTAGATCTGCTTTAGACTTAACAGAGTCTAAAACAGCTATATTAGAGGGCTAAAATCAACTACCACTTACCCTAGAATGGTTCTAATTTTGTGGTTGATTTACACTTATCATAACACCCTAATAAGCTTTAAAAAAAAAGCTTAAACTTTCTAAGAACCACAATAGGCATTGGTAACAAATATATACACAGTAGACACGTTTTGTGAAGAAAATAAAAACATTTTATTTTCTCACTAACATTGTTGGTAAACTCAAGAGAACACAAATTGACTGTGGATAAAGCAGCTATTGAAAGACTCTATTCACTGCCAGCATCCCATATGTTTCTTTACAAAAATTACAATTTTATATATGCTAGAGTTTCAAGCGGATTTTTATGAAACTTACTTGATAGATTACATTTATCTCGTTAAATTCAGTAATATACAAGTGATTACAAATTAGAAAAGAGAGTGTTGATGCTCACCAAAGTGTGGCCTCTGCCAATGCCCTTTAATGCCTACTCTAAGAAAGACAATATGGTTTTGCTGTCTTTATATATCATGTTAAAGGGGAAGTATCATGGAGATTTTGATCTAACTGGGTCAAAATTGTGCTATAACACCTTTACTTAGTAACAAAATGTTACCAGAAAACCAAGAGAAGGAAATCGACTGGAAGAGTAACAAAGCATGATTTGTTATTGCACATAATTGGGGAAAAAATGTGAGAACTTGAAAAACATTAGTCTAAGATTTTTCAAGTTGTAATCCATTCTGACTTAGTCAATCTATTGTCAAAGACACTCGGCAACAATAGGAAGGTTATTATAACAAAAGTTAGCCATTGCTCTGCGGTTCCTGTTTAATGGTTTTTGGGTTATGAAATCACTCCAAATCCTGTGATACCTCCCCTTTAAATATATGAAATGATGACAGCAAAGCCACGATGCTGTCCACAATGCTCTGGTGTGGAATACTACATGTACACAACACTATTCATTCACACACGATATAAAGTTTGTCAAAGTCAAACCCTTTAACAATGGCAAAAACTTTTTGTTGCACAAACATGGCAGGAAGCATTAAGAGTGAATGCCTATAAAAATGGACCTAAATCGCCTATCAATGGCACAGGTCGAAAAATTGATTTCGCTTGTATTTTGTCCATAGATAGGTCCTAGTAAGAATAGAAACGGACCATAG
>Ga0126338_10002168_pt1 | contig 13344 bp, 12 predicted proteins | sample OrbCmetagenome_2_FD_92529 | JGI IMG/M metagenome (GOLD analysis project Ga0126338, IMG submission 92529) | Coral microbial communities from Petempiche,Puerto Morelos, Mexico - Orbicella C C metagenome | ecosystem: Host-associated > Invertebrates > Cnidaria > Coral | place: Petempiche,Puerto...
AAAAAATTAATAATAATTACAACAGTAACATCGTCTTCATGCAACTTTCAGAGTGATAGCGGGTCATTTCAAAATTTATATTTATTCAAATAATTCTTGAATTTCCTTGGCTTGATCAACCTTTTAGTTCTTTAACCAGCGGTCTCCTTGTGGATTGTAACGCAATCAACTGTAATCCATTGCTTTGAATTCGTCGGAGGTGTGGTTTACGAGTTGTAAGTCCAGGATTTCTTGAATGTCCAGAAAGCCTGCCAAAAGGTCTGAAGAGCCATCCATTTCAAGATATTACTGTGTGTGTTAGAGAGCAATTTCTGTCTGGAAAATGTTTTAATTTGATTTGATAACGAGTGCCTCACCTTCAACCCTTGAGAAACATTACGTGACCCATGAACACTTAAGAACTCAAGATCAAAATAAACGGCCAAATTCTTTAATTTTTCCTCAAAAGAGATGGCAAATCACGTAAAATAGTCTTGTAAACATTAGTTTGTGAGTGACAGCAAATATTATCAAAGCGCTGAGTTTCAAAAGTATATTATTGTTATGTTTGTGTGACCTTTCGACATCGGTATGCCATTCTCAAAGAGCTCAAATTTCCCTAAAGTACTGCGTGTATTTTTCGACCTCAAAAATTTTATTTTAAGTAGCCCATAGTTTTGAAAATGGATTTTGCAAGAAGAAATAGTGCTCTTTCACGTGGAATAAGTCTCGATGCACCAGGTGAGGTACCAGTCAATGATTTTAGGCCCTTAATTTTGTGAATTTTGCGGCACAAAAAATCGCTTGAATTATTGTAAATACTGGAAAATTTATAAAAAATTCAGTTTTGACTTAAACTGAGAAAATCACCACCCAAAATGTGTATTATCGTCTGCTTTGTTTGATTAGTTACTTGCTGTTTCGTGGAAAAGGTGTTTTGATTTTTCAAGGAGGTCTTCAGCGGTGTTTGGTATCAGACGCCTAAAATCTGGTCTGAGAGCTGTGAAACCAAGTTTATCTCCGTACATCCAAAATATTTATCGGATCGAGGAAAACTATATATTTTTAGAAATAGTTCACCAAGGGCTATCTTGAGAAATTTTTTCAGATTTTTCGTTTTTTCACTATTGTGCGGCCCCAGTTGAAAATTACTGACATTGACTCTTAAATCACACGATGCCAAGCCTTTCAATTCCTTAAGATCACAACTAGTTCATGTTAAGGATAAAACAGAAAACCTTAAAAAGTGTGGAACAGTTTATCACATCCATTTTGAACAATGTGACAAAGAATAATTTTTATGTTGGCAAAACTTATCGTTTATTAGAAACTTGAGTACAGTAACATCTTTTGAGGAATTCGTCAGCTGTTCAGGAACATTGCCAGCTCACAGGACGTTCAGTAGATTTTAGCAAAACAAAAGTTCTTGCCACGGAAAGTAACATGTTCAAACGCTGCGTAAGGGAGGCAATTGAGATCAGATTACATAAGCCCTCTTTGAACAGAGACAATGGCTTTGAATTAGCCAGCATCTATGACACCATCTTAGATCCCTTGAGATGGTAATGAACATATAACCCTTCTTAACATTCAAATTTGTATTGTGGCTTACAAAGTTTGGTAGATCCAAATGATATATTCCACTTTTAAGACTCTAAATTGTGCTCTGAGTACAGAAATTATTCTTTTTATTGTTTTTAAAATCATGATTCCAGAGCAGGAAAACAATTTTTTTGATTCTAGATTCTTTTGATTTATTCACAGGTACTTTCCGGCCATGAGGGACCTATTTCAGAGCTGGTGTTCAGTCCATCTCAACCACTTTTGACATCAGGATCCTGGGACAAAACTGTCAGGCTGTGGAACATGTATGATAGCAAAGTGTCATGGGAAACCCTTAATTTGGGATCTGACGGTTAGTGCCATTATAGTGATGACAGCTTTGTGTTATTAATTTTAATAGACAATTCTAAAGAGGCCTGAAAAATTTCAGATACCATACTATACCCATATTGTATGACATTGGGGGCAGTTTATGTGTTTTTCCATTGTGTGGAATAGAAGAACTAGAACTGTAGTTGTACACAATTTAATTTTTAGTTTGGGAATGATTAGACAGTCAATATTTCCTCAGCATGTCTTTATGATGGACAAATTACTAGTCAGATCATTGTTGGTGTCAACATGGTCTTTGTTCTTAAGATGTTTTCTGATGGCAGAGAGCTGATGCTCTTGACTGCTGGTTGGCTAACATACTTGGCATTGAACGAACAAAGGCATTAGTTCCTAAAGAAATTGTTGGACTGCATCAGTGGGCAAGTGTCATCTACTGCATAACTAAGGACTCTGTGCAAAATACTTTACATTGGTGAGATGGGAAGAAAACTAGAGATTGTTTCATTTAAGAGATGTAAAAATCAAAGGCCAAGATGCCTCTAAACCTGTCTCCAAATGTTTAATCTCCCCAGCCATTTGTCGAGAAACTTGATTATTGTTGGTATTTCTCTCAATCAAAGTAACATGAGAGTCAACTTTATTTCATTAACTTAGCTCCCAATGAGATCAAGGAAATTTTTTTTATTTAGCTAATTTATACAGACATTTTCTATTGGTATGCTTCCTCCCTTAGCATAATACTATGCTCCACTATATAAACACACACACAACCCACAGTCCTCCACTTTACTCTGATGAAGGGCTCACACTCAAAAGATCAGCTTAATTAACTTGCTACAGCGGTTCATTCTCCTGTGCCAACCTCCAATTGATACATAGCTAAGTTACCACCATTACACTGACTTAATTTGAAATTATGTGAAACACACTGTTGATTGATTCAATAATCAGAGTGCTCCTTTAGCAAACCTGTGAATGATGAATGAAGTGGGCTAACCCTTGTGTAATATGGATTTACTTTTTTCGTATAAACAGCACTAATGTTATAAAGAGGAAAAGAGGAAAAAATTTAATAAGAAACCACCAAAGCCTCATTAACAGAAAATAATGATTCTTATTATTTCTTTCAGCTACTACGCACGCTGTGATTGGTCAGTTTAGCAGGCCGTATTGCACTGTGCAGCCCACTAAAATTTGAAGTTTTTGTTTCTAAAATGTTTTGCAATTTATTGTTAATGTTCATAACTTTTATAACAAGTAAAAGTTTAAATCTTTCCTTTACTTTTAATTGTGTATTCAAACATGCTGAAATTTGAAGCCGTTCCACGTAAATAGAAATCGTTCCCAAACCCTTTAGGCACACAGTAGAGATAATTATAATAAATATCTTTCTCAACCTCATTAATAATTCATTAAGCCAACTTCCAACCACTAGATATATACTTCATCACATGCATGCATTTGGATACCCAACGAAATACAGTATACCATTCTCCAATGAGAGATGGTATATACCACTTGATTAAAATATGCATGAAGATTTACAACGTGCTCAAGACAATGAATATTTGTTGGCCAGTATGGCATTTCAGTCCACAAATAATAATTATTATCTTTCCTGTTCATTGTACTCAATTATTGAGTACAACAAACGGGAAGGATGGCGTTCCCCAGCAGAGTTCCTTACTTCTTGTACAAATTTTGACAGCCAGTAGTGGAGACTGCATGCATACATGTCTGTAATGGTCTTGTCTAATGTTTTGACACCTTCTTCAAGTCTTTCATGGTAAGGTTCCAAGGTACAGCACTTCGCCAATCAATTCTGTTTCCATTCCTTAAACAATGTACATGACCATTGAGTTTTATAAGCTGTTAATTGCGGCACTGCATTATCTATACTTTTCGTCTCCTCCTCCAGGTTTATGGGTTGCCAAAATCTCTCAAACGACTTTGTTGCAGCATACATCCTGACCGAACGACTTCTTGCAAATGCTGAACTTTCAACAGCGTGATGAAATTGCACTGTAAAATAATGCGTAAGAAACAGTCATTCATATTGAAATTATTTTAGGAAAGAATGTCGCCGCACAAACAATTGAAATTGGAAGTCTTTGTTTAACATTTGCTTAAAACTGGGAAGCAAACTAATGACGCATGAGAAAAACAACACTTATATCGAAATAATTGTAAAAGGAATGCTAGTATTACGAACAATTCAAATTTGTTGGCAATGAGAAGCTATTTCCACAACTCAAGTTCATGTTTCACTGGGGTATCCAAACACCTTGAAACAATAAAAGCACAAGGCTGTAGGCCAATTGCTTTCAATTGTTTCTTGGTGTTTGGATGCCCCAATGAAACACTCACTCTCGTTGTGGAAATAGTACTTCTAACCTCGTCTTTTGGTCTGTACTGTAAGTTAACATTACAGGTTCTCGTTTTTTTCCCCTTCGATTTATGGCCTGCATGCTTCACGCTTGGGCCATAAATCGAAAGGAAAAAACTTGGTCCGTGACTTACAGTACAGACCACAAGCTTGGTTAGTAAGAGACATTGAGAGTAAACTATCACAAAGATCTTTTCTACTGACTTAAAATACCCACAGCAGGATGGTTATTTAAAAACTGTTTACCAACATCGTAACTCAATGTTGAGTTGAATCAAACCTTTCACAGCATCTATGCCATCGTTGCATGGCATAGGCCCGAATGATTAATTAACACTTTCCAAGATCAACAAGAGAACTGGAAATTTTAACACAATTAATCTGAGAAGAAGAATGGCTGAAGGAACTCAAGGACACTAGTCCTTCCAATGAAGCTAAAGGACAAAATACAACAAGTGCTAGTTGCATGAAATTGCTGGAGAACAGACGCGATTCCGAAACTTCCTCAACGAGAGTCAAGTGCAGATGTAGATGTAGACAATGTAGACCTCGAGATTTCCTCTTTTTGGCTTCAAGAGGCATGGTTTCAAAAAATGTCTGGAGAACAAAGAAGCCTGAACTTAAGCAGCATAATGCCAATGCCGCCGATGAAATCACAGCAGTTTAACTTGTAGTTTGTCGCTTCTCAGGCGATTTCACTGCGACGGGTTTTCTGCACCAGAATTGTAGTTGTCTCTTTATTTCAAGTTGTCATAACCCATTGTTGTGGTAAACTGACCCATGCCGACATCTGTCAGCATGGAGGGGATTTTTAACACCTATTCAAACCAATTTCACACAAGGTTTTTCATCTTTTTCTCGTTCATTTACGCGTGCCTTCCGATGGAATTGGTGGAAAATCGGCAGGTATGTTCCAGGATACCTCCTTCGAAAAAGGGTGTTGGGCTTCATTTAAATTTGCTTCCGTTTCAAAGTTATGGCCTCTTTAGTAGAAGGAAACGTCCGCATTGAAAATATCAAAGTTTAGTAGGGTGTAGAAAAAAACCAAACCCTATCTGGAAAATCACAGACACCCTTTTTGCAGGTGATGTGTGAGGAAACATTTCCGATGTAAATCGCGCCGCTCCAATAATTCTCACACGGAAACGAACTAGTTTAAGCGAAGCAGTGTTTCTGGCTATTTCTTTTAATATCACTGTGACCATAACTTTTTAGAAAATCTCAAAGATATGTTTGTATTCTATAACTATTAAGCTTTCAGAAAATGTATAGGTTGTCAATCCACCTACCATGATACCTTAACAGATGATCTACCAACTTAATTTGCATAATATGTTCCACAATCATGGGTTAAAAAGGAATGAGAAATAAACAACTTCCCACTAATTTTGTTCTTTGTTTTGTTCAAACAGTTTTGACAGTGTCTGTGCGTCCTGATGGTGCACAGGTAGCCGTGGCATCACTGGATTGCCAGATCACCTTCTTTGACCTAAGAACGGGCATTCAGAGTGGATCAGTGGAAGGACGTAGGGACCTTGCCCCTGTGAGGAGGACTTCAGATAAGATTACAGCTCAGACCATGAGCTTTGCAAAGTTAGTTTGAAAAATTCTGTTCTAGGCACCATTTTTCAAGTACAATTCCAAAACTTTCGTCATTACGAATGTTTTTGTTTTGTTGTCACTAGGTGGTAAGAGGTAAATGTTATTTGCCGGCTGGGAGGTCCGTATAGTGAAAAACTGTGACCGACATTTTCAAGCCCAAGGTCACAGCTTTTCACTATATGGACCGACCCTAAGCCGGAAAATAACAAATTTATTTTTTCCTGCGGTAAATTGGCTTACAAGCAGGTTTGTTTATACAACTTTGTCATTGAATTGGCTTACGCGCCATGTACAAACCATCGCAAAAAGCTAACAAGTGAACCAGCTGGTACTAAAAGTAACTCAGATACTAGACAAAGAAAAATGCATTAAAGAACAAAGTAATTTCGAACTACTTTATGTTAGTTTCATGTAGTTCACCAGTTAAGCTCTTCCAGGAGCTCCTGGCTCCCCAAAATTGTTTTTCTGGTGTGGAATTTTGAGTAAAGTTTGAAGTTGTGCCACAAAAACAATTTCTAACCATTGTTGCAAATCACTGGAAATCAGACTTGTTTTTACCGTAAAACTGAGTAGCAGAAAGCAAAGAAATTCATTCACTGTATTCCACAGAAATTCTCTTAAATACATAGCAATGATCAAAAAGGTAAACTCGACTGCAATTGACTTTTTTGGCTTAAAATTGTGTGGCAAGAGAAACACAAGATTACATGCCATTTCAGCGCCGAGTTACAAACAACCAAACAAAGTCTCACAACTTCAAAACACTCAATTGAATTTACTTACGGTGACTTTCCTTGCCATTTAAAAGTGAATAGAGCTAAACTCCTGTTGATTAATCGTTGATGGAAGTGTAAAGGGGCAAAAGATTGACGATTACCTCCGATTCACTCAGGAAAACTGACCAACACGACAATTTCACCTGCCCTGTTTCCCGCCGTTACCGTGATCGTGGTCAGAGATAGGAAAATCTGGACCGCACTAAGAACCAATCAGATTGCAGGATTCGTTACCGTGCCCTCTTGGGAAAAAATAATACTTGATATGATGAGTCCCCTGTCTTTGTCTTTTAAGATAAAGAAACTTGTCATCAGAACACTTTGGTACTGACACATCAAAATGGGAAATTTCCCCATATAGACTGGTGACATTACGATTATTTTCTGAGAGTCTTTTAAGACATTAAAATGTCTTTACCTCCACTAGCACAAAGTAGTCAATAAAGTTGTGTATGCTCTTATGTTACTTTGTTCTTGTTGCCTGTTTACGACAGATGTTTTACCAGCCTCTGTTACACTGCTGATGGAAAGTGCATCTTGGCAGGAGGCAGATCTAAGTTTGTTTGTATATATCATGTTGATCAACAGGTTGGTGCTGTTTATAATTTAAGAGTCTTTATTGGTAAATCTGTGAATGGGATGAAAACAAGAGCATCTTGTGAAGGGTACTTACTAGAATAGGGGGCAATGATGGCAGTAGAGTCACTTGTGAAAGACATCCTCCAAATGGGACATTTATTGGGTGGGGTACTTCTTGAAAATTAGGTTAAGTTGTGAGAATTTACTATGTACCAGTAAGCCGGTGTGGCAGAGATAGAAAGGTGACCAGTTTGGCAATTTTGTTTTTCTTGAACCACAAAGAGGGAAACACAAAGGGGAAACCAGTCTTGGCAGCTGTGTCAAGTTTTCCATGTGTGATAATGTTGTATTCATCAAACTAATGGAGAGGGGCTATTTGATGATGTTGATGCTACTGCAGTCACACCTTGAAACAAGCGGTGTCAGTTCTTTGAAAGAAAACCTGTTTATTTACTTATGGTTTGAAGGTGAACTTGTTACAGCATTTTTCAGGTGCATACCTCAGATCTGGTTGTTTAAAAGATAAATCTGCATTTTTAAATACATAAATTAGCATTAAACATAATTATGACTAAATTAGTTGCACTTCGTGTCTGTAATGTCAACATAAGTTCCCATGGTGGCATTTGGTTTTGTTTAACTCCATTAAGAGATTTTCTTTAAATATTCATACTTTTCTTTTGTTGTGTTGTAGATGCTGTTAAAACGATTTGAAATTTCTACCAACCTTTCTTTAGATGGCATGAAGGTAATACACATAAATTGTTGTGAGGTCATTCTAAAAGTAAAATGTGGTAATGTATCCCTTGTGTATTCCCTCAGGAATTTCTTCACAGTAGCAACATGACAGAAGCTGGGCCAAAAGACCTTATTGATGATAATGATGATGCAAATAATGATGATCAATCTATTTCTTTACCTGGTGTGTTAAAAGGTGAATAAACATCCTGTATTGTTTCAAGTTTCAAATACATTAAAGACTAGTGGGTCTAGTTTTATATATTCCTGTGTTCTTTAAGAGAAAGAATCAGTTTCAGGAACAACTGTGGTATACCAGTTCAACTTGCCAGTTTTGCTCATTCCCCAATCCACTAAGTATTTCATAGCAGTTTTTAAAAGTTTCCTCTCTCTGTAGTAAAAAGTAATAAATGGAATAATTGCTGCACAGCTCAGTTCAACATGAACGTTTAGGCTCTAAGGATTACAATGCAAGGGAATAAAATTGACTATTTGATTCACATTAAATGTAAATATTTCTTGGTGAAAAAGAACCAAACTGCTGAAATTTAAAAACGTCACATGTAATAAACATCTTTTCAGTCGTCATTAATGCTTATTTGAATGTTTCTTTGAGTGATACCTTAGGGGATAACAACTGCTGTTCATACTCCAAATATGGAATTTGAAACAAATCCTTGAAATTTATATCACTGCCTGTTATTCAAGAGGTGGCTCATAAAAGCCCTTTGATAAAAAATAAATAAATAAAAACATTGTTCACAACAAACCCAAACGCGAAACACAATTACACACATATATAAGGGGGGTTATGGGAATTATTTTCTAGAATCTCAGCTCTTAGAGAAGGGAAAATAAAGATGTCCCATCTTTTATTTTATTTAAACTCTTAAGGTGGAATCCACCAGAAGTTTTAGTAGCAAGTGGACAAAAACTGAGTGCCAAGATTATTTACATCATATCGCAAACTTCTGTACGACTGTTTTAAAATATCTTCTCAAAAAAATCATTTCCAGCAACACCAAATGTCAAAAACAAGTGTTGAACTTCGTATATATGAAGCACTTGAAAGTACTGGTGAAATGAAACTGATGATGAAATTTTACCTGTGTTTGCACAATTTCTCCGAACTTTGAAATCTATTTTCTCTCGTTCCCATGGGAAATTGTTTACGTTGTTATGTTAGGCATCTATTTATATCTTTAGCTTTAAGAAAGTGTTAAAAGGACAATAAAACACTTGAAATTATTCTGGTACCAGATTTTTGTCCACTAAAACCTGAAATTGCTGTATTCTCTATCAGGTTTCATCTTAAATTATTTTATGATTTCTGTGATACTCTCAAAAATGGCCAAACATACATGTACGTGATTTTCATCTCTGCTTCTTTAAAATGGTTAAGGTGAATGACTGGATTTTACAGTTGTCACAAAACCTATAAAAAATTTATATGGTTTTGGGGGACGCTGTCTCAACATTTAAGAGATGTTTGTATGGATTTTGAACCATGTTTCAAGGTCCATAACTTGGTCTCTCTTCCCCTTAAAAGCATCAAACGTGGTCAAATGTCTACTCAATGGGATCTTTCATGTGGTGCTGTCAGTTTATCGATTGGTTAAAATTTGAAACTCACCCCAGTTCCCTGTACAATTTCAGAATGAGCTTTACATTCCTGATCGCATCAAAAATTCCTCTTGGCTTCAGCTGAAGCCAAGAGGAATACAAAAGGAAGTTGTGAAACCGTAGTTTCTTTTATGAAAACCTCAAGGTCTTAAACATGTAATGGGGAGTTGTGCAGCAATGAAACCGCATCAAAACGAGACTTTATTTAAGCACTAGATTACTTCGCATGCAATTTCTCTAATGTTTTTTGCCACCCTGGCATGAAATATTCATTCACAAGAAACATAAACATCTGAGAGATTACAATCATGCTTTTACAATATGGAAATAGAATCGTGTATTTTCAAATGTTAATTCAAACTTCAGTTAAGGGTGTTCAGTTTTTGTCGAAACACTTCTTCTACCTTGCTGCAGATGTCTTTTTTCACTTTTTCAACATCAGCCACATTTTTACGAGATGGCTGGCAGGTAAGTTTAGCCCTAACGACTTCTTTTGGCACATTACACTGTGAAAATTCAGTCATAATTAACTGAAATTCTGTGTCAGATACCTGGTTATCAACCATAGCTTTGGAAAAAAGCCAGTCAACAGTTTCATGTTTTGCGATAGCAACTGTAACAATCTCTTGATGTTTTTTTTTATAACAATTACCTACACCACCTAATGGTATTGTAGGCGGTAATCCAACCACAGACAAAGCTGAACGTAAGCTGGCACTTGAAAAGGCTGCTGAAAGAAAATTAGAGCCCCCAGCACCCCAGTTAACTACCTTTTTTGCTCTTTTATACTTTTTGGCCACAAGTCGGTAGTGGTTAACTTTTTGCGCTAATGTGAGGGCAATGTCATTTATTTTTCCAAACAGAAATTGTCAGGTTGATTGGGAAGTTGCGGATAGATCTTTTGTGTTGAAACAATTCTGGGGCAGTTGGCAACACATTCGCTGAGGACATTAAGTTGTATGTATCAGTTTTTTTTATTTTTTTCTAATTCAAATTCAAGTGACAAGTCATTGAAATCAAAAACTTCACCTTCATTGTCTCTCACAGAAATTGTAAAGCTATTTATGAAGTTTCCGGTCGAACATTCACGCAGAATATTTTGTGGAGGCAGTATATAGTTAACTTTTTTTAAGGCGGACCTTTCATGTCTAATTTAGCCAAAACACCAGATCTCTTCCCGTTTTTGGTTTTCTTGATCGGATCACAATGAATGAAGTAGGTGCTTGGGCTGTTAAGAGTGAATGCTGATAAAAATCGACCGAAATTGCCTATCAATAGCACAAGTCGAAAAATTGATTTCACTTGTATTTTGCCCATAGATAGGTCATAGTAAGAATAGAAGTGGACCATAGTTTCTGCTAATACGGCTTTCTTTGGTAGAAATATGCCAAAAACGATTTCGTCCGAATTGGGCTCAAAATCTACTTCCAGGTTTTGCTGAATTTTCTGAATATTTGATTGCCTTGCACTCCGCACAACAGCTACCTGATAATCTTTCAGTGGATTTTATATTCAGCTCAGGTCTTCATGGTATGAGTGAGTGAAAAATAAAAAAAATTGAGATGAGATTGAGATGAGATCAAAGACACACTCAAAACTTTACAATGTGTTGAAAGGGAATGATTGCATTATAACATCGCCATATTTTTCCGTGGGCTATAATTGAAAATGCTTTAAAAACAGTTTACATTCACTTGTTTGAAAATCAAGAAATATCTCTGGGGAAATGGCTTTAAGAAGCCCATCTTGGCCTGTTTATCTTTATCTTTGTAACATGTTCACTACAGGAACTTTGTCCTTTGATCTTCGCGACCCAAGACAAAAATTCTATTTACCGAAACCAAGAACTGACTGCCTGAAGCGTAGCTTCAGCTACAGTGGAACTTCTCTTTGGAACGATCTTCCAGAAGAACTTCGCGCTACAAAATCTCTAGTTATCTTCAAGAGAAGCATTAATAAATGGTTCTCTGCATCGGACTTCCACACAGCAAATATGTAAACCAGTAAATAGAAAATTTTGCATGTGATGTATTTCTTTTTAAACTTGTGGATACGCGAAGCGTAGAAACGTGTTTGTTGCGGGGACTCCAATATGCAAATGTATCACACACTCACTCAGGTGTAGACACTGTTCATAATTAGTCAGGCCGAACGAGAGCGCCCGAGCCCGACACCATATTGGAATAGTAACCATGCAGTCAGTGCTAGCCTCGCTATCTTGTTTGTGTGGTTACTACTCAATGCGTGCATCGAGCCAGCCCGAATGATGATTTTGTAGCTTTTACATGACCATTAATATTAGGTCTTTTGCTAAATTGAAGTGGAGTTGACTTCGAATGTTCGAATTAGTCAGTGTTTCTGCCAGAACGCGCCATTGCGGGAATCCCACGTTACAACCAGAGATGGCCCCCAGAAAAACAAAGAAAGGGTCAATTTGGCCCTTTCCTTTTACAACACTCCAGGCTTAACACAGGCATAATATTTTAAAAGCCATTCCAGGGCCGAAAATTGCAATCGATACAGTCGCCAATGCAAGAAGCATTTCATCCTTGGCAACCAAAAATTCTGGTTTAGTCGCCATATTATGGCATAATGGCGACTACATTTCTGTGTTGACGATCAATAAATTAACGGTTATTTTGTCACACATTATGCTCTTCTAGAGAATCATATTGAAAGATCTTTGCTTCTAAAACATTCAACATAAGAAAAGAAGTCAACCCGTCCTTTTGCTTTGCTGTATTGATTCTCTCACCAATGGCTGGCCGTGTTTGAAATCACCCTATAATGCATTGCAAACCCTTGATCATTGACTACGTCATGTATGCGTACAGATTGTTCTCGTGTAATGCACGTATCCTTCATACTAGTATCTGATTCAAAAGAAACTTTATTGAGTAGAAACACTTCACTTCAAAAAGCACTTACTATTATATTTTATCATAGATCCTAATAAACTGCTTTATTTTCCTTGGTACCCTGATGCATTTTTTCCTTCTGTAGCTTTCAATTTGTTGGCCCCTAAAAAAGATCTTCAGGGGCCACTTTGGCCCTCAAGTAAAATTTTCTGGCTGAAACACTGATTAGTACTATGGCCAACTTGAGGGCTGAAGTTCACGAGCATTTGACTCATCAAGGCATTAAAAATGACCAGGAGATGTGTATTTGTTTGCTGGAAAGGGACTTGCAAATGAGTAAATCCCATGCTAATGTGGTAAGCTTTGATGAGAATGTGTCTTATTCGTCGACCTTACTGAACTTATATGAGCGAAATGAACAATTTTTAATGAACGAAACAGCTATTGAAAACAGGACAAACATCGGCACCATAATATAATACTGTAATTTTGTTTTTACCAACTAAACCTGAGGCCAGCTGAAGTATTGTTTTAAATAGAAGCTAAGCTTATGACGTTGTGTCAGCCTTGCAGTAGTCTTTGACTTATTATCGTTTTACTTTTCTCGTTTGGCTCATTAAATTTCCTGTGAGATCCAACATTCAATCAAGCAGGACCTTTGTTCAGAGCTTTGCAGTTTATAGCACTTAAGTTTTCCATGTTGAGTTGTCCACGTTCAACCGAAATCGATTTAAGTTTAGATTAAAGTTGTGTTCCCTATACTTGTCTTGCCTATTTTATTGCTTTGATCTGAACTCTGAGTGGGATGTGAAATGCACATAAACTTGGAAAAAAATTCCCAAATACTTGATTTTGATAAGCTTAAATGATTTTTACCCTGTCTTTTGTTTACACTTTTGCTTCCTGA
>Ga0126338_10002169_pt1 | contig 13343 bp, 4 predicted proteins | sample OrbCmetagenome_2_FD_92529 | JGI IMG/M metagenome (GOLD analysis project Ga0126338, IMG submission 92529) | Coral microbial communities from Petempiche,Puerto Morelos, Mexico - Orbicella C C metagenome | ecosystem: Host-associated > Invertebrates > Cnidaria > Coral | place: Petempiche,Puerto...
CCAGTTTCGTTCTCGAGAAAAAGAGAAAAAGAAAGTGGAACTTTATCTTCTACACCGGGATGGTTATAATTGGCCGGTAAATAACTTGAAAGCTAATGAACTAGAAACATTTTCGGCAAATGAAAAGAGATTGGAAATTTTGAACTCACTTAACTATCCGCCAAAGAACTCTGAAAATTCCATGTTTTGACCGAAGTTGGTTTATCTTTGGGGTCGGCAACAACAGTCCAGCTGATATATGCTTAATAATTTTTTTTGTTATCTGATTAACACAGAGACCACCTCGAAGGCTGTTTTTCCGATATTCCTTCGTGAAAAGAAAGATATCGATCCAAAGAAACATCTGGAGGTAACGCCTTAAAATCAGTTGAGCACAAAACTAAAAGTGTTCAAGTTGAAAATTAGGCCTGTACAAGAACTGATCTACCCTACGAACAGACACCTGAAAGTCTGTAAACATGGTAAAGATCACAGGGTTACATTTTCAGCTCTATATATGTTAGGAGTAGCAATAAGTCATAAATCCTGAGAAAGTCTGATAATTTCAAGTGGTCCGTTCTTTCAGAGTGTTGATGAATTTAACTGAACAAAAATATCCATAGAGTCGAGGAAACCTCGTGGTGGTCTACTTGAAGTGACAAGTAACCGCAACGGAAAGGTTTTCCTGTCTGCCAATATTGCACCAGTTATATAATATTGAGATATTCAATCAAATGGCTTCGTGGACAATACTGATGTCATTCTATTAATTTAAGCCGAGATAGTTATCAGCGCAAGTGCCAAAAAAAAAAATCTGAAAATAGGCTTAACTCAAAATTCTTGAGAGGAAAAACATGTTTACTTTGAAAGCCTTCGTTTGTTGTAAAAGATTCCAACTTTTGAGAATCCTCCTCTTTTTAAGTAAACAGTGTGAAGGACATAAATAAATATTAACTGATTTATCAATCTTAATGCCCATATATGCGCATATACTGGCCATGCTCTCAAATTTGGGCCGCTATGTGGTTTTAAACATTCATAGTTTATTTTTACGTTACTCAAGCTCTTAAAACATTGAAATGTAAACTCAAATTTATATCATCAAAAAGAAACCGATCGATAATTCAGGTAAAACACACACTGAACGATAAATAACTCGACTTTTTAAACTTGTATCAACTTGAAGTAACAAATTACAGCGAAGACCTATAAAGATAATTGTACGAGCTAAAGTTGACATAACCATTTCCCTGCGCAGTGATAACGTACGCAATGATAAAAATAAACTACCGGATTTGCTTGAATAAATTTCGTTCAAAGCGTGAAGAGAGCATGAGTATTAGATAACAGCTGGCGACTTCCATCGGAGTGTAGCCTCGGTTTAATTTGACGTAAGGTGGCTGACTTCGGCAGTGTGTTGTAAGAAGTTGATCAGAGCGTCTGATCGCCGCTTAGCTAACATAGAGACAAAGTAAACAAGCTTCACCGACAGGGCTAATGCGTCTCTGACGAAAAGACATTTCTGAATGTCCGAGAAAGGTACACCGATTTACAGACAATGGGATATTGCATTTGGCCATGCCGAAACTAGATTTCGCGATAAAAATAGATACTTGTTTCTTTGTATCAGAAAACCTGGGATCTTATCAAAGTAGAAGATTTCCAGCTTTAGAAATATGATGAATATACGAGTTAAAAATATCACAACAACAAAAAAAATAAGCAAAATATTGTGCTTTTTCAGTCTGAGGACACGTCGAGGTGCAGACAGACAGACACTGACAGACAGACAGGCAATCGAAATGGGAAGAAACCGAAATCTGTATGCCACCTAAATACAACAACTATGTTTTAGCGATTCTGAAAGTGACGAGGATCAAACCAGGAATTAAAAATAGCATCTTGCACACAAAGTCAAGGAGTGACAATATTGACAGTGTTATGAAAGCTCAACCAAACCTGCGTGACGTTAAAAACCTGTCTGCTTCTATATTAGGCTACACCTCCGTTAAACTGTATGGGATACTCAATGAGTGATATATTAAAGAAAACAGGGCTATTCAAATCTTGTTGGACAAGCTCTAATGCAGAATTGTAAACGATCGGAAGCTACATCCGAAAAATTCAGTAACATAAGAACTTTAAGACCAAAGAAAGGTAGAGTAAAGGAAAAAATTATGCAAAGCTTGAATTGAAACGAAAGCACTCCGCTTACTTCATCAAAATTCCAAAGGGCATTGCTCGCTCGCGAATTGAGCAGAATGCATTTTCGATCGATTTAAAAAGCCTCAATGGTCCGTTTTCTAATCAAGACATATTACCTGAATACCTTATTTCCTTGCTTGTTAAATTTCTTTAGTTGCAGCTGAATCCTTTAGCGATGTGATGCTTCGTTGAACACAGAACCCTTCGGCTTTGTTACTGTTGGTACGTACACTTGATATGAAAGACTTCAATGTTCACTGGCAACGAAGGAGGGGTTAAACAGCTGTCCGGATTACAGCGCGCGCGTGACCTTTTTACGTAGATCCTCCGAAATTCCTGATCATTATAGAGCTTATGCCTCAAAACGCCAAGTCACAAATCGCGCCGGCTTCCTACAATTTCCTCTAAAGTCACTGCTATATTTCTTTTCAGTTTATGGCGCAAGTAAACATTTGTGGTCTTTTATCTACCTTTTGTTATTGAAGCCCCTCACGTCAATAAAAGATGTTAAGTTTACGTCATCAACATGATTGATTGAGAGCAATATCCAAAGCCTTTAATCAACGTATCTCTCCTTTTGATCCAAATAAGATGTTTTAAAGCAGACATGAACGTGAGCGAAATATCCCAGTTTGTAATATTATATTTAGATTAGATATCTTTGCGCTACGTCCGGAAGTCAGCTACCCAAATTGTTCGCATTCCTGTAATTTTTTTTCCACAGACAGTTCGAACGACAAGCGTGGGTGTCTTCTCAAAATAAAAGTCAAATGTGTAATCCCCGAAGTTTGAAAATAGCTTAAGTTAAAATCAAACGATTAAAACAGAATTTACTTCGGATCAGGTCAGTTTCACCAAATCAACAAGGCCGCGAATCAGCTAACTTGTTAAAAAAGAAAAAAAATCCCAGCCTGTGATCGAAACTGCAAGATTTGCTTACTAAGTAGCCATGCTAGTTTATGTCTGTGCTGTAATCGGAAGAAAAGCTCTTTTTATAGTTTCTCTTGACGTGCAATTGAAACAACATTGTGACAGTAAAAATTACGATGCGATAAAAGCAGCCACGAGTGATATTGGTCACGTCAAGTGTACCCACCTGGATAGCGTGGGCTAAATATATATCTTTCTACGTACAGGAACACCGGGGGAAAAAATCGCGGGAGTATTTGTCTGATCACCGCTATTGAGAAATCGGACGTTTCTAGAAAAGAACGTTGGTTTCGGAAGGATGCGCGAGGGGTGGAACCGAGTCTACGGGCACCGCAAAGAAGCCAAAGAGAAGAAAATTGAGCAGAACTGCACGCAATCACGCAAGGCATTCAGTTCTGAATTAATTTTAATTGAATAAAGATGTGAAAACACCACGACAGCTGAGAACTCAACACGGATCGAAACGGTCAGAGAAATTAACCCTTGCTTAATTAGTATCCATTTTCTCTTAATATCATCTAGTGCATTGCCAACGGGCTGGTGTTGAGAATACGGAAAATAGTCAAGTGATGCATTGATGCGCAAAAGAATTTCTTTGATGTCTACTTTCTAAGCCAAGCCTTCGCTATCTAAAACTTCAAAGGCTCGAGCCGAACTGATATGGCTGGCCTTGTACATGAAAACTCAGTACTTGGGAGGGGGAAAGGTCTGGGAAGGGGGCGATCACGAAAATTTTCCGCGTCCTTTCAGCCATCAGTTACAATTTCAGCCCATTCCTCAGTAAACTTTGTAGGTGTCAGAACTCAGCTATCAGCAAAAAAATTCTCGTCACCGATTGTAAACTTTTAGTTAAACCCCATTCACACTCGACAGGGGAAAGCAAATTTTTCCAACTCAAGGCCAAAAATGGCTGTCGTGTTTCCGTTTTTTGCTTTTACACGATGATTTCACGAGTGACATCGCTGAAAGATGCTCTATTGAAAGATCTGGTGAGGAAATAACCCAACATGGAAAAGAAAAAGAAGGAAAACAACGACCTAGCATTTATGATGATTTCGATGTACATGCGACATCATGCGTAAACGGGACAGTCAGAGGTCACATTCATTACAGATGTATTCCACAGTGGGTTTGTAGGGGATATCTGTCAAAGCGGATAAGTTAGACTTCACAATTTAAGTCTAAACCGATTAAAATATCCTGTGCTCTGTAATCCTAACAGAGCTGAAGCCCTCAACAAAACAAAGAGAACATAGAAGTTACCCTTATATTTTAATTTGTGTTTTCAATTTCGTTTATTTTCAATCGCTGCTCATGTTTGGTGGGCGCGTAAATTTAAATGACTAAGAAACATTGACGTCAGTGTTTTGTAAACAGGAAATGTCTCTAATGTTTGGCATGACTGGTTAAAACGCGTCACTAATGGCATCCGGCAAGAAATAGTTGCATTGTAGTCCCAATTAATTGAATCTGTTCACGACATCTGCTTATATTTACGAAGTGAACGGAGAAATCCATTACGGTGGAACAGCGTTGTGTCTGTGTATTTTGTTTGTCCGATTATATCCCCGACCGACTGGCATCACTGTCAAGGTTACCATGGTTACCATGCACCTGACTGGGTCCCGATCCCGTGGATGAGAACAACGACTGATTTCTTATAACACTCCTGGAGAAAGTGGGAAGGGAGGGGGAGGTGGGGAGATTGTGCTCTTTGAGTCTCAACCTCAAACTCCATGTGTTTAGGTGATTAAAAATATATATATATATCCTTCAAGCATATTTGTACCAAAAAGAACTCATGCACACGACCAGTGAGCAGAAAAAAAAGACATTACATGGAGAAAAAATATCCAGCCAGAGATGATACACACGTTCTGAGAAGAAAAAAATTAAATACCAAATCATCCACCCCTCCCCCCATCATTGAAAAGTAAAATGAAAAAAGACTGGCAGATGTTGTCAAACACTGCCTTGTGTTTTCGAAAAATCGATTAAAACAATATCAGTTTACTCAGTCTTCAGAAGTTCATCATATTTTGGGTATGCACTGGGTGTAAGCTAGGGTACTTAGTCAATTTTGACACTGTTTCGACCAGAAATACAGCAGCAGAAACTCTTTGGTAGCCGGCCACTTTAGATTTCATTAATTCTGCGGTTAGTTTCGATATTAATGAGGTTCGCAACACGGGGCCGCTTAGTAAACATTTGGAGCCTCTGACTAAGTGGCCAGCAATAATTTCCTCCTCAACGTTTCGATATTAAGTGATGCATGTTAATCGTGAGAAAACAGAAAAAGCGAGTGATCACAAACGGGAAATCGTCTTATAAAATAGGTCAATTCTCCAAAAAAATCCTATACAAGATATGTCTTGAGACCAGTTAAGAGAAAATTCATTTGCATACGCTGTCAAAGAGTGCCAACGACGTAACCAAGAGCAGCAGAAATGTCACGCCATGGATTTCAAAAAAAGCGAAAATTAACATACACGCGACGGTGACCTGCGTCAATCCACGGTACTTAATTTGCTACTTTATACATACTTTTTGAGGAAATAAATCTTTTTCTTAACTAAATTCTGCCTCTTCAAATTTGTGCGGATGCTTCACTGACATTACCTGTAAAGTTACAGTCATATGGATTTTTGCAGCGGAGGTGTGAAGGAAGAGTAGTTTACTCCAGCAAACAATAGAAGAAACGTTTTTTTCAGCGGGAGATTTCATTCTTGTGAATAGATCATACGTGTTTGTATGCGGCATGTGCGCGCAGAGTTTCCTAAAAATCCTCAACAGTTTCAACTGATAAAACACCTTGAATCGATTCTCTTATTTTCCGAACGTGAAGAGCTTCGAACGTTAAAGAAGGAAATGGAAAGCGTCACAGTTATTGGTGATTGACTTCTCTGACCGCTGTGTGTCCAAAATTATGCAGAGCGCCCTTAATAAAAGTTGCTTTCGTAGCTTCACTTGCAGGTGTTTTGTGAGCAATAAAAGCAACCAGTTATTTTCTCTTGAAAAGTTGTATATTAAAAAAACCTTTATCTGGCGGAAAATTCTCTACTCACCGTCGTTGACGCGAAGGCACTCCAAACCAGCTCAGCGTCTTCGGCCGACAAGATACTTCTTAACTGTTTCTGCATTTGAGTGGCTTTTAATGTCAGAATACAATTATTCTAGAAAAGTCACTCTGTCATGAAAACAATTCAGTAAGTTATTTATGGCCTGGGGGCCATTGAAGAGGTCACAAAGTTGTGTGTTTTGTCTGTTCTGTATTCGATCTCCAAAGTCTTGAAATATTTAATTCGATACTTGTACTCTCGATAAAGAATTGACCTCACGTTCCCTCCCTTCGTCTCGCATACAAGCCGAGTAAAAACATCACCAAACATCTGTTCCACCTTATTCTGTAAACATTAGTTTTATTGGTAACTCGTGCGGAGTCTAACTGCGATTACCTTTTGTGCTAAGCGGTCCACTTTCAACTGAGACAGAGCGCAATATTACTTAATGAGAGCAAAACCGATACTGGACCTTATTTATGCAATCTTGTAAAGGGGCCTGTTGTCTGACAAGGAATTGAGGCGACTTGTGCCTTATGTCACTTATTAACTGAAGATGCGAATGAATTAATGCACTCAGTTCTAAACTTAGGTCTATAAAAATGTCAAGAATTGGCAAGGACTTGTCATAGATAAAAAGAGATTATAACAAAAATAACAGATTTCAGCTGCTCTCACGCAGTAGTTGACTTTTGAGATGTTTGGTCCCTCTTTTTCATTGTTATCAGTAGCCCGGGGTACGTATATTTTTCCCAGTGTATCGTTTTGTCTATGGCTTTGCGACAATCAAATGACTGGGAACGTTGAAATAAATCGGTCATGAGAATTTTTTGGAATTCCTATCTGTAATTCGCGCTCTCTAGGAGTTTTTAATTTCACTGAATACCTCGTTCAATGTGACTTGTCCGAAATTATAGGTAAAAAAAAAAAAAAAAAAAACTGTGAATACAGATTGACTCATTTACATTTAATATTATTAAGCGATGTCTCGGTCATCATTATATCAGGGAGAATTAAAGGCTTGAATAAAATGCATATCATCTCTAAATATCAGATCATTTTGAAGAAAAGGAGTAATTCCGGGAAAACTGTTATAATACGATGTAATACGGATGATTAAATTCCAAACTTCTAACCTATAAAGCTCTGAGCTGGATCAGTTTATAAGGTCAAGTGATACTCTTAGCTGGATCTTTCCGGCCCCATTAACATTCTCTTCGGAGAAATTGTCAAAAAATTGTAGACTTGCATAGTTTGCCATATTGGGCCAACGTAAATCATCTAAACGTTTTATTTTACCAAATATTTAACCTGCCAATCGATGAAAACAATCCACCAATGGACTCAGGATATCAGCTGATATTCTCAGCGATGCGAAGTAATCAGAGACGACATTTTGTAAAAAAACACAAGATATGAATCCAAAACTGCAATATAAGTTTGTTTTAAAAGTCATTTGCACTTGTTGCTTCATTTTCAACCTACATGTAAGCTGTTCTTCTCTTTAACGTTTCATTTGTATCATGGGTGACAAATTACTCCTTAATTTTGGCGCGAAATTTCAGCGCTAATTTATAATTTCACATGTGAAATTACAAATGGAACGTATGACGCGAAATTTATCGATAAAATAAATAAACCAAAAGCCCACAATTGTAAGCGTAATTTGTCACCGACGATGAAAGGTAACCGAATGGCATACTCGTAAAATTAGGAAATAGTTTCGCTAGCTTTTGGTCAAAATTATTATAATTTCCCTCGCGTAAAGGCTCGGGAAATTATACGAACTTTGACAAAACGCACCCGGAACTTATATCCTAATTTTACTCGTCACCATTTGATTATAATGATATATTATGTAGTGAGAAAAGAAAGGTCTGTTTAGCCATCTGGAGTAACATACTAAATGTGTAACCCAGGCAATTCAGTTTTAATCCTTTCTGCTTGATCTTGCAGTTTCCCTGCTCTCCATGGAAGCGCTGTCTTGTGGGAAAGAAGCAACAGATGAATTAAGTGATTTTTCTCCGTAGCCTTGAGTAATTTTACTGTCGGTACGTTCACAGCTCCTAGCCCTTGAGTACGGCAGGCCCTCGCTGAACTTGTGCGCGTTCGAGGGTTTCATTGCTTCGTAAACATGCTCACACCTGTCCAGAAGTGACATGTGGTATTCGTCGAGCTTCCGCGCGATGGAGGTTTCCATGGCCACGTAGTCAGCCTCACCTTCTCCTGGAACTGGCATGTATTCACAGACCTTCCTTGTGGTGGGGAGTTCCATTGCTTCGTAATAATCTTCAGTTTCTTCTAGCACTTGCAAGCACTGGTCTTGCCTATCTGAAAAAGAGGGGCTCATGGCTTCGTAAACATGTCCATCCCCCTCTAGTGGAGACACGTATTCATTAACAGTGGAGACATCCACTGCTTTGTGATAACCAGTATCCCCACTTTCCTCTAGCCCAGCTGAAAGTGCGTTTTCTTGAAAATAGCACGTGGGTAGCAAGTCGTCTTCCACACTTGTAATCTGCGTTTCAAGCTTGTCAATTTCCGGCTGTAGACGTTCCCAATATTTCCTTATGTACTCTGCATTGCAACGGAGCTTTCTGATCGGAAATACGGTGACTTGAAGATCAACTGGGAGCTTCAGTATGGTAAACTGGTCGCGTAGTTTTGTGGTTGCGATCACAATGGACTCTTCCACCATTTCTTCAAAGCGAAACTCTCCTTTTAAGGCTATCCTAGCCTCTGGGCTGAACTTAACGTCTCCGATAAACCGTACAGCAACGGGAAAAGCAATGTTATCAGCGACGTACCTCAAAGAGTAGCGCCTTGGGTCGAACTCTTCAAATGACTCGAAAGGCATAACATAATCAAGTGGCAATCGTATTTCCCTATCGGGGTTACGAAGAATCTTACATGTTAAAGTTTCAGGTCCTGCTTTCTTTCCCCGCGGAGTTTCAGCCACGATTGGTTCCAGAATATCTCCATCTTCTAGATTCAGCTCAGGGACTTCTGTAAGGGTGCGCAGAAACGTGATCATGACTGGGCGTCGAGCGTGCGAACGTAGCCCACCTTTACTCTGCCGCGTGCGTGTTTTGGGAACTATCTCGACTCTGGCCGAGTTGTCTATAGGCAGGAAAAAATACCCGCCTTTCGAATTCTTCACTTTAATTCGCTTTAACCGCACAACTGTGTGAACTGTTATTATTTCATCCAATGAGAGCGAACACGCTCCTGTTGGACTGTCAACTCCCCCCAACACTTGCACTGTATAAGGAAGTCGGTATCGAATAATGAAGTTAGCAAGTGTGTCTTCAAGCGGTTGAGTCTTGTAGCTTGTAGCTATAAAGTGAAAGGCAAATTTCAGCTCTTTTTGTACCACAAAGACAATCATAATCTTGATTTTGTGCCAGTATTTCAGAAAGGAAATCTGTTGCTTACCTTCCACAGGCTGGGTCATATTCGATCTTTGGTGTCAAAATCAATCAGTGTTTTCTAAAACCACTGTTCCTCAAATCTAGCTTACACTGAGTTTAAACTGAAATATTATTAGATCTGAATCGTATCAAGCAGTTTAAGTCTTAATTACGTAAACTTCCTCTTACGGGACAGCAGTTGTGAGAATTTAGTTTTACGTCTCACTCTCACTCACTCACTCACTCCTGCCCATTATGCCGGCTGGCATGTCTATCAAGACCTAATTATTCTCTTAGGTATCTTTAAGACTGTCCTTTGCATAAGGCTTATTGCTTCCCTGGGCTTCCTTGCCTTATATATTCATATTTTATAAATATATTTCAAAATGGCAAAATAAATAAATAAATAAATAAATAAACAAAAATAAATAAATAAATAAACAAATACATAAACAAAACAAACAAATCCATACTTGACCAATTTCTTTGTTCTCCTCACTATCTACTAGACAGATGTGTTGATGCTGTTAAGCGTTGTTGGGAGAAACAAAATGTTAATCACCCTCCGGAATTGAAGTTTTGTTTCCATTCACCCTTAGGCAGTAAGTGAAAGATACATTTCATCCCTGTCAGCACACCTCAGCGCGTACAAAAACAATAAAACATTATTTACTGTCAGACCAATACCCGAATTAGTTAACTCTTGATTTTTTGTTTTCCCTTAAAGGAACTAAGTCACGGTATTTTGAGTTATTTTGGCCACATACAAAATTACCTTTAAATGGTAGGAAACCTGAAAATAACAGTTTAATAAAGTAGAAAAACATCAAAGAGATAATGATAAACCATAAAGGAACAAGGATGGCTAAGGATATAGAAGATTGACACGGATTACAAACGACGAATTTGAAAAATTGAGGCTAAACTTTTCAATATGCGCAAACCGTGACGTAGCTCCTTGAAACCAAACAGTAAACTGCAAATTCTTCGTACATCTCACCTGTCGTGCTGGCTAACTCGAAAACCGAACGGTTCATTTAGTTTTCAGTCTCATTTAAACAAGACAATAACAGTTACCTCATGTATAACCTGAGTATCAGGCCTTTCTTAGCAAGAGGGCAGGGTTAGGGGGAAATGCATAGAAAGCCCTTTCCTTTGCCGGGTGCTTCCTCCTGCTACCCCGCAAGTAAGGTAAGCCTGATACTCAGGCTGCCTCATCTAAAACATACTAAACATATTAAATAAACTAACAATGTTATAATGTTTATACTGTAGAACCTCCATTTAACCAGAACCTCTATTTTACGAAGACCTCGGTGTAACGAGCGACATTCTTCGCCCTAGTAATAGTAAAATATGTGGTAAAGAATCTCGATACAACCAAACCTCGTTATGGCGAAAAACTTTTTCCAGTCCCTTGGCCCTTCGTTAAATCGAGGTTCCACTGTATTGATATTGAGAAATAAAGATGTTGTTGTTGCTGTACAAACATGTTCTGTCACTATCAGCGAAAAGAAAATGAAAAGAAAGAACACACTCTGATAGCTATAGCCATATGGTGGTCATTTTGAACATTTTAATAACGAAACGTCGTTGCACACGTATTTTCCATTCCTCTTTAAGCAGCAACACCTATAAGCAACAACTTTGTAAGGGAAAAGGGAAAGGCTGTTGCTTGATTTTTTTTTTTTTCAACGAGGTTAATAATGCAAATTTTGGAAGATTGTTGGTCGTAACTATTTTGCCAGTGTTAAAGAATGAGGTTGAAAGTCTGATCTCGTGCGTAGGAATGCACAAGGTGTTTTATATGTGTTTTATTTTATCGGTATATTTTATTTTCACTAGTCTCGCGAACTGACTGAGAGCGTACTACGTTCACATCAAAACATAAACAAAGAAAATGTACGTTATATACATTAAACTGGTGACGTGACCCGGGGGGGGGGGGTACTCCCATATTTAAAGCTCGGGGATGCTCGTGGGAAAATTTGAATTAAACCCCTAAAAGAGAACCATCTGGGCGTGGTTCAAGCTTTATTTGACTCCTAAAAGATACCAGTTACAACGGAATAGACTCGATTACCAGCTGCTGTTCAGAAAAGGAGCCCGCGCTAGTAGACCGGACTCTAGAAATAAGAGCGGTTTTTTCATTGTTATCATTTCTTCGAGTGCACCCTAAAAGATACCTTGACCGCTAGGAATGGTGGTGCTTCGTCCATCCTAAGTCATGCAAGAATCCTTGATTTTTACCCCTAAGTGAGACGACGAACATCCTCAACCTTTTCATATGGGATTCTTCCCCCGTGGGAAACGTGACACCATTAGTCTGTTGGACAGGTAAGTAGGCTGGTTTTGATGATACGGGTAGGTTCTTGTTATCTTTAAACGGACCAAATAGCTCTTACTATTAATCATCAGATCTTTTCCATCCACACTACGCCGGAGGAATTTTGGATTTGTGTTCGGTTATTTTGGGTTTGTGTTCGAAGAAAACTTGGATGAGGAGATCGCATTATTATCGTGACTGCATCGTTTTGGAGAAGCTTTCTTTCCTGGTCCAAGCGAAAACGAAAAGCCGGCGTTTTCAAACTCCTCCGGTTTGAAGAGTGTTTTCGAAAAACTCCGTTTTCGTGACGGATTAGTGTGGAAGGTAGGCATAACCGCAGAAATAAAGTTGCGTTTTCCAATTTCTCCGGCGTGCTGTGGACACTGCCTTAATCTCTCTCGAGTTATTTTTAGCTGTGCTATCCATTGTACCGCAAATACAAAATAAATAAATTCCATACTTACATTCAACAATTATATTAGGAGCTCGAGATTTCTATCGCGTGATGAAGCCTGCAAATAATTTTTGTCTATAAGCAGGTCATTTGTCAGGCCAAGGACAACTCAGTTTGACCTGACAAAAAACCAGTCTGGTCAGACAAAAAAATGTTTTGCCGTTAGAAATTAAAAATAAGAGACATTGACACATTTTGCTATTTCAGTGTAGACCCTTCGACAAAATGTTGAATAGCTTGAGAGTTAAGTCAATTGAGTGTAAAATCAATACTAACACCAGAAAGGGGACCTTTACATTAGGTCAGGTATTATTTTACCCTTGAAAATTAACAAATTTATAAACGTTTGTACCCCTAGTTTGCATCAAGAGAAAATGAGGAAACTCTCTTGTTTGCATTCACTCACTTGATCAAACGTGAATAGAGTGTGTGCATTGTCACGCAATAAACAATAAAATCAAAAACCATCCAGTGGATAAAGTCAAGAAATTGTGATACTATAGACGATAAATAAAGAAGACAGTTCTCCAAGTTTAAGGTGTGTGCGTTGTCCCAAATTTGAGATATTCGTCGAAATGTTTCGCGCAAAATTATAGAGGTGGCCGGAAGATACACGACCTCCTCACGAGGAATGGCACCTTTCTTTCGCATGGTGATTTTACCCACAAGTATGACTTAAAATGCAATTTCCTACAGTATTTACAAGTAGTTTCAGCAATACCCCGGCGACTTGCTGAAAAAGCAAAGCAAAACCTGGATGCCAAATTTACCTTTTCACCAGAAAACAGTTTTTCCCAGCTATCACCTTCAATAAATGTGAACCTTCTGAAAATGAAGAGTAAAGATTACTATTGGTCTTTTCAAAACAAATTAGATGCAGAACTTAAGGCGCCTGGAAAATGGACTCGTGATTTGCAGACTAGTGATATAGAATTTAATGTCTACTTCAAAAACCTAAAAGGTATCTGCAAAGAAAATAA
>Ga0126338_10002171_pt1 | contig 13338 bp, 11 predicted proteins | sample OrbCmetagenome_2_FD_92529 | JGI IMG/M metagenome (GOLD analysis project Ga0126338, IMG submission 92529) | Coral microbial communities from Petempiche,Puerto Morelos, Mexico - Orbicella C C metagenome | ecosystem: Host-associated > Invertebrates > Cnidaria > Coral | place: Petempiche,Puerto...
TCTTACTTGGAACTCTGCAAATGAACAAGTTAAAATTTGTTCAAACCATTTCCTAAATGTATGTCAAAATTTAACCATTTAAAATCTGTTTAAACCATTTACTAAATGTTAAAATATGTTTATTAATTGTAATTGTTTGAAATCATTATTTCAATGTAGTATAATTTATAAAACATGGTTAAATTTTGTTCTTCAGAGTCTTGTAGAGACTTAATTGTACATGTAGCACTGCAAAATACGAGTTATTTAACCCATTTGTATTAAAATGTGTTTAAACAGTACATCTGTACTGATACTTTTTAGGTTTAAAACTTTAATAAGTGCACTACCTTTGGTCATTTGGATCAATCTGGTTCTTTGAAGACTCAGCATGATATATCAACCCCTTTCTTCTGTAGAAATGACTTGATCATTTGGCCCCCATTGGGGCTGTTGCATCCTGGCCTACCATTCGTATTTTGTAGATCCTAGCTTTCTCAGACCAGTTTGTGGTGCCTTTAGGCCAAGATTTTATGTCAGTCAGGAGGTGATCCAGGGCTCCAGTGATGTTTTCTGTTGCTGGGGTGTGAGATTTTTCTTTTCTTTTAGGAGGTGTTATTCTTGCTCTTTCTGTAGCCTCCTCTTTACTTTCAAAGAACTAAGCCAGTCTGTGGGTTTGTCCACCCCTGTATGACTGCCTTGAACTTAGGTGTATATTAGTGTCATTTTAACTCATTGCTTTTTCAACATCATTTTTCATTTGCCTTTGTTGATCTCTTTCTAACTTTCTCTTTCGACAGGACACAGTTTCTTTTCAATTGTGGGGTCAGGGACAAGGACCAGAATGTCAGTAAGTGACTTTCCAAAGTTCCCTTTACATTTCTCATCATATGTGGAATAAATTATCTGTCCCAAAACCTTAAGCTGTTTGTTTGTAATTTTTGAGCATTTCTGAACAATGTGTTGTGCCGTATGCTTGTTAGCATTCCCGCTGAATTTCATTAAGGGGGCTTGTTTTCACTGTCATGCACTTCTTGCTGAGTGGAAAAGTAACTTGCAAGTTTGAGTTGACTAATATACAAGCCTTAAAATTCGTGTAATGAATGTGCTGTCTTCATTTCTTTGGTTATGGTCTTTTTTTCATCCCAGTGAGCCATTGAAAATGTTGACAAATAGGCCGCCTTGTCTTCCTTGTTTCTCCAGGAAGAAATATTTTCCTCAATTACCTTGCTCACACCGTTGAAATCATACTGGTTGAGAGTAAACTGTGGATACTCTTTAAACTGTTCAAATTAAGGTTTGTGCCTTTCTGGTAATACTCTGTTGCCACATTTGCACTGCCTTCACTGGGAGCTTTCTTCAACCTAGAGCATAACTCTTTTGTTTTTAGATACATACTCTGGCCCAAGCACACTTAGCCTTTAAGGCTATATCAGTGAGAAATTTTAGTTCCTAAAGAAACTGTTTTAGTTAAGGAGTTGGGCTTAATGTGCCTGCTAGTGCCCGCCACAGTGAAGAAGTGATATTCAAATTATAAAATGAGAAGTGTTATTTTATTGCATTAAATGCATAATTTGTGCCAAAAGTAGGACGAACGAGTTATTGAGAGAAGAGGAAATGTTTTAGACAGAGGGAAACCACTGTTTGCAAAGGTGTGCACATTGATCTGTATAAGATGAAAAATATTTCATAAAGCGAAAGAACTTGTAATTTTCATCCCTAAATTAAGAAAAAGATGTTTACAGATACTAGGAACTTTGTTCTTTAGATCCATTGTAACCTTTATTCTCTCAATCGTTTCACTTCAAATACACCTTGAACTGATAATTCTCATCCGCCATCTTGAAAATTGTGACAATTTGGCCTAAGGGGAGTCAACTGCAGGCTACGAAACAGTGTTTTTCCACTGCAGTAGAATAGAGTAGGGTGAATACTTGCCAAGTGGTACGAGTCCACATGCTACCAAGCAGGCAAAATGGTGCCGACTTGCGATTGCTACTCAAGGAAGCCTATTTTGTTAAATGGGGAGATGTTATACTTTATTAGATGTTGGAAAATATACGGATTTTGAAAATTGAAGTTTTTCTTCACCGAAACGCCTTTTAACATGGGATAACAAACCAATAGGATATAAAATTAAGTCACAACAAAGAAGAATTGAACGCTGAATTCAAAGTCTTCAGTCTCACATTATAATTGACCAGTTCTAAGCATATGCAGTGTTTTTTGTATTTTATTCTAAGCATATGCTTAACAAATAAAGAAGCCTACGACTGTGCTCTGTTCTGTTGTAAAGTACGCAGGAAGTGGTACAGCACGAAAAAACGTAGTCGAGTGTTTTCCCTACTTCTTGAGTGCTCTACCGCTTCCTAAGTGCTTTACAACAGAACAGAGCACAGTCGAGGCTTTTTTGTTTGTTTTATGATAAAGAATCCGATAATTTCCCCACACATTTGGCTGAATTTTCAAACCAAACTTTATTTTCCAAACAAGCAAAAGTGGTGTCAGCCGTGCACTGTTCTCCTATAAAGCACGCTAAAATAAGCCAATCACAATCCTTGTTAGAATTGTTCAAATAATTTGATTGGCTAACAAAGTGACAGCTGTCAATCACAAACTGGACTTCATCTAAGCTTTCAGTTTTGAGTAGTTTGAGCGGTTTTCAAGAGAAAAACTATGCCTTCAGAGTTCGCTTTTAAGTTAATTTTTAGATACAGATCTAAAGGCAGGTGAAGGTTTATAGTCCAGAGAAATCTGGCCGTATTGTGGCCCATGAAAACGTCCACTTTTCCAGCGGAAATTATGAAACGCAGAGCTCAAAGCTTGTGGATGAAAATGCAAAATGCTGAGTTGACTTTGAAAGGAGCTAGAGTTATTTACGGCTTGTAGCAGCATGCACGAAGATTGCCTGAACTAGCATAAAAGTTAGAAAGACTAAACAGCTCCCACTGGTTCAACTCCGAGCACAGAAGAGAATATCAGAGCAAGTTTTGCACTGACCACTTGTCGGTTCACTTCGCTGAGATGACTGGAGAATGAGCATTACTACACTGCATGTAAGTGTTGTTTTTGCAATTGAGCATTTTTACGAAAATAAAGCTTCTCATAATAAACAGAGACAGTTCAATTGTTGTTTTCTGTCATTGTTTTACTTCTCGAGTATAATTTCTGTCTTCATAACAAATATGTCTTTTATCGAAGCACTGTTTAGGTTGAGAATTTGTTTATTTTGCTATGTGTTTTGTCGGCCGGAATCTAGCAAAAATTTTTATTTTATTACAGTTTTAACACAACTGTTGCTAACAATAGTCTCTGAGCCATATTTACTACAGACAAATAGCTTGTTTCCATTATGTTTGTCTGAATCACAGGGGATGTTTAATTTGGGGTAGATTTGTCAAAATTCCGAAGCAAAAATTTGAAAGTACGCTTACTGTCATCGACCTGTGCTCTGTTCTCTGATAAAGCACGCTCTTTCAGCCAATCAGAGTGCGTGTTATATGGAAACTTTATTATAAATAAGCATATGCATAAGCTTAAGCATATGCAGTTGCTCTGAAAAGGTGGACCTCTACACATTAGTTATGTATCTTTGAATTAAATATGCTTTGTGTTTGGCTGAGGCGTTTTAGTGTTCCCCATTTTCAAAAGTAAATAACAGACACTGAATGAGGTGTTTCATAAATAAGGAATGATTGTCACATCATGACAATGCTTAACCAGGTGCTTTCTTTTATTGCCATTTACAATCTAGGAAACTCTCATTTGGTTATGTAAAATGTACATCTAGAAAATGGTGATAACGTGTTATAGCCTCATTTCCATGCTTTAGTCAGGCCTTAATACACTTGAGATAGCTATTGTGTCTGATTCTACAAAAGATTCAAATGAAAGTGAAAATCTGTGCAATTTGTTTATACCCATCCTTTTTTCACTATATGTTCCATTGGACTTTATTTGCTGAACATCAAGAAGAGTCCATTAATTATTACACATGGGTAATTACACAGGAAAAATAGGCAGATTCCCATGTTGGTAATTAAATGGGTTCTTATTGGGTTTCGTAAACAATCCCAAGAAAAACCCAAACATTACCTAAATTGGGAACTTGAGACTGTTCCCAGTGTCGATTTTGTTGGGTATTCTAAATTCCCATTTTTGGGTATTCTATAATATCCCAGACTTTGGAAATCATTTTCAAAGATGGGATTTTATTGGAAAAATGAAGCGAATTTACAGAAATACCCAGTTTTGTCAAATCGAGAATTGAAACTGATTTACATGGTTTTTTTATAATTACCAATAAAAACTCAAATCTGATTTTAAATGGGAAGTCAAGAATAGTTCCTATTTCTAGCTTGGTTTGGGTGGCCTCTCAATTTTTGAATATTTTCCACTATTCCACCACTGGAAGCTCTGGTGTTCATCAAACAGGGTTTTCTTGGTACTGAAGCTATACCAACGGTAATAATAATATTTGTTATTATTAAGTGAACCTTCCTCAAACAAAACGATTTCCCATTAAACCTCTCACATCAATTCCAGTATGTTTGAGGAAGGTTTTTAATTTATTTGTCTACAAGATGAGGAGGAAACCCTCTCTATGTAAACCAAGAACAGCCAAAAGTAATGTAACTCAAACATTTCCATTTTGTTTGGAAGACCTTGCGTGTCATGTACATATTTAAAGTAGTACAAAGCAGACATGTTGCTATTAAAAGACGATGACAATAAAACTATGGATATAATTCAATGTAACAATAAGTACCTTTTATATAATTTCCATCTTTATCACCCAGCACTGGAAAAGCATCATGAGACTGTCAAATTTTTAGATGTAGCTAGGCCTATGTTAGAGACAGTTTGCCTTACCGTGCCCCTCTGTACCCCCCTTGGGCGGGTCACGTGATTTCTGCGACCATGTGCTCTTAGCAGTTTGATGTGCGTTGTTTTGTGTGTAGGCGGAAAGTTTGCTTTTACCTTCGCCTTTTACTTTCTCGATGTTGGCATCTTGATTAGGCCTGAAGATGCCCAAAAATATGTAAGTGGTCACTCATGTGTATTGTTTTTTTTGTAATTCAATATTTGTTCGAGTCGCAAGCTTTACATTTGTAACTTTCAGCTGTACTGAGCCGACAGAAGGACGAGTAACAGAATAAACATCTTCAGTGTACAATTTGTTTGTGGATTTCTTCAACAGCCTATAATACAAATTCAACTGACAATAAACCAGTAGAAACATAACAGCTATAGTCTTGAAGTTAACTATAAACTTGAACAAACTATAGCAGAGCCCTAAATTTGCTATCAGCGAGTTGAGAAATCTATATTCTTTCATATATCAGACCTTGGTTATTAAGAGCAACTATTAACACAATGGTATGGTAAACCTGTACATAAATTGCCAGGCAAGATTTCTGGTCTGCAATGCAGCCTAACTCTTAAAAACTAATTAACTTCAACTTTATGTCTACTAATTTGTCAATGTACTCTTCCTAGACCACCATTAGTGGCAAGTGAAGTTAATGTTTAACTTACAACAACAGGGCTGGCTGGAAATAGCAGACAACCAATGTAGTCCAAAACAGAGGCCAAATATCGTTTCAATCCACTTTCCATCAAAGATGTCCAATAGCTGATTTTCTATTTTGATCCCCAAAAACTGAGAATTATATCAGTGGTGCAGAAGCAGTTTTAGTCTACAATAACTACAAGTGAAACTTCTATTAGAGTGCCGACTGCTTTCCCTGGGTAATTTTTGGTGAAATACCATGCAACCTCATCTACTTCCCCATAAATGAAATATGCATCACTGTTTGTATCAGCATGGAAATGGGTATCGATAACCACAGTGGTACATCTAGGGGGAGGGGGGGAGGAGGAGGAGGTGGTTTCCATTGGCTCGATTGGCTTATACTTTGGCTTGATTGACTTGTTTCTCATGATTGACTTGAAGTATATGAACTCGCATATTATAGGTTTGGATTTTATTTTTTATATATTTTTATATTGGAGAAAACAGTTGATCCAATATTCAAAAATTACAAAGTGTATTCTTTTAGATTAGGAAAATACCCTAATAAAAATTTCTGTATGGTTTTTAAAAAAGAGTCAGTTTGGAAAAAAATTTAAACGTTTATTATGTAGATAATAATATATGGAAGTTATACGTTGGTTTTGTCCATATTGATGTGAATATTATTTGTTAGCATATATAGTCAAACATAAACTAACAATGAAGCATAAGGAGAATAAAGAAGAGTTTGAAAAGAGATATAATTAATAACACAAAAATAATGTAAACTTGGCAATTAATACAGTAAAAATGTCATTTTTCTACATCCAAAGTCAGCTGCTTTATTTCACCTTCTTGGCTGCTAGGCGGCGAGGGTATTTGTAAAGGTTTACCAGTCTTGTTAAATTTTTTATCCATGGTGACCCATTTCACTTTTTCCCTTCTTTCTTGCTCCTTTTGCACTTCATCCAGTTAGTTTTTATACTCCCGCCTCTTTTTTTCTAAATGCATGACCTTCTCTGCTTTGCCAGCAACTTCCTTGACATTGCGAAGACCACAAATCATCTGTTCTATATCCAAAGTTACAATCTTGTTGACGAAACCTTGCATATTAAATGCAAATTGTATGTTTTCATTCCCCACCAAAGCACTGATTTGTCAAAGAGATTCTTTCATGCTCTTTTCACAGGTAGATATCTTGGTTTTAAAGTGTAATAATAACTTCGGCATCTTCAAGCTTGGGTTAAACTTCTCGCTAAAGTTTTTGCTAAACTTTTTCACGATAAACTTTTGGAGTAAAGTTTGTCAGAAAATTTATGACTTATGCTCAGATATGGTTGGTTAAAAAAAAATCATATGACTATTACGTCACCTGTGAACAAAAGAATAACTGACTCATTTCCAAGGGAAAGTCCCTGCAGTGTGTTCCTATTTCACTGAGAATAACATCCGGTCTTTCTGAGAAATGTAACGTCATTGTCTTGTATATGTCTATGGCCCCTTGTTTTTATTCAATTTTAAAATAATGAGCTTATTTTTAATTTGTGGAGGGTTGGGAGACATGCAACTTGCTCACGAGAGGGCTTGAATAGAAAGTGCTCTTAAAGTATTTGAAAATGCATTTTTTGAGTTGGGGCCTGGCAAGGGCAGTTTTTGATTTCTATAGCCTGTTAAAGGGTATTTTTTTATGCAGTGTACCAAAACTGCCATGTCCTATACTATCCAAGGCAACAGTAGATTGATCGTTTCTGACGAGGAACATCTGATGGTCGTCTGCGTACATTGATAAACTCAATTTAACAAAAAAGGATAAATCATTTTGAAAGATATTCCACATCAGTGGACCCAGGGCAGAGCCCTGGGGGCAACCTTGACTGATTGTCCTGGACGAGCTTGTGTGACTGGCAATTTTGACTTGATATTTCTGGTCGCATAGGTACCTGTTCAAGAGCTGTATCATGCCTTCCTGGAAACCATATGCTTTTAGCTTGCTGAGTAACAGTGGGGGATGGAGAGAATCGAATGGTTTGGACATATCAGTCAATAAGAAGGCTACAGTGAGTCTGTTGTCCCTTGCTCGTTTCCATTCTAGTAGGTTTATCAAACTTGTTTCACAGCTATGAGGTTTTCTATAGGCATACATTCATTCGTAAATGTTACCTCGAAAGGCAGTTGACACTTGCATGCATATAAGTTGCTCAAACACTTTGTCTATACATGGTAACACCGTTATGGCCTGTAGTTTTCTTTGGAACACTTGTCATTTTTTTTATAGATCACCAAGCTTCCAGTCGCCCAGTCATGCTCTCTTCCGAATACGTGAGTTAAAGAGGTTAGGAAGTGGTTGAGATAATTCCTCAGCTCCTATTTTCATAATTTTTGCTGGAATGCCATCGCAGCCGGTAGCCTTGTTCATGTCGAGTGACTCTAGGACAGTTTTGACTTGGTCTTGTGTGACAGATGTTACGTCACTGATCGAAGTAAAGTCCTTTCTTTCCTATTGAATTCTTTGGATGCTTGGATGGTTATCAAAGTCGTTCATTGCTAATAGCTAGGCACCTATACCGCCTATACCATCAGGTATTGTTGCAAAATGATTGACAGGCACTTCAGCAACTTCTTTCTGTTCTGTTATGATCGTTCCATTTAAATTTAACTTTATCTCCCCATTTTTAGCATTCCCTTTTGTGTTGAGGAACAGTCTAAAAGTTTTGAAGAAGTCTCTCGGGCTGGTCTTGAGATCTTGGGCTTTTTTCTTCTAATATTCCCTGATGGCAATTCTTCTTTGTTTACTTGCTTCATTTTGTAGCTTTTTGGTTAAACTCCCAGTTCTCTTGTGTTTTATTTTTCAGGAATTTTGCCATAGCCCTTCGTTTTGCTCTGATGGCTCTCATGGTTTTGATTAGTTCTAGATCATTTAGGATGTCATTCATAAGCAAATTCCAGGCGTGTGCCTGATCATCAACTTCATCAAGCAGGTGACAAATGTGCCATGGAGCAGTTGATAGACTTTGCTTGAATAAATTAGGCTGAAAGTTTTTGTAGTTCCGAGCTTTGATGATTCTAGGCTTAGATTGAGTCTCTCCTTTAAGACACCCTAGATGAGGGCATGATCGCTTAGCAACAGATAGTACTTTCCAGAATATTTAAAGAGTTCTGGCTTATTGCTAAGTAACACATCGATCAAAGTTTCTGTCACCATTGCATCTCAATTCTCTACTCTTGTGGATTTTGTAATTAAACATTTGAAACCTTGTTTGTTTTCCAAATCCAATAAAATATTCCCCTTGGGCTTGTCAGGGCGCAATCTGTCTAGATTTAAGTCGCCAATTACCACCACAGTGTTGCTTTGGAGGCTGGCCCAGTTACAGATGTCACGGAGTTTGTTTTCAAGAAGTAATTGGTAGTCGCCGCACACAGATCTTGGTGGACGATAAATACCAAGAATAATATTTCCAGAGACAGTCTTTATTTCCAGTGCTATGAGTTTGAGTGTTTTATAGTGCTTATCTGGTTTAAGCCTTTTCTCAGAAAGGAAAGATGATGCCAGAGCCATTATACCTCTGCCACCCTTTTTTCTATGATTTCGGTAAAATACGTAGCCAGGGAAAGAAAATTGCTCGTCAGGATAGCTAGCATCAATCTTGGTTTCACTAACAAACACTATATGAGCGCTTATCTTGTTGATGGTTGCAGCTAGTTCTTCAAACTTGTTCTGGATGTTGTTGATTTTTAGATGGCAAATCAACAGTTCCTTGTCATTGGTACCTCTTAGTGATTCAAGCCATGCGTTATCAGTTGAATCGCTTGGCAAAGGTCCCTCGAACTCTTCTTGAAGTGAGGTGATTTTCCTCGATAAATAAAGCCTCAAGTGTAGAGTTACCAACATCGTAAAACGGTAGATCCATCAGACAGGTCGTGGACACATATGTTGGACAAATCTAAGTAAAGCATGTAGACTTCTGTATCCGTTTGTATTTACTGGGCTTAATGTTTCCACACTTTATGTGCGTTCGACCTTTGCACTGATCACAATGGATAACAAGGTGATTACATGCAAGTGTCTTCGAGCATACATTGCACTTCGCCGGTCCTGGGTTTGGACTTATGTCTCCACTAACCTGAAGCCGATATGGTTGAAACGTTGAGGTCGAGTAAGGATAACGCATTACTCTGGTAGCGAGAGATGTAGTTCACCGAGGATTGTGTATATGTTGGCTCAAACCATGTGTGGCGAAGATGAGCAGATTAGGACCACTGTATTCCATAGAATGATAGTTGATAGCATTGTGGATATTCCATACTCCTTTCAAGTTGATTTGAACATCGTTTAATCGGCCGGACTGGTAAAGAACAACTAAAATATGGTGTAAGATGACAAAGCTCAGAAAACCATGTCTGGTCGCCATATTGAATACATTAGATCTTGCCATATTGATACATCAGCTTTTCGTGAACAATAGCTGCAATCAAGGTACAAAAACGTATTCATGTATCATTGCAATGTTTCACTACATTCAGTATCATGACAAACCAAAAGCAGGTTCTAAGAACGAGAGTCAACAAACCCAATAATGGTAAAATTCATAACCCTCCTGCTTGTTCCTTTTTTACAGTGTCTTGACCCAAGTGATCTTACAGGAGATGAACTGACCAGATCATTACTTTGGTCTTTCGAATTAATACCTGCTCCTGCCGCTCAGTACTTGAGACAGAGCGTGATAAGACTCTTCGCTTGACAATCGTTTACCACCAGTGGAAATCGTTGAATACCACTGTAACTGTTCTACTTCGACCTCTTACTGCTTAGTGGCATTGAATTCCGAGACTTCTACCAAATTATTGTCTGATCACAGTGAAGAGGGTAGCCCTGTAATCAGCAAAGAGGAATGTTTTCCTGACGGGGATGAGCAAGAAGACAACTCTGCTGATTGGGATGATCAACAGTCTGATCCCGATGAAGTGGCATACTTCTGAGAATCGTTCAATGTTAAAGGGTCATTCTGGGCAACTAAATACTAGGATGCCCTAAAAAAAGCTTTGGAACTGAAATCTACAAAGGAAAATGTCCCAGTTAGAGCCTCTTTTGAAACAAGCAATTTGACAGACAAAAATGCCATCACATTTGAAGTTCTGTATAATGGAGTTTGGCTTGTCATTGGGTACTGTGGAGTGGAAAAAATTCCAAAGTGGGCAAAAACCATCAAATGGGATGACATTACTGCCTACAAGTTGTGCTTCATAAAGAGACAATGGATACCGAAAATCAGAGATTTTAGACTTTACTCTGCAGTAACAATTACCAAGAAAGGTCGGTAGGGCAAAAATGATAACAACAACGAATATAACAGTGACTTGTGCTTGGATATTTAATCTATAAACTATTACAAACTTTGACTCCAAGGATTTTGATAAACAATTTTCACTCCCTGGTCCCTTCTGTAGCAATTTTTGTGGTATTTTACATGTAAAAGGATTATGTTATTTTAAAATTGTAATAATTTATTGATTACAGTATTATGTTATTTTAACATTGTAATCAATTGCTGCTTACTGTATTATGCAATTTTAACATTGAAATCATTTACTGATTATAAAATTATCGGCCAGGTGAAACTGTGTAAATTATTGCTGCCTGCCAAAAAAAAATGGGTATAGGTATTATAGTAGGGTTGTCATCAAGGGTGACAACCCATAACACAACATTGCTGCTTAGGATAAACAAAAGATTTTCATACCACCACTGCTTTGCAACTTATTGACAGCCCTTACTATATTAATTAAGTTTATTCACTAGGACCACTATCACAAGTTGGGGGGTTGCTGTCCTTCAGGCCTATGAAGCCTGTGGCAAATTGTGTCTGCTTTCGGGCAGGAAGAAAGCTATGACCTGCAGTGAAGATAGAAGAGTCTTCTCTTCTGCTCAAGGTCAGACGATGAAGCCTAAGGGGATGTTTGGCAGCGTCAATGTTGTCTTGCACATCTGGTGCTTCATTGAAAGAAGGCAATTCTTCTTCCCATTCTCTATATCTTTCATTTGCTGTCCAGTAGTAAAATGGGAGGTCATCTCCAATCCTCTTAGTAAATTCCTTGATGAGATAAATAAGAAATATAACAATAATAATAATAATAATAATAATAATAATAGTATTATTATTATTATTATTAATATCAATAATATTAACTTGTTTTTCCTCATCTTACCAGTTTCCTCCAGAGAGCTTTAAACTCCTTCAAAGTAAAAATGAGACCTAGGAAACGATGCAGCAGTGCAAAGAAAGCTTCAACATCATCTGTTGTGCCAGCTTGTGGATGTTCTTCATAGCCATGAGTGCCATTTTCTCTTCTGCAGAATTCAATGCTCTCAATGTTGGTGGTGACTGCAATGACGGTCTCTCGTGAAAATCCACAAATTCCTTTGATTGGCCTACAAATTACCACAAAGCAACACAAATTATTAAGTTATCCAATGTCCTTCTGCCTTCAACTTAACATAAAAACTGGATTTTTGACAAGAGGCATTCTAAAATGTTTCTTGTAAATGTTTTATAAGAACAACGCAGTAATAAAGCATGCACAATGCAAGTAGATTTCAAGTTTTGATTCATTTTTCTTTTTTGATACAGTTAAGTATTGAACCATTATACTAATTGTGTATATACACTTGCACATTGAAATCAACAAACTTGTTGTCATCAACGGTTGAAAGGTCTGGGTTCTCCTTATGCCATGGCATCCACTCATGTAATATCATGTTCAGCATTTCATAGTTGTGCTTGCATCGCTCCAACTCAGAGTCCTCGCCCATCAGCTGCCTCATGCCATCCTGCAAAGAAATGGGATTCATATGAGGTTTAAACAATACATTCTTTATCATCAGAGTCAACACGACATCAGAACCCTATTTGTTAGACTGAAAACTGAGAGAAGAGATTCAGCAAGGAAAGGAGCAGTGTTCTAGCGTTTAGCACTGATCTACACTGTTTAAGCCTAAGCGCTGATTTGTTAATTGTTAGCTTTCTTTTTTGTGTTGGGAAACTCTATATAAATAGGTTAAAAATTACACCCTCTGGCAGCTTTCCCAGGGTTGTGTACCATATTTATTCAATTAGGCGCCTATTTAATTTTTGGACTTTCAGGGTGTGAACTTATTCGAGATGGGTGCTTATTCGAGGCTGGGCGCTTATTAAATTTTCACCATATTCAGTCAGTAAAATGTTTATGTTGTAACAAAACAAATAAGAACAAAACATGACAAAACATTAAAGCAAAAAAAACTGTTCATTGTTCGGTTTATGCCCAGGACTAACAACTCATTGTTCGGTGTTTGCAGAAGTCTCTTTAGCTATCATAATTCTCAATCAACATCATAAAATTTTCAGGCAATGAAACTAAACATTGTAAACCATTAAAGAAATACCGTAATAATCAATACCCATATTCTTCTCGTGCACTTTATTATTATTATATTTTTTGGGGGGGGGTTGGGTGGGTGCTTATTCGAGGTTGGGTGCTTAAAAAGTACTTTTGGGGGATGGGGTGGTGGGGGTGGGTGCTTATTCAATGCTGGGCGCTTATTAACTTTTTCTACCTTCAGGGTGAGCACTTATTCGAGGTTGTAATAAATACGGTAGTTGACATGGCTTGAGGAGAAGATAAGCAGACGACCCAGGTTTACAAGAAAGGTTGTTTTGAACGTGGTGAATGAGTGCTAACCTGCAATGATATCAATGTATTTTGCTTCCCGTTTGTAGCCATGTTCACGCAGAAATTTTGACAGCATCTTTTCTGCATCTCCTACCGACTGCTTTCACTACCCAGTTAAGGAGGCTTGTGTCAAACCA
>Ga0126338_10002173_pt1:0-7500 | contig 13338 bp, 6 predicted proteins | sample OrbCmetagenome_2_FD_92529 | JGI IMG/M metagenome (GOLD analysis project Ga0126338, IMG submission 92529) | Coral microbial communities from Petempiche,Puerto Morelos, Mexico - Orbicella C C metagenome | ecosystem: Host-associated > Invertebrates > Cnidaria > Coral | place...
ATGTTGTTTAGCTCTTGATGACCTTTGATCTGTCTGACGTTTTTTAGTCAATTAATCAATTGCAAACACCACTGTCCACTCCTTGGGGGGGGGGGGGTGGGAGAGCACTCCAAGAAAAATTGTTCACCATATTTGATATCCTATTTATGACCTGACCCTTCAATCAATACCCTGTTTCAGACATGCCTTATAATTAGTTCCCTACTTCAGGCCAAAGTTAAATTGCCATAAACATAATTTGTGAAGGGCTTTTGTTGATGGTCTTATCAATGATGATAAGAAAGTAGCTTCTTCTTAAAAACACATCCATATTAAGACTAGAGTGCAAAAAAACATACCCTAATTATGAACAAAATGGCCAAAATTGATACCCTATTTATGACCAAAACAGCTGAAAACCATACCCTTTGGGGCTGCACATACCTATTTAGCCCATATAAGGGAGTACCCCCTCCCCCTGCCAGTTCACTTCCACAGTTCCATCATGTTCTTGAACAAACAAAGATAACTACCAGAGTGTAGCATCAATGGCTGCAGGTGCATTAAGAGAGTTAACTGGGTATAATTTTCAGAAACCTGGTTAAAACTCCCAAATAACTTAACTCAGTTAAAGGTTGGTTACGACAAAACAATGGGGTTATATTTTATGAATGGGCGTGCTGGAATAGGTGAATAAGTGGTGAACTCAATTGACATCATGAGACAAACCAACAAAACGACAGACTTTGAGGACAGTCCTATTTTCTTGATTTTTCTTTGTTTTAGTGTCCTTCAGTTTCTCTACACTCACAGCTAAGGCAGACCCTCTGCCTTCTCATGTGCACAATACACAAATTTCCAAGATAGTTCTTTCGAACAGGATGTTGATTTTACATAGACATCAGAGTGTTCTCCAGCGCTGTCAAATGAATCGTCCTCCAATTTGAGGTTTGAGGAAATCACCAGGAATCCTAATATGCATGACTTTTATACCCAACAATCTATAGAGAGCACTTCGGAATGAACATTGAGTCCTTTCAAGCAGTTTGTGCATTCTTTCTCCATTTGTGACAAAAAGAAACACTCCCTTCCCAGCATCGTTCTATTATATCAATAGAGAAGCATGGATTGTTTGAAACCCGCTTTTGTAATATAACTGTTCGAACTGTTGTTACCACTAATTAGAAATAACCCGGTTAACTCTCATAGTGTGTCCACAGCCATTAATAACTGCTAAATTGACTTGGCCAGATTCAAAAGATAAAAAGTAAACATTACACAGAGCACCAAACAAAAGAGGAAAAAGAATAAAACAATCATTCCTGGTTTCTGTCCACACCATCCTTGAGAATGTTCCCTCTAGGCTCTGATAAGATAAAGGGAATTTATACAAGTAGATAAATGGATCATTTAGAATATGCAGCAATGCTGTGCTCTAGCAGTGTCTGATGGCCTCGGGCAACCAGCTTCCATCTTTGGGTAAGAAGAAAAAATACCGAGTCATCCAGCTGGCCAACCTCCTTTTCAAAATTTAACCTAGAGATGAAGACAGCCTAACAATAATTTGTCTTTCCCATTTTGATTTCTCATGTTGTATTGAAGTTTACAAGGCAAAATGGCTCAATTCAGAATGTTTAACTCCGTCTGTGAAGTCAAGACATCGGTGGTTCAATGGCTCAGCTTGATGTGTATGTTTAACACTGGCCTGCAGTGATACAGACAACAGTTTCCTTGTATACTTGGTGAAACATCGACATAAAGTCTTCTTAGTTCTCATGGTTTGTATAATGTGCAGGAAAAGTCCTTAATTGAAGTAGAATGTGGAATAAATTATCAGTAGCAGCGGGAAAAAAGACTGTTTCCTCAAACATAAACAATTTTAACTAAAAAGGTGTAAATTTTGTCTTTTTTTGTGGACATTTGACAACAGTATTGCAAAAAATTACATGTAAACCCCTCATCGTTGGCATCTGTACATAAGATACATGCCCTAGAAACAATACAAGACATTTTTATTTGGGGGTCAATCAGTTAATGTTAATGTTATTAGATAATTTTAATTAATTAATCAATTACTAATTAATTTTCATTTTTCCTTGTTTTCGTTCAGGCCACCAAGCTTGACTTCTGGGCACCCTAGCCTACAAGGCTGGCTGCCCGAAGGGCTCTCTAGAATTTTTCCTAAGGCACAGCCTTGTAATTAGAACATGATTAAAAGAGCCATTAGCCAACCTTGTCTCCAGGGCCTTCTCCTCAACAATTTTCAAAATGGCGGCTAATCGTCAAGGAGAAGGCCCTGGGGATGAGATTGAGCCATTAGCTATTCAAAATTTCGAACATTATTACTTGATTGACACCCTAACAAACACTGTAATGGTACTAAGGGTATTCAAATTATGCCTAATTGAAAGGCTGCGGACAAGAATGTCCCCTGGATTTTTCGGTCATTTTTGAAAGTGCTCAAAAATAGCTGAATTTTGGCATGTGGGCTTTGTTTCACCTGAGAAACATCGCTCTGAAGTTTTTTTCACTGGGTTGCACTTGGTTCTCGAGAAATAACGTATACAAAAAAGGCACACAGGTTGGAAAAACTGAGTGGTTTATTGCATATGCACCATCTCGAAAACAAAGCAAACTTAGGCGTGAAAACTACGAGACATTGCTTAACATACCTGAACAAAACTGCATGCAAAATTTCGAACATTTTCAACAAAGTTCACTTTTGATTAATATACCTAATGCCCTCTTCCTGCTGAGTCCTTCAAACAAACGAAGCCAGGCCTTTGTTATGATAAACAGAGCTGATCCTTTGTTAAAATAGCCAAGCCAAGCCTTTGTTATAAGTCAAAGTCTCGCCTCGGCTTATTATAACAAAGGATCGGCCTGCTGTGACCACAAGGACTTTGATTTCACTTAGAAACCAGCAAAATGTCAATTTCATGCGACGTATATAAGCTCAATTTTGTTGATTTCAGGTCAAAAGTGGTTAAAATATTGACTCACGTTAACGCGTGATGGCAAGGATGTTGATTTCTCTTAAAAACCAGCAAAATGTCAATTTCACGCAACATATAAGCTCAAAAATGTTGATTTTAGGTCAAAAAAGGTTTAAATGTTGATTTCACATTAATGCGAGAGGGCAAGGATGTTGATTTCTCTTTGAAACCAGCATTACGTCAATTTCACACAGTGTAATAAGCTCAAAAAAATTAATGTTGATTTTAGGTCAAAAAAGTTTTAAATGTTGATTTCACATTAACGTGTGACGGCAAGGATGTTGACTTCTCTTAGAAACCAGCAACATGTCAATTTCACGCAACATCTAAGCTCAAAAATGTCAATTTCAGGTCTACATAGGTAGAAATGTTGATTTCACGTTAATGCGTGACAGAAAGGATGCTGATTACACTTAGAAAACACCACTATGTTAATTTCACGCAACGTATAAGCTCAAAAATGTTGATTTCAGGTCTAAATAGGTAAAAATGTTGATTTCATGTTAACGCGTGACGGCAAGGATGTTCATTTCACTTAGAAAACAGTGAAATGTTGTTTTCATCAGAACGCGTGACCACAGAGATGCTCATTTCACATAAGGTAAGTAAAATGCTCAAGGCTCCTGTAGTTAGGGTTTAAGTTAATTAGGATTAGAGATTAGTCCAACATTATTCAGCAGGGTTAGGGCTTCGGTTTTGGTTTGTTTAGGCAACTAGCAACACTTACAGTCACCATAGGTTGATTTCCCTACTAAATAGTCAAGTTTGTTAGTTGCACTATAAAAAAATAAAAATAATAAAAAATAATTTAATAACAATAACAATAAAAACCAGGACTCTTATGCCACGTTCAGTCAGCTGATAAACATCGAAACTACCTTGTCGAACTAGGATAGTCAAACCAAATACAGCAATCAATGTAGATGTCACTACTAAACAGTCAAAGAAAAGGGCTTATAGAGCGTTTTGATTGTCACGCAATAAAAAATATCAAAAACCATTCAGTAGATAAGGTCAAGAAATTGTGATATTACAGAAGATAAATGAAGAAGACAGTTCTCCAAGTTTAAGGTGTGTGCATTGTCCCAAAGATGAGACATTCGTCGAAATGTTCCATGCAAATTTACAGAGCCTAGTATGAAGCCACCATGTTGGTGTTCTGTGGTACACCAATATGGCGGCCGGAAAATAGTGTTAACATCTGGAACTTACTTTGGTTATCTGGGACAATGATTATCTGCACTGAACAAATAAACATTAAATAAGCACTCTTCCAAATACAGCAATGTCTTAAATGGCCAAAAATCACGAGATAAATACATATTTTCGACAAACGTGATCATAGCTTTATATCATGCACCACCATAACGTCTGCAGAACGTGATCGCAGTGCATGCCAGGAAGGGTCTTTAAACCTTGTGCGCGGGAAAACATGGCAGTCAATACAAGACATATTTTATGAGTCTAAAACCAGTTCTCGTTTTCCAAACTTTGACACTAGCAATGCTTGGCAAATGGGCCACAACTCACGGGAGGGTATTTCTCTCGGGAAAGAACTGCTCTTGGACTAACACGAATGCCGATAACACGATAACACAATAACACGATTACAGTATATCAGCTGCCTTTGAAGTCTCAGAACACAGTTTGATTCTTTAAAACGTGCTGATGACTTACGGGTTTATCAAGGCCTTATGATGCCTCTCAACCACCAGGCAGGCATACAAGGTACTTTAAAACGATGCTTAAGATATTAGTTGACAGAGCTCTAATGCGGCACATCTCGTTTTTGTTCAATGGTATTTTGTTTGATGCTCGATCAATTCACATTTTGAGTTCACATCACAATAACCGATGTAAACAATCTGTTCCTAGATTTCTGCTCTATATACTATTTTCCTTTGACTTCAAGACAGCTACGATTCTGTGCAATGCAACATAAACAGTCTGCCTGTTTGCTGTTCAACAAAATAATGTTTCTTTTGTTTTTCATTCAACAAAAGATCTCCAAAAGATGCTGCTTGGAAAACTGAGTTTTTTGCATACGTTATTTCTCGAGAACGAAGAGCACCCCAGCAAAAAAAAAACTTTTGAGCAATGTTTCTCAGGTAAAACGAAGCCCACATGCCAAAATTCAGCTATTTTTGAGCACTTTCAAAATGGCCAAAAAATCTAGGGGACATTCTTGCCCATGGCCTTTCAATTGAGATACACGTTAGACAGAATTCTATGAGAGATGCATTTACAGTTTAGACAAGAATTTGAGGGAAAGAAGAACAATGGCCTCTCATAGGGAACTACAAGAAACTAGGTAAGAATTAATCCTTTACTACAAATGGAAGTTGTCTGCAAAGTCTTATTCCAGGCTGGACGCTTATCAACTTTTATTGCCTTTGAGTTGGGCGCTTATTGAGATGAGTGCTAATTCGAAGTTAGGCACTTATTCAAATAAATAGAAGGGTAATCCTTGTTTGTTCCAGAATGTGATGGAACTCTGGAAGTGGACCCCTAAGGGGAGTATTCCCTTATATGGGGTATATGGGTATGTGCGGCCCCAAAGGGTATGATTTTTCAGCCGTTTTGGTCGTAAGTAGGGTATCTATTGTGGCCATTTTGGTCTTAATTAGGGTATGATTTTTGCATTCTAGTCTTAATATCGTTATGTTTTTAAGAAAAAGCTACTTTTTCATTATTGTTGATAAGATCATCAACAAAAGCCCTTCACAAATTACATTCATGGCAATTTAACACTGGCCTGAACTAGAGAACTATAATTATAAGGCATGTCTTAAACAGGGTATTGATTGAAGGATCAAGTCATAAGTAGGGTATTGAATTTTTGGTCGTCATAAATAGGGTGGGGAAAATCGCATAATTATTTTAGGAAGTAGGCCATACACCCCACCCAATTTTTGTGGGTTGTGCAATATATTGCATAATCCCATAAAACCAGTGACTATCTTGTGGGTTTGAGGATGTGAGGTCACCTCACCTCACCTCACCTGACAGATCTTTGTGAGCATGAGTAGTGAGAGGTAGACTGTGTACTAGTGTTTTGCATGGTTGTTTTCAAGTTAAGGCCACCATTGCTATATTTGTAGTGCATAGTCGTTGCCAGCTCTAGTCATATTGCGTTGTCGCATTGTTATTTGCCCTGCTTTGTCTGGATTTGATTGCAGTTTTCAAGGTAAATTATTTTCCATTTTTCAATTGCTGTGTCATGCTGCTTTGTTGTTGGAAATTAACTGCACTGTCCTCAAGAAGAGCTTAGAGATGCCTTGTTTATTTTTTGTTTTCTCATTCAGGTGTTGCTGAGCACATTTTCTTGGCGATTTAATAGGAGTTGTTTTGCTCATGCAAGCCAGCATATCCAGGCTCAGCTTGTGCAGTTTACACCGAAGCTAATATGCTTTCGCAAGCCCACATTCATTGGCTTGACATTTGTTGCAGATTGGACTACACAAGCTTTCACAAACCAGTATCTCACAAGTATTTCACAAGTATCTATAAAGCCAGTATTTCTCGGCTTGAACTATCAGTTCACATTGCACCAAACACTGAAAGAGTCATTACTTGTTAGATAAAGATTGATACTGGCTGCAAGTCTGGGAACATCAATTGAACTATACCAGTTCAGTATTGGCTATCACATCAATTTTGTCAAAGCCAAGGATGCCTTATCACTTGTTCGGGGATGATTTTGGAATTATGATGCTTATGATGTTTTATTTAAATGTGTTTTACTTGCATTAAGTTTTTTATGCTATTTCTGCTTACTAGTAAATAAAATGTTAGAAATCAGTGAATGAGTAAATAATACAGGTGCTTATATCATTTTCGACATCATGTAACCATGCATGTTGCATTTTAAAAGACTGAAACTTTCATTGTTTGCTTTTTGGTCAGAGTTCACTGACAGTAAATTAAAACTAACAAACGGAACTTAGCATTGACGATAGCGTCATATTTGACGGTAGTATTGAGAGGTACAGGCTGAGCTTGAATTACAAAATTCTGCAAACCAAAGTGAATTTCCCTTCAGACAAGCAAGAAGATTTTCAGGAAAGCAAATCGAATGGGAGCTTTAAAATTGCCTACGGGCCAAAATTTAACCTTGTTCTTTTGTTTTTAATGTGGTGATGCTGTGAATAAAATCCAACCTGCGGTGTTGCCGTGATCTCAAACCCTTCAGTGTGCGACGTTGGTGTTTTTCAAACTATGGTGTGTGGTGAAATAAAATTACTTGACGTGCTATGGTTTCTTGTTTGACCTTTCTCATACCTACTTTAGCATGTAAACTTTGTTAATCTGTACTAATTTATGACAACCATGCACCACTGTGTTTTTAAAATTTGTAACAAAATACAGACCAACACCATCTTGTTTTAAATCTTCAATATGCTACAGCTGCCAATCCAAAGCTGTTGTTATTTTAAAATACATAACTTGACAATTAACTTGACCTCTGCCAAGATGCACCCGGAACTCAGCCTTCAGGAAACACGTGGAAGCCATGAACGAGGAC
>Ga0126338_10002176_pt1 | contig 13326 bp, 6 predicted proteins | sample OrbCmetagenome_2_FD_92529 | JGI IMG/M metagenome (GOLD analysis project Ga0126338, IMG submission 92529) | Coral microbial communities from Petempiche,Puerto Morelos, Mexico - Orbicella C C metagenome | ecosystem: Host-associated > Invertebrates > Cnidaria > Coral | place: Petempiche,Puerto...
CTTTTTTTTTTTTTTACAAAAACAAAATTGCCCCCCCCCCCCCCCCCTCAGCTTCTAATAAAATCTACGAAATTCTTACTTTTTTTTTTTCTGATTTAGTGATTTTCTGAATCTTGTTTGTCCATTATTTGCATGTTTCTTAGCAACACCACTCTCGGGGACGATGGATTTTGGCAGTAACTGACAATCCCCTATATCGATAACTAAGGGAACCAAATATTTCTTGAATCTGTTTTCAAATCGATATTACAAATATTGACGAAAATAGAAAATACGTACGCTATATTAGAATTTACATGACACTCTTTGCTGAACTTTACGGAGTATATTTATACCTGGCTGGTGAAGGCTTCATGGCAACCATCTAAATCAAATGTTTTGTTTGTGTCAGCTTATTAAGGTAACTATGAAATCATTAAAAAACCTTTCTGTAGCGTGTGCTTTGATATTAAGCGCAAGTATGTTCCCTCTTTGAAATTGAGATAGAGCGCGTTCAAGGGCCACTGTCAGAGAGGAGTACCAATTTGCAATAATTAAAAAATTAGCTTAATGACTTCAACGGAAATAGTTTATGGTCGCTTTGGTAAGTTCAGGCTACTTATATTGATAGTGAGGCCAACAAAATGTCCCAAAAAAAGAACTATAAAGGAAGCGAAGGGAGTGAAAGAGCGTTTGTATTTCTAAAACAAACCTACTCACTGCTGACCACAAGATGACGTGATTGACCACTGTCATTCACCACTCTAGCTCGTTCATCTGATTGATTGGTTCTTGTACTGAAGTGGCTTCCGTGACGAGAAGTAGCTTCCTGCAAAGTGGTTTTTGCACTCTGTTTAATATATTGGAATCATAAATTTTGAATTTGTTTTTGTGGTAACCAAGCACGTTTTGTAATGTTATATGTTTTAAGATGCTGGATGACTTAAGTTGCACTTGAGGCAACGAGAACACCGTTGAGAGACATTTCCTTCGCAAAACTCAATGTGAAAGACAACAATCGCTTAATAAGTCGAAATAAACGAGAGAATTATCCTAATTAGCAGTTTAGTCATGCTCAATTGTTAATTTGAAAAGGGGTGGGGGGCAGACGAACAATCAAAATTATGTTTGGAAGTGACACATTTTACAAACTGATGGTGACTTTGGCGTAGGCGGCTCTCACAAGCTCTCACAAACCCGACAGTTCGGGGGCGTTTTGAACTTAAAGACTGTGTGTTTTCCACAAACTTCAGTAACTAGCAATAAATACGTCATAAATCATGCAATGACAAGTGATGCTTATATCTGCTTATAGACTTGGTATACAGACCGGCGAAAAAAAGAATGCATTATTTATTTCATCTTCAATAGAACAATGGCTGACGATGCAGTTCATCAGTCAAAGCCCAACAAGATGCGTAATAACAAAAAAAGTAAACAAAATACTAATTATAACTGCGTGAGAATCTGTAATCAGTTGTAGAAAAGACCAAAGACTGTCGTGGGTTTTCAGTTGCTCGATGGTATGAGTAAAACGTTCCGTGAATGTGCAACAAAAACTTGCGTCATGCACTTGAATTGCTCCTCGCCCCTCAACGGTCACCAGCAGTATTACCGTTAACAAACAATATTACTACCACAATAGCATGCGATCAACGGGCACGCAACCCGTGTATGTTTCCCGCTGAACCTATACAAACAAAGACTTGATCAAAGACGAGACCGATCTTTCCTATTGACAAAACATGAACATTGACGAAGCCAAAAATAAACAAAATCTCATTTTTTGCGCTAGGTTCAGAAAGAAGTCCAGCCGGCAAAATGGGATGGGAAGGTCGATTGGGTGCCACTAAAATGGCTTGTGACGCCTTGATTTGTTATCGAAGAGGTTGTTGAAACAATTGTTTGTTAGGAAAGGTATTCTGTTGTTTCATTAAGCCACCTGCCGTAAGTGAAGGGGAACGAATCGATGAATATTTTAAATTTGGAAGCAGTTGAACACGCCTTGTCGGAATGTATTCAATTGTAAATTGATTTTTGGAGGGAAAAGTCCCGCGCAACAAGTACTAAACGAGATATGACTCTGCAATTCGGGCGAGCGACTACATGCAGGAAAAAAAAAAACAAATAAGTGTTTTGAATTTGTAAGGAAAACAACCATCCAGTACTGTTAGCTGCTGATATACCTGTTGTGCAAACGCTTCCAAACTTTCCAATCATGCTTTGAGCTTTTTAGCCAAGCGCTACTGTATCCTGACTGGCTCAAAGAAATAAGTGCGTTTTCAAATTCCATATATATATTGAAATTCTATTTGCATGTTTTATAAAATCTGTTCATAAATTTCACACAGATTAGCTAGCTTAGCGTGTAGCTGCATTGTTGGTTTACTATTAGCAGAGATCAGTTTTGCTAACATGGTCGGTTTCAGCACTTCAGAAAAGAACCCCTTGAGGTTGCTCCCGGGTTTGTTAGCCCGTTGGACTAAAAACGAATAACTCTTTCTGAAACCATAACTGACGTACCTTGCCTCAGCTTGACTCCTCAGATTAATGCTCACAAAAATGAATAAGAACTCTTTACATCTGAACTGGCTTGGCTTGAAAAGTCATCCATCCTGATGGAGGTCACAAATGGTTCCTCTGATAGTGCTTCTTACACCACTAAAAAAGTGCAATTTACATGCGCTTTTAAAATCCTCTTCTTGGAGGCTTATGCTCTTCCTTAAGAAAAAAAAAAAGGCGTGCAGCAGCTTGTACCTTATTTGAAGCAGCCTGTCGACAGCGAGTCGGCAGTTTTCAATCTTTACGCGCGTACTGTATGAGCGGGTTTATTGTTTAACGTTATTTCACCTGATGGTCATTTGTACACTTTTGGCTTTTGCCATTTAGCCGGCCATGGATACAACGTGTTTATCATTCTACATTGTTAAGTTAATTCCACTGGCCTTCATCAGCCAGCAGGAGAAACACTTGTACTCCCTGGAGATAACGAAACTCTTGTTTATGGAAGGAACATGGTGCGCTCCTATTGGTCGCGATCGAGTGTCCTTTCAATTGATCATGTGTTCCATTGTTAAGCGCACGATGCCGCTTGTCGAAACACCTTTTTGTGTGTCTTCAAAGGAACTTTTAAGCTTTTCTTCTCTTATGGAAACATTTTAGAAAACGGCTGTACCAGCCGCTACAGCGATACAAATTGAGAAGAATAGATTTCGAAAACATACCCTTCCTCTGCTTTCTTCGTTAATTTCGAATTCCGTTCCCTCGGGCGAGACTATCATAAACTTTGAATTGAGAATGCATAATCGAGGACAGTGATGAAACTGGTGTTGAGAAGGCGTAAGAAGAACCAATTTCTCAATGCAAAATGGCATCACATTACGCCAATAAACTAAAACAATGAACAAGTATATTTGGGACTGAAGAAAATTAGTCCGTAACACAAAGTGCAACAAAAGATTTATTGGTTCTGATAATTAAGTACAGTACATTTCATCTTTAGCCACTATGGACGGTAAACTGCAGCCGTTTTTAATTTGAAGTCCTGCCTGAACTTGTTAACGCCATCTTGTAGCCCTCGGCTGTGTTCCAAGTGTGTTGAGCATTCGGTGATAAGTCACCCGAAAAAATAAAGGAGTTCTTCAGTGTTGTTTTGGCGGGTGGATTCGGAAGGAAAATTCAAAAGCACATGGTTTTTTCAGTGAGGAATCCAAAACGCGTACTGTTTGACAATTATGACACCCGTAACACCCTTTCGGAGGTGACATTCTTTCGACACGTGGCAAGAAGTCATATGATTTGAATCACGTGACTAAATTGAGATCAAGAAATTGCTTTTATTTTGCAGTATTGACTTTTCTGACAAGGCAAGCAAAAGACAAATTGAAATTTGCGGTCACGCTGCATCGCCAATATAACCTATAAAAGACTTTTGATTATCGCTACAACGATAAATAACGTAAAAATGTTTCAAGAACAACGCGTCCAAAAAGTTGCATAGAAGTATGATGAACCAGTATCAATAGTTTTGATACATAATATAAAAATATGCGCATCTACTGAAAGGAGTTGTGATAGTGATCTTCTTTTAAATCAAATGGGCTAAAAACGTTACTGAAAGAGCTAAAGTGGTATTGTACTTGTTTAAAGGCTCGGAACTTTTTGTTGCGTTTTGAGCATGTGAAATCCGTACGTCATCTGAGGTCTGTCAATTCATCACATCTTGTCATTTTTGAAGGTCATTCAATTAACCTAAAGTACAATAGAGCTCAAGCCAACGCGGTTTTGTCCGAAGTTTATTGTTCGACTTCGCAGCATAATTCAATTTTATTAACTTGTGAAAATCTTTATGTCAATATTGTTCGGGACATTGAAATATCGGTTGGGTCAGTGTTTGCTTTGTGTAGCCTTCATGTTGTTTTTGCTCGATTGATTTCTTTTTTTGCTCTAGAGATTATCTGTGTTGATGTTGTTCGTCTTCGACCCAATCTTTTCAGTTTAGCGCTAAACTTCACGTGTTGGAGCGAAATTGTATATGCAGCACTGTGCTGAGGCCAAAGGAGTTAAGTTGGCATTAATCTCGCAATTCACAACAAATTCTTAATGATCTAAGAAATATAAAACCGGAAAAAGGTGCACTGAAAGTTTGAAATTCACACTGTCACGATACTTTTACAGTATTTTGAAACCTCTCAACTTTGGACATGTTTAGTTTTGGCTATGCTTCTTACGGTGCGCTAACTAGACATGAACGCCGCCACTTTTGTATAGCAAATTAAGTAGTCCGTAGAAGGAAGTGCGGGCAACATCATAATGTCCCGTCTCTCATTTTAAAATGATCAGTTTTCGTTTCAACTTAATATTTCCACAGGAAACTGTAAATGTATTCCTGGAAAACGTGCACAGTTTATATCTAACAGAATGCAGAGAATGGATTTTTTTTTTTCCTTCAGCTTTCCGGGGTGACGACTTTGTCGAGTTCACGACAATAGATTACTTTCCGTTTGTGCGTTCATATCTTATCTGGAAGCCGTGGGAAAATTTCCCGTCTTGGATGTAGCTTCAGTTGCTATGGAAACCCTGTCAAAGACCCTTGACAAAAAGAGAAAACGACGGCGAAGCCTATTAAGCCGACTCAAAACAAACGTAGAATGGAGAGAAACCTCCTCTAGATAAAATGGATTTGGTTTTTTACTAAGGACAAGGGGACTTAGTGAAAATAGAAGAGTACTGAAAAGTTGACTTTTGGAGTTAGCACATAGAGAGCAGTGCGCATGCACTTCGAGCTTGTCTTGACATGAAATATGTTGTTTATTACCCCGAATGTAATCTGTACCACGCCAAGCTTCTTATGACTAGACCGACTGGAGGCGAAAATGTGTCTAAGGACTTGTGTCGAAATTTGCTTGCATATGGAATGACCCATGTCCTTGAGCTTCAACTCGGATTTTTTCCCACGTCAAGTAATCCCTTGTGATGTGTAAAAGGATGGAAGTGTAGGTACACTTGGCTGCACAAATTACACCAGTTGATGTGATAATTAGGCAGTAGGGACAATTAAGCGACCCTGAGCACGGCACTAATGCAGAAATCAAAGAAAATACCGTGCCATTGGTCAATCATCGACCGCGTTCTGTGATTGGCCACTTGGACCACAAAGGAAAGAGCGCGACGCGTAGTAAAATGCATATGCAAATTAATCAGTGGGAAGCCCGCTAGGGAGTTCAGTGTGGTGAAACTCTATCGCTCAGTCCTCCGGTCGTTCGTGGGAATACTGTGCATTTCACGGTTCGATGTCCCACTCACCCGATGAAGCGCAAAAGTTGATCGATCTTATTAGGAATTGAACGCCAAGTTCGCAATGAAGGGCTATGTTATAGCGATCGTGTTCATTCCGATGGTGCTTGGTAAGTCGAAAAGTTATTTTCGAAGTGCGTGCTCTGATGCCATATTATTAACCGTCGGATGCCACTCTTGGATAAATGGCGTTCAAAGATGCACTTCACTGGAACCTTGGCGCGCTTCAGCGCTACACACTCGGTTTTTGCTTGGGAATTTCACGATCGAAGATTTGAACAGAGGTTTCTAATGTGAAGAGAAGAATCTAGTGCGTTTGGGTAATTGAAAAGACGGTTGGTTCAATTCCATGGGGCGCTACTTCATTATGTCTAACTGCGGCTATATTTACACCTCGCCTAGATAATTACGTTCGTCGTAGTTTAACACGGGAACCTGGCACAGATTGCGCTGTATCTTTGAAGTTACGAAAGGGTAGAATCTGGGGAAAATATTTAACATTAGTTTGACAGGACTCTGCCGGACATTGCACCAGTACTTCACGAAAATTAGGTTAACCTTTTGATAAACGATCCCCTGTGGAATTTTGTCCGCAGAATTGAGTTTCGCAAATATGTGGCCCTAAAAAGCTGGCTGAGCTTGTCGAAAGCTGCTCAGTTTGCTAGCAGGGAAGTGGGTGAGGAGCAGCTTACACGATCGCACAGCTGTCTCTGTTCACCTTGTAACATTCAAGCGTATTGTTAAAAGTTCCACCTGGCTTTTGACGGCTTTTCGGCTCAACTCCGTCCTTTTGTTTGTCTCTTGCAGCCTCCACGTGTCATAACGGATACTGCAAGAACGGTGGAACATGTTTAGAAATCCAGGGAAAGGCCAATTGCAGGTATGCTTCTTTCGCTCGGTCAAGTTGTCTTGCTAAAGACGGCTTTTCTTATTAGTCGTGATTGTGTGCGGCACGTGAATTCTTGCCTGCATGGTTTCCGCGCTAGTTGACAGAACGATGTTTATTTAGCAAGACAGAAATTAATGTCTCGTAATCTCTTCGAAAGCTCATTTTCTAGTAAGGTAGCTTTTCCCGGGTACTTTTTGCTTTTATTTGGTCTTATTTTTTGTATTTAGCCAATGCGTAAACTTCGCGCGCTCAACACCTCTAGAACAGCACGGCATTTAGATTGGTAAATAATGGCACCGAAAAACCACAACTCTGTGTGTATGCCACAGACTTAATTACAGTATTCACCTCTATGAAGGAAGGTAGCCTTTCTGCCTTCAAGTCGTTAAGAAATTGGAATTTGGAAACACAGCTGATTTCCTATCGCGTAAGGCTAACAGAAGCTTTAGATCCTCTCGGTGTAATCAAAATTATCATTACTAGCAACGGTAATGACACATGTTTGTGGGTATTCTTAAACAGTCGCTGGCAGCAAACAACATGAATTATTAAGAAAGCGTAGCAGATGTTTTTATTCAACATAAAATTGTCCTCAATAAACCCGTTTTAAGTGTACTAAATAAGATAGTTAATTGAAAATTGGTGTTGAAAAGTTTCATCGGATGTGTGTGACAGACCGTGTTCGTTCCCGAAGCGGCGCAAATATAGAAAAACTTTGCTTGGTGCGTCGACACGTTTTCTAAAGCTTGGCCTAATTAACAGGGCTTTTATGTTGATGAACTCTCAAGACTTCAGTTTAACGGCTACAAGCTAGTTGCTGCAGAAAACAAAAAGTGATCGCAGAAGCTCGCCCAACGATTAAGCGATTTCCGAATTGTTGGACTGGATTTGAGTTGATCAAGTTGACATAGTATTTACTCACTGAGCTAGCTATTATCGCGCAAAATGGACCAATCCTGCGCGTTTAACAGGATTTATAATTGTGGCAGAAACTGGTCTCCGTATGGATTAGGTCTGGAATAAAGTGCGAAAGATTATTGAGCTTAAAATAGTTGTTGCACGAATCCCTTCTTACGTTTCCACATGCCAGTCGTATAAATATTCCAAAAACAATGGTCGCCAAAAAAAAATCGATGTTCATAATAAGTCTGATCCACGAGGAAATCGTTTTGTAAAAGGATATTAGAAATTCAAAACTGGAAAAAGAAAAGAGGAATTCGAAACTGATTTCCTGTTTGCCTTAACGCTGTTTTGGTCATCTTTCGTCACTCCGTAATTCGTCTCAGTTGTTAATTAATTCGTATTTGCGAAAACGACAGTTCTGCCTAAGTTTTATTGGCGTTTTTGAATAATCTTTATTTACGTAGCTTGTTTCATCCCAGGAATGTTTGATATGGTTTACGAATCAAGAGAGACAGTCCAAAGAAAGACGGAATGTTTTTTTTTTGGTTCAGTAACTGCGGGTCGCAACTCCGCGGCTTAGTAAGAGAAGTCTTATATACTTTCTTTTTCTGGAGAACTAGGTAAAAACACCCCTCTAACAGAATCTTTCCATGTTTTGTGAATTCACAAATCTCTAATCTTCGAAAAAGATCAAAAGGGTTGTTTTTAAACATAAGATGAAGCCAATCTTATTCAAACATGGATTTCACAGGCTAACTAATAGCATTTTGGGGACATTTTTGTTTTTCTGAACGGCACAAAGGACCAAAGTCTGATACCACGTAATCGTGTTAACTAGGACGTTAATTGTGTGTTGTTATTAAAATAGAGGTTTTCAAAGAAGAATGGTCAGTTATGATTTCCAGGAATCAACCCACGAGAGCAAGTTGTTTGATATTTTTTTTTGTAAAACCGTTATGGTTAGGAGTTTGATCATCAGTGATATTTGGCTCTGTGGCTAAAATCAATTGTAGCTTTCATTGTTATTGCTCAATTGTTTGATCAGCATGAAACATGCGGAGATTACGCATAGGCTAGTTAGCAGCTGTACGCAAGGTAGGAAACTTGCATTTTGTTACCAGAATGGTATTTCTTTGGTGATTTATTGGTGGCTTAATTTTAGGCCTTTTTTCCTGTTTGTAAGTAATGATTATGTTCCATAAGGATGCTGGTAATTTGTATGTACAGACGGCAGTTATTTTGATTTGGCAACATTTTTGAAAAGAAAATAGATAAGGGTTTATTCATTAATTCATGACTTCAAGGTACTTCACAGTATGGATGCAAAAATTTGGCCTTTTTTAGGCAGTAAGGATCACATAAGCTATTGAGCAATTTGTGGCTAAAAGTCAATGTTTCCCTGGGGGGCCACAAATCTACTCTTGATATTGTGACTACCAGGGAATAGCCTGTCAGGTTTTAATAAGTGCCCTATGAGTCATGTTGCAGTTTTTGATTTTCACTGTGATTGGTACGGATCATCAAAAAAGGAATGTGATCAAAACTGGCAGACGTACAAATTTATTATGACCTTAGTTAAGCTTTTCGTGTGTGGCCATAACAGATTATTTATTTGCCAAACATTTTATCTCAAACAAAGTCTATACCATATATTATATTCCCTTATGGTCAGCTATTTTTTATTGATAATATTTTCATTTTGTGTTCTATTTTAATTCAATTTATGTAATAATATATTCTGATGAATTGTCATTAGCTAAAAATTTAATCAGCTTATTTCAAGGGTGCAAGAATTGTCCTTAGTTTTGTTCCATTTGTCACGGTGTGACAAGGTTGTTTTCATTATTTCCATCTGAATGGTATTATAGTCTGTAGGAAAATAAGGAATCCTCACTAAAGTTGTGCTCAGAACACAAACCTGACTGGGTGAGCTAAAGCAAAAAAGCAAAGCAAAACAAAAACCATGGATTTATAGATGACTAATTTTTTTCACAACAGGGCGTTAAACTTCATGCAATGAATTCCAGCTAGGTGGTGTGGCAAACCATGATTTCTATTGTTCTTATTAGTTTTGTTCAAATGTTTTGTTGTCTTGTTAATAAATATGTGCTTTAAGAGTGAAGTGCAATGAGAATGTTTGCTGGAGGAAGAAGAGAACATTGGAGGGTAATTGCATGTTGGCTCAAACTACTTTGAAGTCTTTTTCCTCAAAATAAACATTGTCAAAATTAAAACTCAATGGCTTGCTTTGACAAGTCAATTAGGCTTTCACACCCTGAGGGCATGGAAAGATGTGAGCAGTTGTAGTGAAAGAGACTTCTGTTACATAACTTTAGACAGGCATTTTGGTACAATCTGTGTGCTTCCTAATACATAGAGAAAAGATTGCCACTTGAGATGTGATTTCCATGAAGTAAGTAAGCAGGTTTAGTCTGTTCCAGTTTTGACCACCCACTTCCGAGCATTTTTTTTGTTACTTTAAATAAGCTTGTGCATATGTGTATGCATGTATCTGTGTCTGACAATCATTTTAAAAGTAACTTTTGTTTGTTTGGTTGGATTTTGATTATCATTTTGCACTTCATAGAACTGCCTAAAATTACTTGATTTCAAGCTGCCCTTTATTTTCAAAAAGACCAAACTATCTATGTATATTTGAAATAAGGTTTGTTACTAGTATGGCATGGTTCAGTCCATGTTTAGAGTCATAGAACTAGAATTATAATATTCAACTTGGAAATATGGTATTTGCAAACATGTGTGTCATAATTTATTGTCTTTCATTAACAGTTGTCCTGCAAATTTCACGGGGGCCACATGTGAAACAGATGTTGACGAGTGTCTAGTGCTATCAAATCCATGCCATAATGGAGCAACTTGTACAGACGTTTTTGGAGGCTATTTTTGCCGTTGTATTTCTGGTTGGGAAGGATTTGATTGTTCCATCAACAAGGATGACTGTGTTACTCAAGCAGATGGGAGCCCCCCATGTCTAAGTGGTGGCACTTGTGTGGATAGAGTTGGCAAATATGATTGCCTCTGTCCACCAGGATGGACAGGTAAGAAGATCTAGAGTGACTTTTGGACTTTCTAATGCTTAACTATGTATTGTATTTATTTACTTGGATTGGACTAGTTAATAAAAGTCACCAAAATTGTAGAAACATTTTCTTATATCATGCGGTAACATACACATGTACATGTAACTGCACAGCACGACCATTGACAACAACAACAACAACAACAACAACCTATGTACTTACTGTACTCGTAGTTACATTTTTATAGACAAAACAAATCAGTTAAATAGAGTACTTGCCACCTAAAGTGGTAGGGCTTTGCTTTGATAATGAAATGACAGATACTTGTTCAAGTTTCTTACTCACATGTCAAACAACGTTTTGTTATGCAGGTCCTTTGTGCCAGTCTATTGATCAGTGTTACGCCAATCCATGTTATGGAGCTGCAACATGTTTGACAGATCCCTTTGGACGATATAATTGTCACTGCCCAAAAGGATGGACTGGGAAAAATTGCAGTGCTGACATCGATGAGTGCATGATTAGTAGTCTTTCACCGTGTCACCATGGTGGCACATGTGTCAACACACCTGGATCATTTGTATGTCAGTGTGTACCAGGTTACACAGGTAATTATCATATTAGGTCCCACATGCAGGCCAATAGCCAGTATGGCCTATAGCAGGGCAAGCTGAGGCACTTTCCTCAGTCATTTTTTTTTTCGATTTTGTTGGTTGGTGTGTTTTCTTTAAGGGGAAAAGTATAACACTGACTTGTATATGTATGTTACAAGAGAAAGGACTAATCCTGGCATTTTTGGCTCCTCAAGCTATACAACAAAAATATGCAAACAATGGGAATGTAGTAAACAGGTTTTGTGTGATGTTGTTACAGGTGAAAGGTGCGACTTGCCCATTAATGAGTGTGCATCCAACCCATGCAAGAATGGCGCTCAGTGCCTGGATTACGTCAGTGAATTTACATGCATTTGTCTACCTGGGTGGACAGGCAAAACATGTAATGTGGACATTAATGAATGCAACAGCAACCCTTGTAAAAACGAAGGACAATGTGTTAATGAATTGAATAGTTACAGGTGCAAGTGTAAATCTGGCTTCAGTGGAACTAACTGTGAGATAAATATTGATGAGTGTGCAAACCCAAATCCTTGTCAGAACGGTGCTACATGCTCTGATGGCCTTGCCTCTTATACTTGCTCTTGTGCCAGTGGCTTCACTGGTAAAGTGTGCGAGACAGACATAGATGACTGCATGTCATTCCCTTGTCAGCATTATGGAACTTGTATTGATGGCATCAATAGCTACTCCTGCATCTGTGCCCCTGGTTACATTGGAAAGAACTGTGATGAAGATTTTGACGAATGTTCCAGCAATCCATGTATGTTTGGCGGAACCTGCGAGAATAAACAAAATGGGTTTCAGTGCAGATGTCCTAAAGGCACAAGTGGTAAGTTGCCTGAGAATTGACCTTTATGGGCATTATTTTTCAGGGGTGGTCAATGTTAAACTGCCCCTTACTGCATTAGCATGAGCAAAGAAAACAGAAAATGCAACTCATTAATGAGGAGGCATCTTTCATTCCATAGAATTAATTTTATGGTATATACTACAAAACTAAATAAATGTTTCGATATCCTATGAGGAAAGTACCTGTAAATTGCTGTTGAAGAGTTTTGTTTGGTGTATTCTCTTTGAGCATTATGCCCTAACTCTGACCTAGAGCTCATGCCATAAAGTAATGACTCCTGTAATACCTTGCAAAGTTTGGCTTTTCCAATATTCCACATTCTTTGAAACTAGGTGTCTTCAGACAAAGGTATTTACACAAGACAATTATTTATGTCTAGAAAGTAATTGATCTTTTTCTGCAATCATTATCATGGCCAGTTCTGAATTCTGAAGTGTTCATTTACATTGCATGGTGATTGACCTACTATAGCAAACATGAGAGCCTGTGTTTTACTGCATTTGCTAACACTGAGAAGAGAGACAGCAAAGTACTTAAGATGAACTTCAAAATGTATTGAAATGTGCTAAAACATTGTCTTGAGTGTCTGATATACCTTCTCAGTCAAGACTTAAATTAAGGAAAAACTGGAGTTATATAATCCTAAAAATCCATGCTAATTGAGATCAGATAATGAAACATCATCTTCATTATGATTTCCTTTGTTTCAATTTGATGAATTACTGGTACTAATGAGTTTGAGAACTGTTTGGACAAGTGTAGATGTTACTGTTTCTCTATGTCATGAGTAACTTCCATTCTGCTTAAAGGTACAAGATGTGAACACAATGTTGATGACTGCATAGGAGTTACTTGCAAGAATGGTGGGACATGTAATGATAAACTTGATGCTTACGAATGTAAGTGCCATCCAGGTTTTGATGGCCCCCACTGTGATAGTAACTACGACGAGTGTGCATCACAACCTTGCCGAAATGGGGGAACTTGTACAGATGGTGTTGCTCAGTATCACTGCCAATGTCAGGCGGGTTTCACAGGTTTGTCTCTTTGTGGTGTTCAGGATATCATAAGTTAATGCTTTTCTTTGTGATTTCATGAAGTGATTAAAATGTACATGTAGACTTCCTACAAGTAATGAGGAAGAGTGCATTTTACAGTACTAGACCACCAGGAGTTTGAATAGTGGACTCCCTAGGAACATGTTGCAGCATCCTTGAGAGTTTTTTCTCCTTTCTCTTCTTCAATATGATA
>Ga0126338_10002177_pt1 | contig 13320 bp, 8 predicted proteins | sample OrbCmetagenome_2_FD_92529 | JGI IMG/M metagenome (GOLD analysis project Ga0126338, IMG submission 92529) | Coral microbial communities from Petempiche,Puerto Morelos, Mexico - Orbicella C C metagenome | ecosystem: Host-associated > Invertebrates > Cnidaria > Coral | place: Petempiche,Puerto...
AAAACGCAATCGTTTTGATCATGCATGCACTGATCTGCAGGCGTGATATTTTCGCCGCGGGGCGTACTCAAACTGCCAGAGGCTGAAAATGAAATTGCGGAGAGTAAACCTGCCAAACTTGTCCATATATTTATGGGTCGTATTTTTCCTCCATTCAATAGTTTCGACTATATTTCAAATAAATGAAAAAATCCATCAGATGAAAAAGTAGGGAGAATTTGATGGATTCGATGTCCCTTTCACTCCAGGGATCTCCGCCGCCTGTTATTTATTTTCTTCTTTTCTTTCTTTCTTTTCTGTTATTAGGATTTTTAACTTTTTTTAATTGTTCCCTTGGAACATCAAGACTTGAGAGTTAGTTAATTTCTTCACAGCCTTTCTTGATGAAGAAGACATCATTGGGAATAATTGTCTCGTCGGCATTTTTTTTCAAAAGTAATATAACGATTTAAGACCGGAATTAAACGTAATAACATAGACTTCACACAGTTTCAATGAGATAAATGAGCGCCGATCGAGCCCAATTTGTTCGAAAACAACAACAGCATGCTGAAATGATTTACTTTCAAAGTGGGACTAAACATTTCAACCGCGCATGGCCGTTTAGCAGTGATGCTTCAGAATGTTAAATAGCTAAGTTTAGGGTGACGTTTTATTGTGATATGGTGTGAGCCTTTTTTCGAAAACCGGTTTGGGTTGATCGATTTCGTCGAAGGTCTTGTTAAACCGCCGTTTCTAAAGAATTCAAAATATGATTGAAAATGTCGGTTCCATTCAGAAACTTAACATGATCGCTGTTCAAACCGCCTCACCGTGGGGTGAAGCCCCTGATAGAACTTATAACGCTTGACTACAGTAGGAATTAAATCTCCTCGGCATCCAGTGTTTTTTATTGGTAAAGTCTGCTCCATTGGCCCGACTCCCTGACACCGCCCGCGATGTTCTCCCACCTCTATTCTTAAAGTTTGTATGGACTTGGATATTCGCGTAGGGGCTTGAATCTTTACTAAAATAACTGGAGAATTTAGAAATAGAGTGAAAAGCACTGATATACTGGATGGGAAACAGGTTCAAGAGCACTTGAAAAGACGGAAATAGAAACGAAAATTATCAGTAACTGTAGGGAAAAAAAATACTTTTAGAAAATTGACTTACTCTTTGATAACCAGATTTCTTCTATTTTTTTGTTTCTCCCAACAACGGTGAGAAATGATCCTATCTTAATGGTTTCAGTCCGATCGTAAACCAGGTTAAATTCTTTTTTTTGTGTGATTTCGGCATGCGCAGCGGAAGAGAAAAAAAGTAAAAGTTCTAATTTTCTAAGATGGGATAATTGTCATATTAAATAAAGTGATAATACTTCAGTATTTAAACAAGAAGATCCAATTTTATCTGAGTTGGATTTTGGCAATAGTTCTACTAAAGAAAATTAATGAAAAAATCTCTACGTTAAACAAACAACTTTTCAGCAAGCCATACGCCCATAAGTGGTTTGAGTTTGTTTTAGCTAACTCACTTAAAATGGGCATGAAACAAAACACAGTATTCCGAGCTCGTAGATATTTACCTTGGTGTCATTTCGTCCGAGATTCAGCTTTGTTGACCAGCGATGACATTTTCAGTCACCAACTTTATAATTCAAAAATGGTTAGTATCAGCTGATGCAGAAAGAAAATTAAGAGTTTTGACTGGTTTAAACTGCAGTTACAAAACTGAAAGCCCGTAGCATTCTGGCGTTGCGTCTCAGTCTTAAAATTACCTCCATAACCCGAAATAAATTTTAATATTTTGATGTTTCGCTTCAGGCGCAGCTTGTAGTTGATAAACATGTCAGTCAACATGACGGAAAGAATTTTTTTCATTTCCTACACTCCCAGTAAGAAGGACAGCATTGAATTCACCTTGTAGGGATCAATAAACAAGGTGGTGCTTGGTAATAAAATTTTCGCTTTATCTCATTTAACATTGCGAGTATTATTAAAAATTACAGCAAATTCCGCAAAGATTCTGGCCGCGAGAAACCTTGTTCTTAAGGTAACGAAAGATAGAAATGCAAACGAACTGAGGTTAACAGACAGACAGTTTGTTTAAAACAAACTCAGGCTTTGCCTGCATTTCACAATGAAGCAGACTTTCATCAAAGGTAATTGATTGTGGTAGTTTAAGTTTTTGAATGACTTGGGTATGGATTATTTTATTTTAACCAGAGTTTCGATCCCCTGGCATCCTGTTTGGGACGTATGTTAAATAAAATGGGGGCAAAAGTTGAATTGTTTGTTTAAACGTTAACTGATTTGTATTTTGGCTGCGAAAATGTAAGGATAATTTCTTTGCAAATCATCATCAGAAACTGACTGAGTTTGGTGACAATCGCTTTTCATTATTCATTGGATCCATTTTGTGGAGGAGGTTGCGTGGCAGACTTTGCTCAATTTAAACTAACAACGCTCCTTGCACTTTTTAATCTACAGCAATAAAAATTATAAATAAGTAATAAAAGATCCCTTTGCGTTTATTTATATTTTATTTTTAAGGTATTTAACTGAGTCGTTTTGCTCTCTCGGATGGCTTAGGATTGACTGATGTTCTTTTTTATGCCATCCCGAAAGCGAGATGTTGTGCAATGATCTTTATCAGAATACACACTAAACCAATGTTTTCATTTTGTCAAGAGCCACGGTTGTTGGAGTTGTTGACAGCTAGCGTACAGCTGGAGGTAATTCCGTGCAGCTTACATGCCGCCCCTTAGTCAGGTCGTTAATTACGAGTTGGGATAACGAAATATTGAATAAAAGAAGCTTCTTCTCTCAGTTAAGAGTTGATAAAGTTTCTTCCAATTCATGCTCAACACCCGTCTGCTGAATGAGTTGACATAGTCAGAAGAAATGTTAGAGAAATAACATGCTGGCTATTCCAGCTCCGTTTTGGAGATTTTCCGCCGATCGAGCTGTATTCTAAATAAAATTTTGGTGAATTGTTAACGGTAGTTATAAGGGAGCTAAATAGAATCCTTCTGCCTTGAGGCAGTCTCCATGACTCGGCTTAGTTTGCTTTGTTTTCCATGTAAAGTCCTTCACAATGACGCCGTAATTACCGAATACAATTAATTGCAACAACTGTGAAAACTCAGTTCACAATATTTGTACGTATTTGTTTCATAACACCATTTGGCATTAAGTGAAATCGAACGGTTCGTTACGCTGTTCTCTTTATAGGTCAGTTAATATAAAACAATTCAAGGAAATGATTGGCCACGTTTGGTATAAAAAGCAATATGGTACTTTGTTTTTTCATGGGTACTATGGCAAAAGTGTAAGCTTGATGAATTGACCTTGGAAAATATCGGAAAGGATTTTTCGCCAGATAGGATTCAGTTTTTCTAAATTGACTTGTGCCAACTTAAGTCTTCGATGGGGTCATGGCTCACGGGTCTTTATGGCACAACAATGCACTAATGGAAAATTCAAATGAGTCCACGGTCGAAACAGGCATGGCATGAGACGCCTATGCATTTATTTTAAAGAAATTGAAAAGAATTGAAGGCCACGAATATTTGGAAAAACGCAGATTTGTCGTCAACGAGGGTCACTGCTATAAATAGATGTAACAGCAGTTTCATCAGTAGAACCATATCAACTTAGGCCAAAATTGAATCATGATTGTATATCAACAGATTGATATCAAAGGTACATACAAATCCTGGGAATACATGTTTTGCTGTTGACTAGGGAAGTCAATAACAAGCAGGTGAAAATGGAATATTGATCGTTTAGAAGATATCGAGGAACATAGAATAATTAAGAAATGGTTGGAATTGCTGGATATTTTCTTTTATAGCTGCAAAGGTATCTTCAATTAATGAGAATAGGTCGTTTCAATGGTCGATGGGAATTTAATCAGTGATAATAATTACTATACCGTATTATGTTAAAATTGGATTTGTGGTTTCCTTTCCTTGTCATGTTTCGTAATTTAAATCTTTTACGCAAATCAAGAAAGATTACCGTGAATGGTTCAGAGGCAAGAAATCACATAGAAGCGAGCAGTTTTGAATTGTAGTCATATTTTACTCGTACTTGTTGTATTAATTGTCATTCCAGTGCTAATACAATCACTTGTAAACTCTTCACTGAGGAGGTAAAGCCTATTAAACGATGAGTGAAAAGCGAAGACTCTCACGGTTTTAGCTTACATAACTATATGTTTCCAAATTTTCTTTGCCTCGGCAACCATTGTCACACTATAAAGGAAGATAGGTAAAGTAAATAAGACACTAGAAAAACTAACAAGCCTGTGTCATAACATGAATCCTGCTGTTTCATCAACGCTTTAAGCGGCCTTATCCGGTGAAAAGGACGGTTTACTTTGAAGGCAAAAGGACACCCGCAAATAAACCAGATGCTGATCGGTTCGGTCCATCAAAGCATATCTTGAGAAGATTCAAAGAGCTCGTGCACTTCATTAACTGTACAGCTTAATGATAAATCATGTAAATGCATCTTGCAATTCACAAGAGCTTTAGAATTTTCCTCCTACCTTAATGGTTGAATCTTTCCCACAGTTGTCACAGCAAAACCATTTGGACAGGGGGAAGCACGAATTAATAAATCCTTTCTCAACACGTCGAGAGTTTTCCCTCAGGGCAGCATTTAACCAAGCCGTGAGTGCTCTGAAAACTGATCTCAAAATCTCTCAGCAGCTGGCTCAGATTTATGTGAGTGAAGACGATAGTTTTCAAGTAATTAAAAAAGCTTGTGTGCGATTGTGATTGGCTCTCCTACGTAAGGGTTTCGCCTATGACGTATATTTACCTAAAATATAGTTCATCTAGCAAAGGGTTGATTTCTCGTGAAAAGGCTCTTAGCCCGTAGGAAATGCTGTAGACTAGTCGACAGCCGAAGACTACTTTTAGATTTGTTCTGATTTCCCTCGATATCCGCGAATATTTCTGGTACATATAGTCTCTAAGAGATACGAGTTTCTAATATCTTTTCACTACAGAATTCCTGCAGGCTTCACTTAGAATAAGAATACTTTGCCTTGCAGTGTTTGAATTGCTATTTCAACACCGATGACAATCATTTAAGAACAAAAACCCATTACATGCTTTTTTATTTATTTATGAGGCATAATGAAATTTGTGGGGAAAAGGCTCAAATTCTGCGGATATGCTCGTCAAAAAAGGCTTCATAAAAATTGCACTCTCGTAAACGTGGGAAAACGCATCCCACGATGGAATTGGATACTTGTTAATTGGCTGGCTGGCGCGCTTTCAGAATTAGGAAATTTACGCCGAGTTGTTTACATTTGCTATGAATTTCACACAGCGTTAAATTAAAGGAATACTGCATTTTAAACTATATGAAATAGTGTAAGAGTCCGGCGCACGTTATTTCTGCAAGTACCCATTCATGAATGAACTTCATGAATATAACTAATTTATATGCTATTTGACACTAGTCAGGTAGAAAGATTCCTTTTTGGAGTTTCGCTAAAATACTTGTGACATGATGACTGCCATTTGATGAAAAAAGTGCAGTTGTTTAAACCTTCATCCACCCATTTTAACTGAAGCCAATTTGCTTCAAGGTGTTATGCGGTTCAAGTATTCATAGTTTATGGTGTAAAACTGGAATTGGCGATATATTTATAAAATCTTTCAAAAGTAGATTTAAAATGGAATCGGTCAAACTACTTATATGGCTAAAGTTATTAAGTGAGCTCGCTTCCTAAACCAACAACTGTCATTTTTTTTTGTAAACAACTCCATCAAATTCTGTCAAACTCAAATGCCGTTCTCTTATGGTCTTTATGTACTGATTTACATACTAAACTTGTGGAACGTGGATTTCTTTTTCTTTTTCTCTCCGTGCGTTAAACTGCGGTTAAGAAACTTGTCAAACTCCGACAAAGTCAATTAATGTAGTTCCTGGCTCTCGATCTCCAAGTCCACGGATTTTTAAATTTATACTTATAGGACAGAAGCGGTCTGGTGACGACATCGAATTTACAGCTGTACCGACTTTTTATCTTATAATATCCAACGCAAACGTTGCGCAAAAAGCACTCCGCTTAAAAACTACGAAACTTGACACTTGGCAAGAGGAAAGTACGTCGTGGATTCATGCTGGGTAAAAATTTCGGCAACAAAAACCGGCAGCTAATGAAACCATTATCAACGGCGGAATTTGACCCGGTGCCAGAGTCCAAATTATGGGCTAAGATCTTGCATCTACTTGATGTACCCTATATCACATGCAGAACATGATCTGGGTTGAATGGAAGGGTAAATTAAATCCAGTGCAGGAATAGGTTACTGTAGCGATTTCAAAACAGGACTTAACCTGTCTAGCACTTTTTTTTTTATTTTCGCGTCAGTTAACTTCAGTCCCATCACCTGTTTCTTTCAAAGCTTTCGCCCTTTATTTTCAAATTACTTCAAGCTCATCTAAAACCTCAAACTGTAACTTAACATTTGCAGTCGAAATATGCTGAGAGGAATAAAATCTTCGTCGGTAAAATTTTAATTCCAAAGAAGCGATTGGAATAACTAAGCCACATCAGTTAAATTTATCCGGGAAGCATAAAAGGAGTTCTTTGAATCGTCTATGCTTCTCTATTTTTCGTCGTTAACAACTGATTAGCCTGTTCTAGACTCTCTGTAGTTGGGGACAAACGGAGGGCGAGCGAGAGAAAAAACGAGGGAGGACTAAGACGAGGGATTCCTCGTTTTTTCTCTCGCTCGCCCTCTTTTTTTCGCTTTTCCCCAACTACCGATAGCCTGGAACAGGCTAACAATTGATACCCAATACAATGTGACAAGGATCAAAGAAAGTAGAAGCGCATTGAATTCGAACTGAATATTTATTTTTTCCTTGAAAAGCATAGTGATTGCACAATCTTTAACATTTTTGTTTTGCCGCCGTGTTATTTTTGGAAACGTTTGAAAAATATCATATGTTGTACTTATCATATTGTGTAAGTTCTTAGTGAAAGTAAGATATACTTCGAACGTGTCCTAAATGCAAAACCTCAACCAGCTTTTAACCTTTTAGTTAGCTAAGCGCGGTTTTAAGAAAGGCCAGGCAATTTACATGTACAGTATGAATTATCCTTAATACAGTTCTTTTTCTCTCTCTCTCTCTCTCTTTTTAATTGTATTCACCAATGAGGATACCAATATCTTTGTAATTAATAGGACTTCCAGCCTTCATAGAATCACCGATACTGGCCATCACGTTAGCATCTTCAAGAAAGATCTTTCGTATCGTTCTAAAAAAATTAAATTAGCGCTTCCGAAGTTTGGGTATTGCGCGGGGGCAGATTTCAACTAACATTTCCGTCGTCAATTATGTTTTTTTCTTTTTCATCCCGACCCACTACGTAGTACAGCTTTCTTTGTTTGAAAAGCGATATTCAGTTTGTCCTTGTATTTGAGAGCCAGCTATTTTTAAAGAATACATGTAGATACCCTTGTCCTTCAAAGTTGAGGGCTTCCCTGTTCGGGAGTCAAATCTATCAGTCAAACTCCAAAAACCTGACAGTAATACAAGAACATATATTCAAATTTACTGCCTTCTTCATCGATACCACCATTAAGTGTTTACACCAAATATCCAACTGAACAGTCAAACAAAATACATTTTTTTCAAATTAATGCTTTGTGCATCTAATCGAACATATAATTTTAACAAACTTAACACAATTCTGTCCCTCAATGGGCTTCTCGTTCGCCAGCTTAAACAGATAGACAGAGCTCTTCAAAATTTAGGTGATCCTAGGCCTATTCCCCGTCGGTTGCATTCTCCCAGGGAATCCATCTCTTCTCCCCGTTACCGGCACTGGCAATTTAAACAGCATTCTCCTTATCTCTTCGCTGCGATAGGCGTATACGATTGGGTTCACAACGCTGTTACTGTAATGCATCCATTTTATGAAGTCCATGAGTCGCATGAAACCTCTTCCGACAAGAAGACTCGATCGATGAAACGTCCATATCATGGACACGACGAAAAAAGGAAGCCAAGCAGCTATGAACAACGCTGTCACAATGAAGACAGTCGTTGCCGTTCTCTTTTCCCGTTGCACGCTCTTGCGTAGCACGGATGCCTTGGCGTTCGCTCTTTTCCAGTGCGCGTTCATGCTCACAACACTTCGATGAATGCTACTGTACATGACGGTGATGACGAGAAGAGGAACAGCGAAACCTGCCACGAACATCAGCGAACCACGATAACTCTTCCACGTGGGGTTGAAGTCTACCGAGTAAACAGCTGTAATCATCACGGAGAAACTCCAAGTCGCAAAGATCATCAAGTAGTATCTCGTGAAGGAACTCAACCGGTGATGAACGGGCCAGCAGATCGCCAAATAGCGTTCCACGCTTATCGCCACAAGGTTCCATATCGAGGCCATCGCGCTGAATACATCGAACGCTCTGTAAAACACGCTGACTGAAACGTTTGGTTCGATGCACGAGCTGAAATAAGGACAGGAAAGGTGGTAGATCCACAGTGGAATGGAAACTGCACCCACCATCAAATCCGAGACGGCCAAACTAACAAAAAACAAGTTGATGGCTGCCCGGAGGCGAACTTTTCTGAAGGCAACAACAACTAAAGAGTTTCCAGTAATCGCCAGTAATGAGAGCAGGATGTAAAGCGCCATAAAAACGAATACTTCACTTTTAGTTCGAAAAAGTCCATCTTGAGTCTCCAATGTCTCATTGGTAGCACTTTCATCTAGAGAAGTTCCGTTGTCCATTTTGTGTCTGACTTCAGTTATTGATTAGATATGGGCACAACACCGGCTAAGCGCCGTTAATTTCTGAAAAGCTATGCTTAGACCTTAAATGTAAATACATCTGGTTCTTTGCTTGCACTGCCAAAAGTTTACATTTATTTTCTCTCTTTGTTAGCGACAAGCGGTGACTACATTGGTTTCCTTTTGCATTTTAGCCAATGAGCAATGAGCGCTTGTTTACCTAGCCAATAGGATTTTACGTCAAAAACTATCAATTTGACATTTCAATTAGACAGACTCGAGGAAAAGTGAGCGGATATCCAGTTCCTGGATAATAAAATATCGGACATTTGTTGAGTATTCTACCTTGTGAATAGCTGCGCAGTTGATCAAATCTGTTCCGTGACGGACCTCTTTGCCCATTGCACTCTGTGCTTCTAATATTGATACATTGGTATATTGGAACACAATGCTTTATTGACATGCAATGTCAGTATCATTTAGTTGTTAATGTAATAAAATATGTAAACGTTTGCTTTCAATTTACTTTAACTTTTAAACCTTTCTATGACTCCAAAGGTCGAAAACGACTTTTAGGATAAATCTAATTGCCTTGCCTAACCTTAAATTTAGTTTCGTGTCCTTTGAGAAAATTCATCAGTTCTAAGTAAAATATCTTTACCGTGGGATTTACGCATCTGTTCGTTTTGTTGTTCGTTTATGTTCTACTTTACATTTACGCGTTGCTGGATAATTAAACCAGTTTGGATCCAAACACTATTATACACCATTTTTCAATTTTCTGATTGTTTTGTTTATCTACGGATGCATTTGTTAGAAGTTGACTGAATACTGTATTTTCGATGTATTTGTTTTGGAGAGGTTCAGACGAAAAGATACCAGCAATGGGCGACATTTCTTTAGACTTCGAAAGAAGAATTTTCTTGTCCAAATGCAATTTTTTTTTTACCTTAAACGAGTAAACAATCAGAGCATTACGTCCGAGACCATATTGGAGCTTGTATTGTTTTCGCTTGGTGGTAAAATAGAGTGTTTTGGAAAAACAATTAGGTGCTGTTTTTGTAGTTGGTCTCAAATAGTGTGGCACCAGTCTGAACCATATTGTTTTACACCGAGGTATTTAATGTAAAAACTTCAAATGGCGGAAAACTGAGAGTAACAATAAGAATATCATTAATCATTAAAGACGTTCTCTTCCTTTAGAGGTCATTATGGGATTCTAGGTAGACTGTTTGCTCTCGAGGGATCAGCGAGACGTTCTGTTCGTGAAGGCCGAATTGAATGGAGTAGGGCTTCATCGAGCAGTCGGCGATTGTGCGTGCTAAATCAATTAAGTCATTTACCTCTCTCGAAGAAAGTTTCACTAATTTTCTTAATGATCGAAGTTTTCCAAGCGTTCACCACGGAGAGCCATTGAGTGCCTTTTGTGTTTTTGTGATGTGAAATTAGTCACGACCTCTTCATCAGAGATTGGAACAACCAATCATTAGTATGGCCCTTCTGGAATACGCTTGAAAAACACTGTTATCTTGTTCTTACCTTTTGGTGTACGCAAAACCGAGCTGCAGAGAAGCAAACGCCCGCAGTCTTCACCCGATTATTTTTAAGATATTTTCATCTGTCTGGTCCTTGGTCCTGATCCAAATATTCAAAACAATTTTTATTTGGCTGACAAATTACACATGCCAAATGTACTGCACCATTTATTGACGCTACACGTTTCATTAAATGACATTCATAAGAAGGCTGACAAATCTGTCGTGCAAGTGATCTGCAATCTTGATAATAAGTATAATTAAGTATTCTCAACATATCTTTGTCTGATGGAACTGATATTTTTCCAAGAGTTTCACATCAATGCAAAACAAAGGCTTCCTAGTTGGAGAATAAATCTTCTTGAAAATTTAATCGTTTCTGCATCGTTTTTCGTTACTTAAATTAGTGCCATCCCAAAACATCTTCTTCCTTATTGGCGACTTCAGCGATTTAAAACACGATGATTATGGAAGAAGATCAAAATTGTTCTGCGGATACCAGTACTCTTTGCTTATGATTATTTGCATCGTTAAAAATGCCGATATAACTCAAACGCCCGGCATGAAAGTCCTCCTTAGTGAAATTAATTAAGGAAGAGTTCCATATATGACTCTTCTGCAAGGCATTGTATTCTTCAGGAACCTATATTAATATCTTAACAGAGTGAGTCATGATTATAAAGTTACCCTTTCATCTTTATATTGGCTCTTGAAGATGATACATGAAGCTCGTTGAGGACCTCGTCCATTGCATATTGTGTCTTCTTTAAAGGTTAACAGTTGTTTGTCCAGTGTTTCATATCCGGACTGATCAAGTTATTAATATTGTGGCTGTAGAAGACAATAAACTCTTCGAGACTTGTTCCTCGCACCTGTCCTTGGCACACGCTTGTTTTTAATTTATTCAAGACTAAAGTAAAGATTTAGTCCAATTTTAGATTATTTGGCGCAGCTACCAGATGAGTAACAAGCCAGAGTCGAAACATTGCGAGAAATATAAGAACTGACGCTAGGATGAAGTAAAAGTTTCTCTTTGAACACCAAATGATCCTTTCTTTCTCCTCTTCGTCTTGCTCTTCAGTTAGTTTGATAACATACGCAGACATTGTGGTGTCAGTGAATATCGAGTTCAGTATATATCGGCTATAGCTTACAGTGATGTGGTTTCTACAGTCCGATTGATTGAAGCCTGTTCAAGGTGAATCTGGAAACTGATCGTAGTTATAGCTTAACGGTGGCCGAGAAAGCTGCCATTTTCACCGTAGTTCCAAGTCCCATTTGTCCACGATCTTAGCCAAACAAAACAAAGAAACTGCCTTGAGGAAAATCTGCGTTAGATTTTAACGAATGCGAATAATTCCGCGAATCAAAAATCTTCGTTCATTCTCTTGTTGTAATATAAAAGCAAACCACCGCCATTTTTTTTAGGCCGGTAAGGTTGTTACCACAGGTTTTACAAGACAGGTCCTGCAGGTTTCTCTTTTGTAAGGTATTAATCAAATATGTTTACTCCAATTAAGCGGAAAATATTAAAAGCGCCCTTCTTGTATCTGAAGGGTTAAAGAACTGGCTGGAAAACTCTACACTAACTTCTTAACTCACAGTTATGGAAGTTATGGTCTCATTTGCCTATCGTTAGACAGGTTATATGTTGACTCACTAACTGACCCATTCAACCCAGTTTGCGTTCCAAATAAGAACACGTGCAGTAGACGCATGGATGCATCACTGATTACACCCCTTGATTCCATTTAAGTCATTTGAATTGAAGTCAAAGCCCGAGAAAGAAAAGGACATCTTTTTAAGATCTTTTCCCTGCAGTGGAAAGGAACAGAGCTCTTTAAATACCCATTCTGGTTCTGGGATCTCAATGAATGTTTTCGATAAGATAATTCTGAAACCACCAGTCACCCATGCTCGTTCATGTGGTAAAGCATCACCTCTGGACCTTGAAGGCCGCACTTGCGCGGAAATCTAGCATGAACTTATGAGCCAATATTCAAGTCGGAAATGACCAACCAGGGTAACAAAATACATAGGAGTTCACATCGAATTGTGGTACGTAATTCCGTTCATTTATTGACAGTGCAGATCGCACCGCAAAACAGTCCAACAGGCTTTTAAACCTAAACGATTCGCGACTTATAATATGCCTCAATAGGTTTTACCTGCTACCAGCCGTTTTCAGCCAAAAACAAAATGTTTTAAGACAGTGATCGCTTCCGTCTGTGGCTTCAGTTATTTTGTGAAAGCCGGTTTTCACTTTTTTAGCGTTTTGGAACGACAGAATACATACGTCTGAACGGGATTAAACGTATGACAAATTAAACTTTTAAGCATTTAATAAGTGAAAATATTGAAGGCTGCAGTTTCTGTTAACAACTTGTGGACAGCTGGAGTTCTCGAGTAGCGGATTTCGAGGTAATTTTCAACAAATTATATTTTCTTCGCTCCTTAAATTTCAAACGTTACCCCCTTGGAATAATAATTTATTTCTAATTCTAAATGTTATGGTTCCAGTAGGTATTCACTCCATGGTTCCAGCCCAAACCCCATTTCATTTATGACCAATTGTTTTCGTTAAAAGGAATGTTTCGTTAACTAGTTGCATGGCGTTAGTACGAGAACTTGATTGTCGCTGGCCTTGATTGCGGTAAAACTCGCAAGAAGTTAGTCTCGTGTGAAGACGCAGGAGGCTATCGAAAATCAAGCTCTCATGTCTTGCCATGTATGGTTATGGTACCAGCTTACAATTACCGCGCTTTTCGTTGTAATGCGCGAGAGAAGAAATGAAATACCCATCTCAATAGTTCAATTTGGAGGAGCAAGTTTGGGAAGCAGTGGTGAGACCGCGCGCCTCCCACCAATGTGGTCCGGATTCGATTCCGGTCCGGTATCATATAAGTTTAAGTTTAAGTTTAAGTTTAAGTTTAAGTTTAAGTTTAAGTTTAAGTTTAAGTTTAAGTTTAAGTTTAAGTTTAAGTTTAAGTTTAAGTTTAAGTTTAAGTTTAAGTTTAAGTTT
>Ga0126338_10002178_pt1 | contig 13318 bp, 11 predicted proteins | sample OrbCmetagenome_2_FD_92529 | JGI IMG/M metagenome (GOLD analysis project Ga0126338, IMG submission 92529) | Coral microbial communities from Petempiche,Puerto Morelos, Mexico - Orbicella C C metagenome | ecosystem: Host-associated > Invertebrates > Cnidaria > Coral | place: Petempiche,Puerto...
AAAAAAAAAATTATAAAAAAAAAAAAAAAAAAAAAAAAAAAAAAAAAAAAAAAAAAAAAAAAAAAAAAAAAAAAAAAAAGAATCAGCGGTGCAAATTGTGATTTTTTACTATAAAAGGCTGAAATGTGGGTAAGAAGCTAATATTTGTCCCAAATGACGCCAACACTGTCTTCACCTAACAGTGACGTAAATTTGACAATTGCAAATGAAAAAATTTCATTTTGGCTCCAGCCACAAAATCAGAGACCGGCTTGACAACTCAACTCAATCAATGCAATAAACAATTACATCTCAAAGGGTACCTTGGTGAAACGTCCGATACATGTCGATGAAAACTGAATAATACGCTGGTTATTCAAACCAGCCTATTGATCTGATTAACTAATAGATCTGAGATTAACTAGTGCCATATGAAAAAACCTCAGCCGTTTTAGAGCGGTTTTCAATTGAGTGTCGTAAAACCAAAACCAAACCAATTTCTTACCGATTAGACTACTCAGCCACTCTTAAATCGTAGTAAAACCAAAAAGTAATTGCCTAATTACTTTAGACACTCACCTGAAAACCGCTCTGGTCAGTTTTCACCATCACATAGGCATAAGGCATACGCATACGGCAGACGCCTTCAATACAAGCGCAAGCACATAGACATGCGCAAAATGGATAACTGGCACAGTTTCAGAATACAGTAAAACAAGATGGCAGACTTTCGCGTACGCTTATGCTTATAGCAGCGCGTTCTCACTTGACATAAAGCACATAATCGCAAGCACGAAAGGAAAAAATCTTTTGTTCTGCTTGTACTTGTACTTATGCTTGTGTCATGGACCTCCTACTGATGCTTATGCCCCTGCTTCTGCTTATCTCGTATTGAAAAGCAGGCTTTAAAAAGGAGCTTTGTCACGGTTTGCATATCTTGTAAAGTTTTGCCTAAATTTTCAAGTTCGTCATTTGTAATCCGTGTTAATCTTCTCCATCCTCAACCATCCTTGTACCCTTATGGATTAATAATATCTCTTTGTTGTTTTTCTATCTTAATAAACGACTATTTTCAGGTTTCCTTCAATTTAAAAATAGTTTTGTATTCGGCCAAAGTAACTTAAGATGCCGTGACTGAGGGACAATTCAGTTAATTTTCTTTCAAGCTGGCTCAACTCGAATTCACGCATAAGTAATTTTTTTTTATCTTAGAGTGTTTTTTGGATTACTAACCAACTGTATTGTAAAACGTACAAAAAAGAGTTCTTAAAAAAGAATGCAACTTTGGACGGCGACTCTCTGACATGGTATCAATACAAACGTGCCCGAAATCATACAAGTACCGAAATTAAGAAGGCCAAGCGGAAATAGTTCACTGATAATCTAGAGTGCAGGAAATTATATCCTAAAAAAGCGTGGCAATTAAGTAACGATTTGTCCTCACGACATTCAAACAAGGTAAAGGATATTTCGAAAATTAAAGTTCGGGAACAAACTATACCTGAACCTTGTGCGATGATCTAAGAATTAAATCTGTATTTCCCAAGCATCGGTGAGAGACTACCTTCAGAAATACCGTCTTCTAATGCAGAGCCTGAGTCCTATTTCGAACCAACTGAAACTACGTTTTCTCTGAAAGATCCAACGGTGAACGTAGTTCGCAAACCGTTGCTTAAACTAAATGAGAGGAAAGCTGCGGGCCTAGATAATATTCCAATCGAACTTCTAAAAATGGCTGGCAACATAGTCGCACCATCCCTCACACAAACATTTACAAAGGCGATCAGCACTGGTATCTTTCTAGCTGAGTGGAAACGGCAAGGGTGACCCTTGTTTTCATCACGGAGGGAAAAAGGGGCGACCCAAACAATTGCCTGCCAATATCTATCATTCCGACAGTTGCAAAAATGTTCGAAAAAACTACTTACGACCAGATTTACGAGTATTTTATTGTGGGCGCCCTCAATTTCGTTATGCTGCTGCTTCTGCTCATGTCTTAGTGACAACCAGGTTTCAAAGAACTACGTTACAGTTTGCGCATCTTGAACAGTTAAGCCGGCCTAAATTTTTCAAGTTCGTTTTTTGTAATCCGTTTTAATCTTCTCCATCCTCAACTATCGTTGTACCTTTGTGGTTTAATAACATCTCTTTGTTGTTTTTCTATCTTAGTAAACAACTGTTTTCAGGTTTTCTTCAATTTAAAAATAGTTTTGTACGCGGCCAAAATAACTCAAGATACCGTGACTGTGCTCCTCAGTTTGATAATGATGGAAGATTCAGTCAATTGTCTTTCAAGTTCTTTGTGACCTTGACTCAACTGGAATTCACGCATTAGTAATTATATATCTTAGGATGTGTTTTTTATAAGACCATCGAGTTAAGTGTACAGATATTAGTCCCTGATTTGTGAAAACAATGGCGAGTTGTTCCCTTGTTGTGGAAAAAATGGCTGACTAGTTCATTTTGTCTCTTCATCCGTAGAACTAACTGGGACCTGCCTGAAATGTTGAAAAATCGGAAAAAGCGTCTTTGAGCAATAGGTTGTTATTAAGATGCATCTCGTCTCAACGCTCTAAATCTCGATAGCGTGATTAATTTTTAGATAATCCTCGCGGTCTGTTCATTTAAAGGATTTATACGCTTTTTATATCAAATCACTGGTCGACGCCAAGATTAAAAAGTGGCTCAATTGAGGTTACACGTGTTCTGGCCATGTATTGTCGAGATCTTCAACTGAACAGTCCATACGGTCATCGTTGGAATCTATTCAAGAGTTTGTCACTTGCAACGGAAGCATAAGCACAAGCTAAGCATAAAGAAGCTAATCCACTAGTGGACACGGTCAAACATAAACATAAGTATAAGAAGATCAAAACCTTGCCTTCTTTTAATGCTTATGCCTATGATTATGTCGCACTTATGACTAGTGGGGACATGGGTGGCATTAGCATAAGCATGAGCATAAGCCAAAGACTTTCAGCCAATCAGCTAGCACCTTACGCTTATGCCAACATGTCCTTTCTGAACGTAACAGCAACTTTAGCATAAGAATAAAAGAACGCTTATGCTTGTGTCGCAGCCGTCTCAAACAGCTCATAATCGGGCTTATGCTTATGTTTATGTTTGCGTCGCAAGTGAGAACCGAGCTTTAATTTCATGTCAAACTGATCAGAACCGAAAAACTTAGAATTAAGAAAAGGTTCCCAGAGCAGGGTTAAGTACCTTTACAAAATGTTACAACAGTTACAACTCCAAGATCAGATTTTCTCTACACCACCAAATGAGATAATGATATTCAAACGAAGAAACTTCCAGTTAAGGTTAAAAAGTACAGCTCAGATTTGCGAGCTGATGTGGAGAAATAGTTGGCATAATTTTGCCGATAAGACGTCCGATCTAGCCGGCATTTAGGGCAGCTCTGCACACGTGCACACGCCTACACATGTACGCCGGCGATCGTCGCCGATAAGCTATGGCAAAAATCCAACGATATCTCAAGCAGTGCATGATGTAATTTAATTTGTTCTGGGATTTCGATGCTAAAGTATCAACTACCTGAAAGTATCCGCCGCCTGCAAGTTGCTACCTCCTGGCATGGAGACTGATGTGAACTCAACGAAAATGTTCTTGTTCAAATCATTTGGAGGGGCGTGGGAGGGGTTGGAAGACACTCTCCTCCAACAGCAGTGATTATGAAGGAAAACATCCCAAGCGTTTTTTAAGACGTCGCGTGCTGTGAACTCCTTAGGAGATGTCGCGTGTTTAATTGGAGGAAACGCGGCGTTTCCTTATCTCGATAATGTGTTTGGATTAGGGTTAAAGGTGCAAAAACATTTTTCACGGAATGGGTCCTTGTGCAATGGTATTTGTCTTCCCGTACGGTTATTTGCGGTAGGGAAAAAGGTCCAGTTGGTACAGATCAGCCGACTTGTCTTCTTGTGTGGCTATCTAACTTTGTTGCATCTGGTAATGACGAAGAACAGGTTGTATTCCAGGAACAGGAAATGTCTTTTCCTAATGTGATAAAGTAATAACTGTTAATCTAAAGCTGTTCATAAAGTTTTTTATAGGGATTTTTTTTCATGACGTATTAATTACACAGTTTGCAAAGCTCGAGCTAACAAGCTTAAAATAATTATGTGCTCAAATAATGCGCCCTGTTGACAACCGTTTAATTAACTCGTTCCCTAGTTAACGCCAGAAAGTTAATAGTGCCGCCACTCATAATAAACCATGCAAGAGGGTTAAAAATATCCAAATTAGCGCTCAGAGGGTACTTCTTGGTATTTTTCCGAGGTGCACCCCTATCGTAGAAGATATAAATTGCCAGCAGTGTTTTCATTTGCGTGGGAGGAGAAATTCTTCATCGATGGGTTTTGATGGAAGAAGAACAAACTGAAAGTAACATCAACTCAAGCTTGTATAATTAATACCTGGTTTGTTACTTGTCCTTTACGCGATGAAGGTCTTAGAGATAACAGATTTGGCTTTTACACGAAAGGTATGACTTTCTATCCCTAACGTAGTTAGCATGTAGAGAATGTGAACGTAGTTAGAATGTGAGATGCTGCTTGAATGGGGGCATGAAGAAGGGTGAGAATGACTCCTGGAATCGCCACAACTTGGCACAGACCTGCGAGGTTTATTGTTAAGATATCCATGAATGTCAGTTGGGAAATGTCTTAGTTGTTAGCGATGAGATAAATTTGGTGCAAAAAGCTGTAAGGCAGCTTGTTTGCATTTTAAGAATGTGTTTTTTTATAATATTATCTGTAAAAAGGTGCCTAAGGGACAAAGAGGTCGAGTGAGAGAAAAGGCATCAAAATAAAAACCGATGACCGGTTAGAAATCGGGTTTTTTTCATCATCTCTGCAACAGATTCAAGGCATAGCCGAGGATCTTGCCAATGTCTCTGTGTATGTTACTGTACTGGATAACAAATGTAAGGAACTGTTACTGAGGGCTGAAAAAAAAAGACATTATTAACTGTTCCAAATGCAATGAGAAAAGCACCCGTCAGGTGTCTGGGTAATTCAGCAGCCCATACAACCGCCGGCTATTCTGGTGAAAGGTAACAAGTAAAATTGGGTATTACAACTTAAGATCTAGATGCAAAGCAGAATCCGGTACCTTCGCAGCCACTTAGAGTAGCTTTTAAAGCAACGATTATCCATATGATGTCCGAATTCAAGCCATTTCATACAAACTCTTGCCACAACTTATGCAAACATCTCCTTTAGTGGGTGTGAGGCGTCAAGCCATTATTTTCGCTGCGTGGAATGCGATCCGTTTTATCTTTCGTGATCAAGACATTGTTACAATCTCTCAAACATTGAATTTGGTATTGTTTTTGTTTTTCTTTTCTCTCCGCTTTGAACTTGAATTTCTTGGTTGGGATTCCTCTTCCAAAAAAACTTCGATTGCAATGATCTCTGAATTGTTCTTAACTGTGGGAAAGTTTGGATGAGGGTAGTTTTGCCAGACTCACAGACCCGACATGCGCAATGCTAAATTAGCGGTCCTGTTGGACCAAAAATGTTAATTTTTTTAATTTCGTTTTGATAAATAGAAACAATAAAGAAACTCTTCTACACTGGAAAGACAAGTTCATTGATTCCTTCTTTCAGACTGCGAAGTACTTAAAAGACAATATGGCCTAAAAATGGCTTTCTAAAGGACACAAATAGTTTCGTGATAGACTACCCTTGTTTTGGAGGTAAACATTCCTTGGGACCGTGAACAGAGGCGGTTAATTGTTCGGCGATCAGTTAATATTTTTGAGGTCAAGAGCTATTTTTGACTACTTTAAAAGAGCTTTTATATAGCTGTAACTTTCGCGGGGTCAGTCATCAAATTGACCCGCTGTCCTATTAAATAATGATACCGAGTGGAACAGAACTAAAACGAACATTTGCAAGAGTAAAAGTTTGCTGGCTCGCTTATTCAAATCAAAGTTATGTTAGATTTCGAGGTAAAATAACGGAACAATTTTTTTAAAAAACAACAACAACAATAGAGATAGCGTGCGGGTCCTGGTATAGAGTTAGAAAGGACATCAAGGAAGACTTTCGTCACTTTTTAATTGGTTATGGAACGAACAAGAGACCGCGAGCACGTGCCATACTCGTGCTGTAAAAAACTCCCACTCTATTTAATACTTCACGATAGCAGTGATTATCCGATCATCCGAGCATGGCAGTAACTCAGGGAGAAGTTAGATTTTGACAAGCAGACCTAAGGGCTTTTTGAACGGTATTCTTTTTTCAAAGCCTTTGCTGAGACCACGTGGAATGCGCGTGTGTATACAAAGTTCATCTCTAATACTGACACCGGCTCCTGTCGTACAGGAAATCCGCAAATCTTATTGGTTAACCCCGTCGCATACCAAGACCCTGCTTGAAGGGGAAAATTAGAGAAAAGTTGTGGGTTCAGTCAAATTACTTTATTGACACTAATCGCTTTACGAAGGCTGTCGATACAATCTTCGTTTTGGAGATGCAGCATCTTGAAATTTGATCTTGTTTGTGAAAACCCAAAGTACGGTGATTCCCAAATGTCCGGCAAAAAAGAGTTACTTTACTTTAATTTTCTATCACCAGATTAGTCATCTCTAAGAAACATTTCAGACCAGAAAACTAAGAAAACATGTATAAGAGCAAAGTCCTTCAGTTTTCTTAAGATTATTTCCTCGTAAATCATCGCGTTGATAGTCGCGTTGGAGTTGGACTTCGACTTGAGCTTCGAGTTGGTAAGACTGCACACTTTTGTTTCAAAAAATATATTGTTACCATTGCCATTATTGAGAGCTAACGATAAACAGGCTATCCGGGGGCGCTATTTATAGGAGGCCCACAGAACGTACTCTATTGATTAACCAAACGGAAGTCCGGGTAGATCTAGACCTCCAAACGCTCGCTCGAGCTTTTGGCATGAATGGCATTCCCATTTTATCAAGGCTGTTGGTCTTTCTATGTATTTCCTTCATAGGTTCATGGATTTCTTCATTAACTGCAGAACATCTTCGTCTTTACAGGTTCAACTCGCTTGCCTTTTAACAGCTGTAATCTCTTGCTGTTGCTCTGGAAAGCCACAAATGACAAAATGCCTGATTCAATCTTATTTCCGACAGAAGCAAGGCAGTGGAACTTCGGGGAATGGAAACCTACTTCTTGTCCATTTGCAGTCGCACGCGCCTTTTACTCCGACTCGGTTGTCCTTCACTGGTTCCTGCAATGACTCTGCAAACAACACCGGTGAGTGCTCTGCGATGCATACGTAGAGAACTCTAAGTATTAATTAAGTAAAATGGCTTAAGAAAATAATCCTCTATGAACTTGTGGACGCGACCTTTTGTAGATAATTAGAGAGTTCCAAAACAGGCCGACTTTTCGAGCAACTTCTCACGCAAGGAGAGACGAAGAGGGACTGACCTTAAATTTTTGTTTGTGATTAACGAGAAAAGAAAGAGCAACACTTCCTGAACGAATCATTTTAACTTCCACTCAATTATTTCTTCTGCTAAGAGAAATGGTGACTAAAAATGCCCCATTCCCTCCATGAGATGTGCCTGCAGGGAATCATGGTAGTTGTATTCATCATCTTGGACTGGAAGTTTCTTTTGATGAATACAACTACCGTGATTCCCTTCAGGCACATCTCATGGAGGAAACTGGCCATTCATTGAGCGTCACACTACACACCAATGAAAATCTTTCCCTAAATGAGAGATTTCTCCTCAAATAAGAATTGCTTTTTGACGAGAGGTTAAACTAGAAAATGGGTGCTGATTGAATGCAAAACAGCAGCGAATTATTAAGTTCAATTATGTATTACTCTTACATGTAAAAATCTTGCAGTCAAATTGATTTCTTGTGTTGTTTGTTACAGAATTTCTGATGGTCAAAAAAATCATAAACAGATCACTAATTGTCACCTTGCGATGGAATTATAAACAACAATACGCGATAGCATTTAGAAATAAGACTTTGATCATCGAGGTAAGAAACCATTTTTCGCTTCTTTCATTGGGAATCGAAAGAACCCGCAAGATAATTAATAGCTTAATAAGGAAGGTAACTGCTATGTGAAAATTTATTTTAGGATATTAAGTGCTCAGACTGCTTTTATTTTGCGTTGGGCTCTCATGCAAAAGTGTAATTTCCGACGAGTTGACCTACAGGACAACAACAACAACAACGAGGATGCTTTCCATTGGGATAAAAGCGGAAAATTTTGGTTGCCGGTTTCGTTCGGGAAGAAAATGTTCCATGTGACATTTCCCCCCAAAACCCGCTATTTTGATTGAGACGCCAGAACTGGCATGGCCATGAAAGCCGAATGGAAAAAGATGCAAAATAGTAAATAAATAGGAATTTTAGTAAATCGTATGGTGTAATCGTCCGGGTAAGGGTAGTTCTGAAAAGAACTGTTGTTGGTGACTGACGTTTCGACAACCTAAGGGGAAGTCATCTTCAGAGTCAAGTAAATAGTGTCTGTCAGTCGATGATGTTATAAGTCCGGTCTGTTGAAAGTGACTGGTCAGTTTAGCCATGATGGTATTGGCTGAAAGACTTGTGTAAAGTTTGTCATCAGTCATTGGTCCGTATATTATTAGTCAAATTGGTCGGTTTTAGGTCCGTCTATTGTTAGTCAAATCGTTTGTAAGGCGCTGGTAGTTTTTAACATCTGTTAAGAGGCGTTTGGTCTAAGGTAGTGTACCAGCTTTCCAGAGTCAGGACAGGAATTTTCTTTTGAAACGTACCAACCGGAAAAACAACGACGAAAACAAAAATGCCCATTTTTCGGGAATTTTCCTTAGGGACAAATATGTTATTCAATTTATGTTGTTCCTAATCTTCCCTGCTTCTAAAGGATACAACTATAGGATAAAACTAGAGGGACTGGAAGGGTTAAAGTGAGAACTGGGATTTACCAGGAGCCCATGACCTGGATTTACCTATTTCTTCACTACAAAATGAGATTTGCGTCATTGGCAATGGGAATCACAAAGAAATACAGGGTATTAGGCTGGAATTTGAACAAAAAATAGTTTAGGAAATGGCAAAATTTGGGCTGGGAAATGGGATCTGCACAAGGTTTGGGCTGGAAAAAGGCCTTTATCCTCCCCTTGAGGAACCTATGTATATACGTGTAGGCCAGATTGAATCGTTCTTGTGATTCTTTAAACGAAGCGTTAAATGACGCGATGCGATCTATGCGAAGCGGCTTGTTTTAAATGACACTTGAATGCACTTTCGACTGGGCAAACCTGTAGAGTATCATCAATCATCAACGCATTCCCAAAGAGGGCATGGAAAATACGGTGCAAAAGGAATTCTGTGTAAACAAGGCGAAGGATCGAAACTTGAGAAAGTGATTGCACAAAATCCAGGGCAGTTTATTTATTTCAATAACTTAAAGAACTCTAATTGCATTTTTCTTTTAACAGCATATCGACAAGCTCACCCATTACGACGAATTCGTATTCAAGTGTGCCACAAATGCCTGCATTTTCAATACCTTGAAGAACGTCATGTCTCTCGCCTACGTCAGCACCAATAGCGATGGAAAACCTTCAGTTAGCGTCAATCCTTCTGATGTCACAACATGGTTAAATATCCTGAAACCCAGTGTGTGTTATAACTGATATCGCGCAGTATATCATAACTTTTTATTTATTATTTTGGTCCCTTTTAAGTTATTTTTTCCAACGCTAAACGCCGATAATTTAGATTTGGGAATTGGTGACAAGTTTGCAGTTGGAGTTTCCCTTTAATCCCAATGCTAGCTGCTTGACCAAAATGGCGGTGATAAGTTCATTTTGAACAGGGGGACTGTAGTCTAGCTATGAGTTCGATCTTTGGCCGATTGTTGATAAAACATCACAATCATAATCAAGCTACATTGTCCAAAAGTAAAGCAGGTATTGGAGGCCAGGTTTGGAATTCCAAAGCGGCAATAAAAGGGACCGTGCGCCATATGTAGTAAGAAATGCGTCAAATATCCACTTTGGAACCCCTTCGATATGATGTTTTTACAATTTCTATTCCTTTTGAAACTTTTTAAATAGTTAAAAAATACATTGAAGGCCCTTGTCAAATTTCAGTCCATTTTTAAGATATGGTAAGTTTGGTTACACTGAAGATAGTTTCATGAGGATCTGGTGTATTTAGATGTACAGTGTATGTAGGTAACAAGAAATGTAACTCGTAAGCCATGGAACGTTTCCCATATTGAGAAATGGAAATAGAAAATGTGCAGAAATGTAGATAAGATAACTATTACCATGAGAAGAACCAGTTACAGTACTCATGTTGATGATCATGGAAGGCACGAAATTATGTATGTAACTAACGATTTTCGACTCTATAAAGACACTGAAACTGATTGAGTTTGCTTTCTCAGTGAGTAAAAATTAGTGAGCTTCAATGAAATTCAAGAAAGCATCAAATATATGGTTTTTATGGTTTGGAATGTTTTTACACAACTGTTCATTTGTTATAATTATATATATAAACTTCTAAATGGGGTGAATAAAGTGTGTTGTTGTTAACCAGAGAAAACGGGACACCTTTATTTTGACAAATCATTTTATTAGTGAAAAAGACAGCTCACACAAAAACCAAACAAGTTTCTTTGACAAATCTTTTTATTAGTGAAAAAGGAAGTTCAAACAAAAACCAAACAAGTGTGTTTTGACAAATCATTTTATTAGTGAAAAAGAAAACTCCATTCTCAAACTGTTATAAACTAAAGCAACAGGATCGCTCAAACGCAACTTGTCTTCAGGTACTCAGCGACGGCAACATGGCGGCGGGCAGGATCGGATGCATGTGTGAGTACACACGACTGGGCAAGGGCCTGGCATTGGTGGTGGAGCTGGGGGGCCTGCAGCACCGGGAAGACCGGGAGGTCCTATAAATGACAGAGAGAACAAATTATATTTTGAAACACTTTCGGACTGATAGTGTCTCTTCTAGCTCCAGATCACATGACAAGTGCACCATCATTTTGTGTCATTAGTTGTTGAGTGTATTTGTACGTTAGCCGTACGTTGTGCGAACATGTGGCGTCAACAAAAAATAAAAACTTGTGGGAAATTATTGCAGAAAGGGCTCTATTCTAATTCAAGTAACATGTCACCGCAATTTGGAACATGTGGCACTGTTCGGCTACAAATGCAATGTATGGTTTCAGTTTCAGTTGAGATAACAAATCGAAGACGCTAAATCTTTGAGAAAAGTTGTTGGATTTAGAAGCCAGCAGCCCAAGTTTTCTCGTAAGAAGTTGCACTCTCGGCAGCATAATAGACAGGCGTCCTGTAACATGTCCCAACTTTGTTCGGTTTGGCAATTTTGAGGTTTTATCTTAAGAAAAATTTGGATCACGGATCTTACCTATAATCGGGTTGTAATTTGATGCTTTTCAGAATCCTTTTATTGGATCTTTTATTTGCACAATTAGTAACAATTATTGACTAACCAGGTGGTCCAGCATCGCCTGGCGCGCCTTGGTTTCCGGGGGGTCCTGGAGGTCCCATGGGGCCATCACGTCCGGGGGGACCTATGGTTGGAGAAACACAATCGGTTGAACAAGAGTAAGTCGTGTAGTCACCTCTACTACGCACAACATACGCGACATACATTATTCCTGCAAGCAGATGGCCGCTGATTTTCTCTCACTGGTCTCTCGTTATTGAACAATACTTCCATACTTCTACATCACCATTCATATTTTTACACCTGGCCAGCTCTGGTGCTTGTTGCATAACTCTCTTTCTTTACATGTGCCTACAGTTAGTTTCCTCTCGGAAATATCTTGTACTCGTTCGTTACAATGAGGCACAATGAGGCACAATGAGGCACAATGAGGTAGAACTGAGAGCTGAGAGTTGTTCGAAATTTTCGCTGTCAGATTACAATTGAACCGTTTTTGAAAATTTACACCTGAGTTCGAGATCTGCAAAATACACTGGTAGTTGAGACATCCAGACTCTCTACAATGCCTACCTGCTGGGGCCCCGGGAAGTCCGGGAAGACCGACAGGGCCTGGAAGTCCGATGGGCCCGGAAGGCCCCTTAGGGCCATCTGGTCCGGGTGGTCCTTGTGGTCCCATTGGTCCATCCATTCCGGGAGGACCAGGTGGTGGCGGGGGAGGGGGAGGTGGTGGTGGAGGTGGTGGGGGTGGGGGTGGTGGAGGAGCGGGTTGACAACATTGTACATTACAAGAAGGAGCACAGGATGCGGGACATCCTGGCGGACACGGATTGGGGCTTCTTTTGTAGTGCCGTAGTTGTTCTGCAACAAAGAAAAAAAAAAAGACAAACACATAAGAATTGCGAGGATCTGCAGCCAAAAACTGTAAACGGATGAGAGGTTTTTTTACAAGCAGCCCAAATATTATGACCAGTTATGACAACAGGTATTATGCCATTAACTGAATTAATTATTTCGGTTTGTGGTTCTACAAAGCGATGCACCTTTCAAGGTGAACAAAACAGCCCTTATTTTCTTCTTGCAATACTCTGACAACAATCGGGTGACGAGAACTTAGAAAATCGTCAGCTATATGAACCAAAACAAACATTAAAAAGGAATTCATTTGAATCAGTACAGAGAATTTTATTTCGACTATGAGAAAGGTATAGTTGGTTTAATTAGGAAATGCCACTCCAAATGATTTTATCTACGAAGCCCTCAATCTATTCGCAGTCCACTGGAATAAGAAATATAGAAATGAAAAGCACTGCGAGGGACATAGGGTTAAACTTAATCCTTAAGGGAATGGACTCGAAAAGGTTTTCTGTCCATGAAGTTCTTACTCTACAGACAAATTAATGTAATAAACTAGTCTATCTTGAATCTATAAAATGAAAGCAGCTTTTCCATGATTTTTTTAAAAAAAGCAAACCGAGAATTCCTCAACAGAACTCCTCATTACTTATGAATGATTAACGGTGTCGTCTTGAGCCAGAAATAGAACGGGTCACCTTCAGTTGACCAATCAAAGACGATCGTTCCATTCAACTAGCACACGGCTGGTCATTTTCAGTTCAAAGAGTATTAACACCGTGATAAAAAAGTCACATCATAATTTCACTTTTCCCTGCTGGCTTTATTCCGTATTACTTTTTTGCATGCCTTTTTTTCTTGTCTAAGAAATTCCCGAGGAAGCTCTTTGCAGCTGCAATGAATCCGATGCAGTAATAGCCAGTGAGATAATGAACTGTTTGTGCTAAACACACGTTAAACGTCTTACCGAGTGACGTCGCTGAGGCGAGTGAAGCGATGTAGAGGACGGAACCCAACACCAGCAGTAAGCGTAAACCCATCTAACAAGA
>Ga0126338_10002180_pt1:0-5000 | contig 13315 bp, 6 predicted proteins | sample OrbCmetagenome_2_FD_92529 | JGI IMG/M metagenome (GOLD analysis project Ga0126338, IMG submission 92529) | Coral microbial communities from Petempiche,Puerto Morelos, Mexico - Orbicella C C metagenome | ecosystem: Host-associated > Invertebrates > Cnidaria > Coral | place...
AAAACGTTGCCGAGCAACTTGTGGAAAGCCCTAGCTGCAAGTTTCAGACAACAACTAAAAGAAAATTAATTATACAAAATAATTAGATAATTCGTTATCTTTCATCTATTTATTTATTTATTTATTTAATTTCTTTCTTTTTTCTTAGTTTTATTTGCTATAAAAAAAGATACAAAGAAATAACAATTACTAGTATGCAAAGAATAGAAAAATGGCGAGGGAACCTAATAAAAAAGGGGGCTTGTAAATAAACGTACTCCCTCCCTAGAAATACAAGGGGACTAAAACTATACATTATTATAGTAAATGACTATTGACAATTACTGACCATATTTGTACGCTTAACAGAATTAGTAATTGCTGATAATAAATATTTTAAAGGAGCCTGAGCTATTTTAGCCACGTAGAAAATTACCTTTAAACTGAAAATAATGCTCTACTAAGATAGAAGAACACCAAAAAGATCATAATAAACCATGAAGGAACAAGAATGGTTAAGGATGGAGAAGATTAACACGGATTACGAACGACGAACGTGAAAAGTTTAAGCCAAACGTTTCAAGATACTAAACCGTGGCGTAGCTCCTTTACTTTTTTCCTAAGGGATGCACTGAAGAGATGAAGAGTCAGTGATCTCAACATGAAGAGAGTTTTGGACCACCAAAGAAAACAGAGATTCCTATGAAGAGATAGTTTACCTCAAGCGTTTATAATTTCCTTACAGAGCATAGAAAACCATCTTCTATTTTGAAAACGCATTAACGCTTTCACCATTAGTGTAGATCACATCGCTGTCGTATTCAATCCGGGTATCGTGGTACCTACAGAGTGCTCACAGCCTTGATTGGGTGGCTTGACAAAAAAAATGTCTCGTGTTCAAAATGTGCGATTTTTCACGACTTATTTGCCTAAATTCCTTTGCTGATTGAAAATATGGGAAAAACGTTTTTCGGAGGAACCTATAAAGAAAAAGACCAAGACAAAATAATAATAATAATAATAATAATAATAATAATAATAATAATAATAATAATAATAGTAATAATAATAATAATCATCATCATCATCATCATCATAAAAACAGGTGTGCTGTTCTTTTCACCCCAAGTCGAGGACTACCTCACTGTTCTTATTCTTGTCCCCAGGGTCCCCTGTCCATCTTGATCGCCGGAGCCTTGGTACGAGGAAAAGGTGTCTTTGCGGATACGCTGCTTTGATTAGCTAGGTTTGTCTGAGAGTGACAAAAGGCTCTTCACACAAGACTTTGAAGGGCCCTGGGAACGAGTCTGCAACATTGCAGTTCACAGAGCCACCGAGAAATTCCTCGTGCGAAACCCTGGTCGGCTCAAAGGGACAGGCTCTGGGGACCAGAACGCGTAAACCGAACGGACAATAACGCCTCAACCTACAAAAGCAATTATTACTTTAAAAAAAGCGTTAAGAGAAAAAAATTATTCTAATTATGTATATAATATAAATATGTGAAATTCGTTTTTTTTTTTTTCATTTTTTTTATTATTATTATTTGTTAACGCCAGTTATCTTTATTCATAGCCCGATAAGCTAAGTTATCAATTATAGATAACCAACAACTTACTAAAGATATCTTGAAACCGTAGTTTTTTCCCGAATCGAAGTAAAGATCGAAACAAGTAAATGGTAATATTAATGTCCACGAAATTGTCAGAGAAGAAGTTGTTTTTGACAGCAAAATGACGTACGTTGGCTTGCGCAGAAAAATTTCACTGTTATGCATTCAGAGATGAAAACTTTAAGTGAATCTTATCCCCAGTGACCGCAATCTTGATAAAGAAATTCTATGTTGAACTGTATTTTAGTTTCCTTTAATATTTTACATTTTCCGTCGATGTGCCCCCGCGTGATTAAAGATATATGAAACCTCAGCCTTCTGACTAAATTTAGAACGCGATCAATTCCCAGCGGCACACACAGACGAAAATATTCCATGCATTCATAAAGTCTAATAAAACGCTTGGGTAACTGCAGTATAGCTAACGGCGGCATTTCTCTGGTTTGGTGTCTTTTTATTAGCGAAATTTGCATAGCTTTCGATCACGAGTTATTCAGAAGGGCACTTTTATTAATCAAGCTGTCACTTGTGAAAAGTGAGTGATTAAAAGGCAATTCTGAATGACAAACTACGATGAATTCAGTGGTGGGAAGAACCAGGTTCTTGCCCTAACAGGTTTATTGACATTTCATCCAGATGACGCTTTTGTCATTTCTTTCAATTGACTTGGTATTAGCTCTTCAAAAGCTTTGGATGTGTTTCTCAGCACCTGCCAAACTGTAAGAGGAGAATTTGCATAGGCAAGTAATTTGTCCGCGTGACCGGCGGTGATTCCAGCGCGAAGTCACATCGGCTGTGAACCAATGCAGCTTTCGGTTTTCATCCTCGTAAATGGCCTAGCAAATCTGGAACACGCGGATTGCGATGTTAAGAGCTTTTATTGGTAAGTAGGTTGAATTGCTTTGTTTAAAAAGACCCGAAAAAACTCATTTTGCTAATATCAAGCAATTGTCTTTTTTCTCACGACATATGCGATGACTATTTATGTCTAGCAGGCGATCGGATCCTTAACTTGCGCGGATCAAATTACCGAAAGCCACTTCAACTTTGTCCCTGTTTCCTTCGAACGAAAGCTTTAAAAATATTTTTCTTTAAGTTTCCTTCTTTTGAGCAGTAAGTCTCCATTAAACTGCTTGCGTTGTGGATGGCGCCGCTGTCACGCGAATCTACGCCCGTCGTTCATTCCGTCATGTCGAATGTATTTTTTATTTATTTCTCCTCCGTCAAGAGGTACACCCTCTGTACCACATGCGACGCTATAGAACGAAGTGGAAGCATTATGATAACATTATTATCGGCCGTTCTAACAAAGGAAAGCACTGAAACATTTTAAAAATCACAAAGTAAACAGACGATCCAGCAAACCAGAGAAAGAAAACAATTGACCACGTGTTCATTTCTTCTCATGCTTGCCACATGTTCTTTGTTAAATTTATTATTCCGGCTGACCGGAAGCCAATAGCGTGGATATAAACAAAGTGAAAAATATCTACGGAGCAAAATTTGAACCAAAGGTAATTTAAAATCCACTTTAACAACCGTCGAAACTGGCAAGGGACCATTTTCAGTATTTAGGGTTTTATTTTTCAGTTCTCAGTTTTGCTTGCCTGGTTTCCTGCGGCAACGAAAAGTTCAAAAACAGAATTCACGGTCGAGCGAGAATTAAATGCGATGAACGTGACAAAGTAAAGTCGTGTCGTGGCACATTGCTTCGTCATTTTATTTATTCAGTGTCCCATTGATGGACTCGTTTTATAATTAAAATTCGAGTTACAAGCGTGACTCTCTGAAACATGTTCATTCGCGCGTTAATTGTATTGAGGTTCGAAACCAGTCAAAACAATTGTTTCGAATGAAGTCTTTCTCGGCAGAGACAACCTTATTTATTTTGTCCTAGAAAGAACAGCAAAGGAAAATTACCGCTTTGATCTATACTGTTTCTGCCCTGAACACAATTGCAATGAATTTTGCAACGAACGCGGTCGTTCAGTCACGTGCTTAGGGTAAATTTCTTAGCGGTGAGGGGCATGGGGTGACCGGCACAAGGGGCACTAGAGCGGGGTTGTGTTGACGGACGTGGTATGGCACTTGCTGTGCTGTCTGTCTTCTCAGAATTTTTTCCCTTTTATGGCCAAACGTAGTTAAGATCTTGCAAAAAAATGCCCAATCTTTCCGCATCCTTTCCCCCTCTCCGCTATTACGTTTAACAGTCCGAGCTGTGATACATCTTAATTATATGGTAAGAGAAAGTCATCATGTAACCTGAGTAAATTTACCATGTTTGTTTTAATGAAGTAAATTGAAGTACGAGTCAGGTAAAGAGTAACGAGTCAACTCGGAGTCAAAGTCTGTTTAAGCGTCTATTTTTAATTTTGCTCCGCATTGACCGAAGTTTTCAACGAGTTTTTTTAATCGGATATACCATTGGCATGTCTTTCGGTATCTCGAAGGTTCGGCCGAGTAGTGTTGTCTCTGACACTTAAAAAGCTAAAGCTCTTTCTCACTAGCAATTTACAGTTCAATTAATTACGTAAACGGACTCAGCAGAAGAAGCTGTGTATAATATTTTTTATTATTATTTGTACTTGTAGTAGGAATATCTGCTGTCCAATTTGGAAATGATTGAATGAAAAAATTCTGAAGACTGAAAAATTTGGACGAGGCCACAGGTCAAGTGCAATTTGGCAGCCAGAGAAATGTTTTGAATTTAATCATTTCCTAATTTGAGTAGGATATAGTTGTATTATATTGCGCGCGGAACAGTCCTAATTTGGACAGTTTTGCAAAAATAACAGATATAAATACTTGTGTGCACGCGGATGAAATGTAAAGCTGGTAATATGATTAGTGATAGTGACTGAACTATGAAATGGAGTCGAATTCTCGGAGCAATATTGGCAGGTGTGTTATTACAAGGTGGGCTGTGACGATTTTAAAATAAATTATATTCAATGCCATTGAAACTTATCGAATTTGAAATCGAATTTTATACTTATTTCAGATTTGATCTACTAATCCTTGATTGTTGCTTTATTTCTTTTTTACAGTTTTCTATCTAGTGGAATGCTCGTTAACGAAATGTAAGTTTATCTACCGCATCAGAAACTCGGTCGCGCAATCGCTTTAGGGTCTATCTGCATGAGTATACGCGACAGGAGCAAATAATTTTGGAATTACATTGTTTCAGCCAGCTGTTAATGCTAGCTGCTCAGGCCTTTCTGCAAGTTTTTTTTAGTAGAACGGAATGCAATTTCCTCACTTGACCCTTGGACGTACAAGCCAAAATTCTCAGTCTACCTATCATGTACAATGGAGGGTGGCTGGACCCCATCCCCTTTAGGTTTTCACTCTCGGCAGGGCTTATCAAAATCATTTCCGGTTTAATCTATAGTTTAGTATCCTCTGTAAG
>Ga0126338_10002180_pt1:10000-13315 | contig 13315 bp, 6 predicted proteins | sample OrbCmetagenome_2_FD_92529 | JGI IMG/M metagenome (GOLD analysis project Ga0126338, IMG submission 92529) | Coral microbial communities from Petempiche,Puerto Morelos, Mexico - Orbicella C C metagenome | ecosystem: Host-associated > Invertebrates > Cnidaria > Coral | place...
CAGTTTGTAGTTGATTTACGTTAAAGCTGTAAAAGGCATGGATAGTTGTCAGAATTCATTACTTTTTTAAATTTAAAGGCCAAGATAGTCAAGTGCACTCAAATCAAATGACCTCAAAGAAAACGTTCGGTGATGATTTGTAATTTTCAAAGCGGTAAACGTTTTTCATTTAAAGCATTATTTCGGTTTCGTTTGAGAGGCTTAACACGATGTCATAATTGGCTTTTTTTACAATTTGTTTTTACGTGTAGTCCTGGTAAAACTAAAGAACTGAATTACGAAAATATGATTAATGTAATCAGATTAATAATATATACCACAATGGGTTTATTAAAGTTTGTGATTGACTTTAATTTTTACAATTTGCAATTAGTGTCATTTTGCAATGACATTAATTTTGCTATCGATCTTTTTATTAAATAATTGGAAATTGCTTTTATTCATAGATTATGTTTATAACAATAATAACTTCCATTTTTTTTTTTTTTTTTTTTTTACTTTTTTTTTATATTTTTTTATTTTAATTATCTTAAATTATTTGATATTTTTTTTTTTCTTATATTATGTTTATAAAAATAATAACTTTCTTTTTTTTTTTTTTTTTAATTTTACCTTTTTTTAACAATTATGAACTCTAAACGCATGAAAGTAATTAATCATTAAATGGTGGTTATAGGCATGTTATATTAAAATTGTACATTGGTTTAATTACAAGAGCAAACAACAATTTGAAACAGTTTCATGTCTAGTGCTGGTCATAGGCGCTTAATATCTTGTCTAGAGATTAATCTAATTAAATGCATTCAATACTGCAACAGTCAAGTAGGGACTAAATGGCCTGAATTTTGCATGTCGTTGGTGTCGAAGCTTTGCGATCTTGCTTCTGTTTAAAACAAAAAGCTGCCAGCGACAATTTTTAAACAAAGGCGAATGATAAATTTAACGGAGCTTGACTCCTCTAATGAGTTCAAGCAAGCCTGCAAGTTTGCTTTAAGTGTTTTGTAAGTTTTGTTTAGTTGTTGTTGTTGTTCTTGTAGTTGTTGTTGTTGTTTTTGCAATTTGCTGTGTCAGCAACATTTGTATTTTGAACAAAGAAGATGACTGTTACAATCTATATCAGGGTAATGTCTGGCTCTTTAACGCAAGAGATATAAATGATATTGGTGGAGTTTTAGGGTAAATCTGCGCCAGCAGTCACGTTCCTACCCTACTTAGAATTGAAACAGCCTAAACTTTAACCGTCAACGGTTTTCAGTTGAGTGTCGTAAAGCCAAAGTAATCACCCGAGCCAATCAACAAACAACAGAGAAAATCCACTGAACCAATCAAGACTCGAAGTAAACGCACGCAGCCGATGGAAAGCGCGAGGAAAATCTTTGAAAGATTGCCGGAGAAGGTTGCCCGAGGTTTTTAAGCCAATCCTTGTTGCGTAACAAAGCAAAACCAGAGCGTGCGCGAACTACTTTCGATACTCAAGTAAAAACCATTCCAGCAATACATGGTTTCAAACCTTTTTTTCATAGCCTGCGAGCGGGATCTCATGCGTTGCGGTAGGAGCAAAGTCCATGAACAAAGTTGCGAGAGACGAGTCAGCGAACGAAGAGATCTAGACTTGAGACTTATAGAACTAGGTGCGATTTTTCAGGATTGGAACTGTGCTGTTTTGAATGGCTGTGCTATTTTCTTAAGGTAACTCTCCACTGTGCCTTTCATTGTGTTTAAGTCATAAATTAAGGTTGCATTGTCCTGTTGCATAGCAACAAACTTGACCCACTTTTTACCATCAATTGCATCTATCTTAAAAGCTAAGCCGGTGACCCCATAATTTTTTTATAAACTCTTTTTATTACACACAGAAGAAGAAACAGGCAAAATTATAAAAAATACTGTCGAGTGGATTTTTCATTATTAAGAAAAATGGAAATTTCCAAGTTGGAGAAATTCCACTCCACAGTTTTTTTTTATAATTTCGCACATGCATTCCGCTTTTGCTGTTGAATATTTTCATTCATTAAAAAGTAGGGTCACCGGATCAGTTTTTGAGATTAGCTTCGTGGCTAAGGTCTTTTAGCGCGCGTTCTACGCGCAAATTAAAATCTCGACTTTGCAAGATCGCGGTGCGCTGATCAGTAAAGCCCGCAAACGAGAAAAGTCCGCGAATAGAGTTTTCTTTTTCGCTGTTGTCGTTAGTAGCAGAAGCGGTAAAAGAAGAATACCGTAAATACCCGGAGATGAGACTAGCCAAGTACAAAGAACGAGTAGTCTTTTTCCCTGCTGGTTTCTAGATTGACAGCCGGCGCGATCGATCCCAACATCAACATCACAACTTTCGTTTGCGTTCCAGCACAGCGGTTTAAAGGGATGTTTTCCTTTGAAATTGCCTGAAGGATGAATGTTTTCGAAGTTAAAAATAACGGATAACGCCGACAGCTTAACAGCGGAAACAAAGTTTTACGAAGTAGGTCTCGCGTCGCGATGTTTGTTTTGATTTTTGTAAACTTTAAAACTCGTGCGCTATCTCGCGAACCCTCGAGTGATCGCGTGATGCCTCGCGTGCGCGCTAGAGCCCAGGCGTCTCACGGAAATATTACTGTTTTGAGCCACCTTCAGTCTGTAGCTTCAAACTGGGGATATATTCAACTGGGTTATATAGGACGGTCACGGGAGTATCCAGGATGGGTACTGGCAACTTGGGGTTGTAGAATCAACGGGGCATGCATGCCCTCAAAATGTTGCAAATTGAGAATTAAAAACCTAATTATTGGGACCTAAAAGGAGCGTTTGACTTTATTTCTACCATAATATTTACAATATTTTTTTCATTTTTTCTTCTTCTCAAAACTTTACACAAATATTCCTTACTTCTAGTAAGAACTTGACCTGTTAAATGTGTAAGCTCCACTTAGCTGGTATGCCAGTAGAACTGAAAGACACGAATATGTCAAAAAGGGCTCAACAAAAATCCCAACTGATGGGAGGCAGTCAAGTTGGCTATTTTCAGGCATGACCGAGAAATTGACTGAGAAAAAAACTCCAGCTTTTCACGATGGTCAGAACGGAACTTAATAACCCCGCGACCTCAGGATTGCAAGTTCAGTGCCCTGACTACTCGGCCTCCATGCTGCGTTAACATTTTTAGTCTGTTTTTGACATGTTTCTTAGCCTGTGTAGCAAGCGTTTCCGTGGGGTTTGGAAGCAAAGAAAGACCGACGAATGGGATTTTCGGTGTTTTCTCTGCGCGGAAAATGGGGCGAGAGCCAAAACAAAGAAAGAGGGGGTGGGAGAGGGGAAGGAAGGAAACGCTTGCAGACAAAC
>Ga0126338_10002181_pt1 | contig 13315 bp, 4 predicted proteins | sample OrbCmetagenome_2_FD_92529 | JGI IMG/M metagenome (GOLD analysis project Ga0126338, IMG submission 92529) | Coral microbial communities from Petempiche,Puerto Morelos, Mexico - Orbicella C C metagenome | ecosystem: Host-associated > Invertebrates > Cnidaria > Coral | place: Petempiche,Puerto...
ATAGGCATTGAACCACGGCCATGACAGCTACTATTCGTTTTCCGCCATTTTTCGCTGCCGCTGTGATAGCTTCACTTGTTTCCCTCCATTTTGAGTCGGGGTTAGTAGTCCCAACTACTACGTACGTGTATCTCCCGCCATTTTAGAGTGCGGCTGTCACAGCTTTTATTTGTTTCCCGCATTTGCTTCGCGGCTCGTCGCGGCCGTCAACGCTCCTATTTGTTTTCCTGGCATTTTTCGCTGTGTACGGCGACCATCACAACCTCCAGCATCTCCCCTCTAGAAATTGTACCTTTACATGAAATAAGGGGTGGCTACTGAAACTCTTGTGCGCAGCATTCGCAAGGTATTTCAAAACAGATATCCAGTTTTCGCAGACAGTAACATACATTACTGGAATTGAAATTTTGCCTGGCAAACATTAGAGGAATAAGTGAATATCTAACTGATGTATGCACTACAAACGGTTTTATCTCTGTGGGGAAAGAGTTTCCCCATTTGCGTGGTTTAATCAGCCCTCAGTTTAACGTTCTAACTAACATATCAGCTGTTTTTCTTTCAGTATGGTTTCGAAATTCAACCATTCCCATACAGTTGGAGATATTCGACGATTCATCTGTGCGTATCCTTTGACCCAAAAAAGATAAGTACGGAGCTCAAAAAACTAATTCTCCTCACAGGTCGCCGCATGTTCTCCCTTGACAATGGACTGATTTGGTAAGGAGAATCAGATTTCAGTCATCCAAACGGTTAAGGATGCACAAGAGTAAAACGGTTTAGATGAGTAGCCATTTTCGCATACAGCTCTTCATATTTTGCACAACATTACTGGCGAACTTAGAAGTGTGTCAAATTCGGGTACAAAGTGTGAACTTCGTGATTTTCTTGAGCTTTTCATGTAGTTGAACTACATTAGAGCGTTTTTAAGGGCGTCGAATTGGTGTTCCCCAAACGAAAGGAAGTTTTTCGTAAGAAACGAACGCATTTCCCGAAAGAAATTTCATTGATTACCGTACCAATACCCGCCATTAGCCAATCAGAAGCCGTGTCTACTGTCCTGATATCTTGTGATATCAAGTCACTGACCTGCGATATCATGGTCACTAGACCGAATTTGATTACGTTAAATACCTAATCGTCTCTTTATTGGTACTCTTTGGCGGCTTATGAGACTCGTTTGGTCTCGCCAAATATAAACCATGGCTCGATCAAATTCATTTTTCATTTTTTTTTTTTTATTTATTCCATTCTAAAATTACAAAGATAAATATAAAGTAGACAAGTAAGAGGAGAACAGTAATAATTAGGGTAAAAAAGTTAACTTAACATTGGAGAGGAAGAGGTATGAATTAATTAATACTGAGCAAAATAATACTGGAAGAGTGCTTTTTTAAAACGTTTTCTAGTCGCTAAGTTACTTATAGATAAAGGAAGGTCATTCCAATAGTAACATCCAATAACAGTGGGGCGAAATTTCCTTATATTTATTCTGGAGAAACCGGGATTTAAGTGTTGTAGGGATGCACTTCGAGTAACGTAGTTATGTTGCTCAGATACCAGAGATAAGGTGTAATTCAAAAATTCAAATTCGCCTGATATGCCGCTTCTGAAGCTTACCAAAAATGAACGATTAGGTAAACTACAATTCTTGACGTCTTTTGAGGACTAGTCAGCTTACGTCGTTGATAGAAAAATTGAAAAGCTAATGTTTGCCGTTTATGTTATGGAAGATTCCCATAAGCAACACGAATGAGCAAGAGAAATGGTAATGTAAACAATCACACTGTTGAACATCAGCTTACAAACCACAGAATTGATACTGCTCAATGCTTAACCTACAGTGCAAACTATTTTCAACACTGACTCTTCTGGGAAAGCTGGTACACCAACTTGCAATAAACACCTCCTAACAGATATCGATGGTTTGTAGCTAACTTTTTATTCCAGTTGAAAATTTCTGATTTTAACTAAATGTGGCTTCGTTACTCATTTTTTTTGTGTGTGTGTGTCTTTTTTTTTTTTTAAATATCCACAGTCAATACTTATTATTTTAGCCAATACCCTCACGGCAAAACGGACCAATCTTTTTAAATGGACCAGAATTTTAACACCATCGACTAACAGACACATTTCAGTTGACTCTGAAGATGACTTCCGCTCAGATTGTCGTAAAGTCGGTCATCAACAACAGTTCTTTTGAGAACTACCCTCACCTAGACGATCACACTATACAGACTACTGATCATGATACTCCTGGGTTCAAACCATTTAGTATTTATTTCAGGGAGCTTAAAAACCGCGATTTTGCAACGTTTGTGCCGAATCTGCCAGTCAGCTGAGATGCACTACGCCTTTCGCTATTTTGCCTTAACTTAGCCTACTGAACGTACAGCTCAAGGCCGCAAATGGCAGGAATGAACTTTGTCCTCATGACAACGTTTCCAAATAAAGAACTTATGGATGACTCCCAGAAACTGTCCGAAGCAAAGCTTTTAAATGCTGTGATTGTTCAGCGGCTCAAGTGAGTGAAAACCTGGTTGTTGATGATGGACGAGGAGGTCTGGTACTGAATCAAAATGCACTCGACACGCACGTGATTGAAAACACGTGAGTCCGATTTTGAATTCAGTCTTCTTATTGGTTGTAAAGACTGAAGTCGAACTCCTGGACTACATTTGATGGGCTTTATGGCGTTAGTGACTTTTTATTGCCCTTCAGCCATTTCTGAAAACAATTATAAATGAACTTCTATGAGAAGTGCTTCTAGGAAAGTCTCTCTTAACGAATAAAATTTCCGTCATGTAGCAAATGTTTAGTTGTGTTCTGTGTTCAAGCTTCTGAAACTTAGTTCTTCGTGTAGACAACGCCCTATAGTTATACGATAGCTACTTGCAATTTCCTCCCAGCAGTAAGCAAAGTGGGTCGAAAGTGTTTCAATAACCTTTTCCTGATGTGTTTCTCTTATAAAGCGCGTTGTTTACGTTGCGCGTGCAAAACGCGCGCTGTTTGCGTTTTTCAGCGTCACTTTCGTGTTGCTGTGAATTTTTTTTTTTTTTTTTGGCGTTTGCAACTGAGTTTGTGACTCGTGTACTTGTGTGCCTTGACTCTTTAAACCTCAAGTTAGTCGGTGTGGTTGTAGTTGAAATTCTCCAGTGCTTGCGACGGACTATTCAACGGATAACTGCCATCAAGCAGTACTTTCATGTGGTTCTGTTAGCTTTTTAGGCGCTTGGGACTCTTCTTATTCTTGATTTTACCACTTCTGGGAGTTTAAAGATCAGAGAACTTAGAGCGGCGAGAATTGCGAAAGTAAAAACGTCAAACAGGAACGTAAAATATGGAAGAGATAATGACAAAATATAGACTGTCTGGGAAGAGAACGCTGAATTACTGTGTTAGTGAAAAGCGAGAGCCCTTGCTAGAAGGAAAAAATTCAGTGACTAGGGAGAAATTGTAATAGAACAAAAACAGACGCCACTGTCTCTATTTTGTTAGTTTTATTCGCCTTTGATATAAATGCAGGTACATTTTTCTTCCTTAGCAGCATTTTCTGTTCGGCTTCACTTGAAGTCAAGAAAAAATGGGCTGAACTTCCTTCGTAAGATTTATTGTTATTTCCTGAGTGCTTTGTTAAAAACCGTTTTATTACACTCCCTCTTCCTTTATTTCGATTAATTAGGACTGGACCATTTGCCAGCTAATTTTCGATTTAACGCTTCAGTGCACATCCTTGCTAGAGTCTTCCTTTTAGAAAGAGAAAGTCAAGACGGACGATTTGAGCTGATTGCGGAGTTTGAAACGAAACACCCGCTTTCAACTCGCTGAAGGAAGTAGTTGACTTCAAAAAGGGGTTCCAACCTTTCAAAAAACGAGATAAAAGAAGTCGTTTTGATAAATTCTAGGGCGGAAAGATCCATGTCTCTCTAACTAAATCATCCTTCAGATTTAAGACACCGGTATCTGAGCAAGGAGTTTTGATTTATGTAAAAACTTGCCCTTTTTTTCTCCAGCGCGTGGTCCCGTGTTTCATTTTCGTCAGATACGCATTTAATTTGGCCTGAATAGCCGCAGCGTACGTGAAAAAGAGCTTTCACCGGCTTTGCTTTCTGTAAAGGACGTTTAAACACACTCACAGCAATTTCTGGATATTTACAAAACCTTGTTGGGTTGCTCAAGCTTAGCAAACTATTTCATTTGTTTTTTTCCTTTTCTCTGTCACACACACTCAGAGGCGCGCGTGCTCGTTTACAGCTCACGGGCTTCCTATATATTCGAATTTGACTGGTTTTCTCTACATAAATTCTAATGTTAAACTTTAAATCAATCGGGACAACATCGTCAAAGTGAACGACTGAGCAGTGAAAGATTAGTCGATCGCAACTGAATTTGCAGGTCTGTAGCACAGTTCTCTATTTTTCCTGCGACTTTAATTCTTCGGTGTGTCCTTGCATGCGCGAATTTTTCCAATCTATCTCGGCTGCTCGGGCTCTGTGTTCTTTCTTCCTGCAAATACGAAACGAAAGAGAAATGTTCAGCAAGATAAAAGCTTTCTAAATGTCGCGTTTTTAATAGCGAGAACTTGTTTACTCTTCATACGAGATAATGTGTAATAAATGACAGTATTAATATTTTGTACTCTCTAAATTTTCCCAGGGTGCTGTGTGAATGTCTAATTGCATTATACCTCCTTTTCTCTTCATTGCCAAACTTGATAACCCTTGAAGAACCTCTCACGTGTACAAAAAAACTTTTTTTTTCCCTAAAACTACACTGAACAACGTAAGCACAGATTTTGAAAACAACCCCTTAATTTCTTCGAGGAGTGATATGTAAATTGTAGATTTTATTTTAATAAGTTGAAAGGTTATAATATAATATTGGAATATTTATTCCCATGTTCGAGGGTTGAAATACGTCCTTAGCCAGAATTGGTTACTTAGAGACGGGAGTGACCATGGCTAAATGTTCCTCGAATTTGAAAGAAATTGCTTGAAAAGTTGTCAGAGCGGGGATTTGAAGCTAGCTTTTAAGCTCGGAGCCATTTGGGAGAGTGTAGAGGGTGATTTATCTCCAGCGCAAGGGAACTTTATTTTGCACCAAAAGCCAGGTGCTGCTCGCCTCAAAGGGACATATGTTGTTTTTTAAAGCGCAGCTGCATTTTCCAACCCAACTACCGGATGAAGAAAACGATTCACCCGATTTTTCTCCCCGAATTTTCACTTTCTAACAAGGAAACCCGCGCTCTTGACTCGTTTTAACCATGCGCAAAGCGTCCAGCTTTGAACTTTTCAAACAGCGAAAAGAAAAACACAGATTTCTGCAGACTTACTTGAAAATTTTCGGCGCGCTGGAAGAGTGTGTCTCTGGGTTTTAATCATATATGAAGCTAAACGTTGTCTTTTTTGCCTGAGTACTTTTGGTCGTCTCTCGCTGTCTGTCCGCTGCCCGGTTCCTTCGCCGTCGTTGTCTGTGAGCATGAAAAAAAAATTACTCAAGTTTAAAATGTGCGCTCAATTCACTACGCTGGAGTTCCGGCAAATTTTACAATCTCAAACCTACTTTCGTTGGGTTCTTCAAAACGCGAACTCAGCGTAGCCTGGAGATATGCGATATATTTGATCGCTTCTTCGATAACTTCGATCTGAAAAACACAAGAATACAGCGAGTTACCTTTTGGAATTTATCAAAGTCCTAGTCGCCGGCAATCAGTGGCTTACTATAAAGTATCGTACCTTAGAAACACGAGGCCTTGATGCTGTGGATGGAACAAGTGATCGTAGCCGTGAATATTCCAGCGACTTCATCTGCTTCTTGTAGTTTCGAACGCATTTCTTAATCTCGCGACTTCTTGAGTCCTGTAGTTGTTTTTCTTCGCTGCTCCCACTGCTAAACATTTTACGAAATCTGCAGGACTGTACGTGGAAATAAGCAGACGTAAATAAGCTTCACCGGCTAACCGAGAAGTCGAGAGTTATTATTCGTATTCACCCTTGGAAAATGAACTGATCACGTAGAGACTGTCAGGATTAAAGCAGATATTTACCTCTAGAATTTCGTCGGTGATTTTTTCAAGCGCAGTAGCGTATTTCTTGTGCGGCCGTTGTTTCACTCACAAGCGAATGAGTGAAAGGCCCTCCTTTCTGGCGCTAACTATAAATTACCAACATTACAATAGCACAATTCACCTGTAACGGCCGGCAAGACAATGAATCATAAACACAACTGTCTTTCACCAATCACATCGCGCGTTCACCCGGTTAACAATTAAATGTCTCTGCGTGGCGACCAATCAGCTTCGAGGACATCACACTACCGAACTACTGGTACGGTAGTTAATGAAGTTAAGAGAAATTTTTTTTCGTTTCTTGGGTTTTTTTTTTCTGTTTCGAGTTTTGCGAAACCCTCACACGGGTGAAGGGCAGTTTTGAGGTCGTTTTCTGTGGCGAAAGCATTGCGTTACCTTAAGAAGTCCAAAGCTTCGTGTGGGTTTATGAAAAGATAAGAATCGTTGGAAAGAATTGAAAGAGAAATGTGGTAGCTGTGTTGAGATTCCATTCAGCAGTTGAACGTTACCTGGAGCCAGAGAAACACTTCTAGTTTTTATTCTATTCGGCACATTGACATGGGCGAACTTTCGTTTCCATAGCTTTCTCGCTTTCAATTTCGAGAAGAAAAAATATTAACATGGGAATAGCCAGAGCAAATTGCTTGCTAAAATTAAACTTTCATAAGCTCTCCTTTCACTCCGTGGTCGAATATGCTAGCAGATCTACATATATGTCAGTACAGCTGTTTTGCTGTTTTTTTGAAATTGCTTAGTCCATACTGAAAACCCAGAGGAACCAGTTTAAAATCTAAAAGATAATGTTGACCGCGTGTTCCGTAAGCCTCTCGAGTATTCCTGTGTTCCGTTTGTCGAGAAAGTCGAGCGTATTTTTTTTTTTTACAACAGCACTTTTATTTTGCTACAGTTTTGAAACACGTGGTTTTAGTCCAGCTGCATTTAAATGCCTGCTAGCTCAGATAGCAACAAGAAAGAACCAGTTTACTCGCTTCTTCGGGTGGTTGTATTGCTCGACAAAACGGTGAAAGAGCTCTTGTTGAAGACCCTTAAATATTTTACTTCAATGTAATGTCGACTTTTTTCGATTTCCCTCAAAAAATCCGGCGTTTAACTTAATTTCGCCGGTATTTTGTAACTATTTCGGTGATTCTCTCCGTATTTTCTATTTCTCGTATAATTCAATTAAGTGGCGTTCTGTTGTGAAGTTCCTATGTTGCAGTTTGCCTTTTTTGCCGAAATAATGACATTTTTATGTCTTGATAAAGAGAAAACACTTTAAATTTAAAAGCCCGCTAAAAGACAAAGTGGAGTTTAATTACGGCCACCCCGGTTTCTTCAACCCGTTTCGCCGAATCTCGAGGATTTTGAACTGAAATCCCAAAATCTTTTTTTAGCATTTCGAACGCGTGAAATTAATGTGACGATTAAATTGAGTTGTGTTGCTTTATGCGGTAATAAATAGCCTGTCTTCAAAGCGCATCGATATAAAATAACACGCAAATTATAACTGCAGCCAATGAGAATGGAAATTAGACTTTGTTTATGAAAGGAACAGCGGGAAAAGTGTATCAAACAAGTGTTTTTGTCAGTAACAAAGTGGCGCAGTTTCGTGATGTATACATTGCCCGCTGCTGGCTGTTAGCGGTTATTTTGGTATTTTTTTCTGTGGCAGTTTCACCTACGGCTTGTGTTTAAAAGAAGAAGAAGAAATTGCCTGTCACTTTGTGGCATATTTAAATTTCTTTAAAGCACCGGTAAACGATTCATTGAAATATTTTCCTATGCTTTTCTACGCTTTTAAATCGGCTTAAAACTCTGATGCGAGATGAGATATTTCCTATTCGCCGACTTGCACAGCGAACAAAGCAATCGTTCGGTGTGTTTCACCGGCAATGATTTTCTATAATTCAAATCTGACATCGTATGTAAATTTGCTAAAGTGTTTTTCTTTTTTCGGAAGATCCAAATGCGAAACTGCCATTTATGGATGGTAAATAAGGCGATTTTTCCAGCTGGTGCACATTAGACAGAAACATCAGCACATTTTGCCATTAGAAACAACTTTGGTTTGATTAAATCTTCTAAATACGGATCGGATGTTAGGAAGAAAACAACTAATTTAACGAGCGTTTGAGAAGTGAGACTACCGAAAGGCCGGTGCAAATTGCTCTCTTTTTAACATCAGTGTCTCCAAAACCGTAGCGTTCACGGAGATTGAGTTCCTGTCAAGCTAATTGCACTAGCTTTCTTCGTGTATGGTTTGAAAAATTTCGCAATTGCTGTGTTAATTCCCTGTGCCATAATCTCTTAAAGTTGTACGGAACCCCAAAAGTGTTAATTCCCATAGCCATGCAGTGAAACTAACCGGTTCGTACGCGGCCAGCCACAGGGAGGAAGGTCAACTGACTGTACACGCGCGAAGTTTGAATGTTTTGACGTTTTTGCCCGTGTTGTTTATCTACGCGCGCGCGTGTTTGAAGATACCGCAAGTGCGAGGGTCTGCTTCTCGAATTTCACGTCGACTTTATGGAGGCGGAGAATCTCGCAGCATCTTCCCGACTTCTTGATGGAAGGAAGCAAGTTAAAGAAAAGTTATTAATCGTGAGTAGGAGGTCCGTTGACCCTGGACTCGGTATTGAGTAGTACAGGTTTGAACCCTAGCCGGGGTCATTCTATTGCGTTCTTGGGCAAAGGGCTTTACTCTCACAGTGCTTCCTCCAACACAGGTGTATGAATAGGTACGGCGCAAATTTAGTGCTGGGAGTGACCCATGGAGGAACTAGCATCCCTTCCAGGGGGAGTAGAGATACTCCTGGTTGCTTCATGCAGCGGAAGCTGGAGATAACCCTCGCGTGGTGGGCTTCTAGATTCGAACATACCTTTACCAGTACCTTTTTGTTTCCTTTTTTTTCCAGTCGATATCTGTTTGGTGTTCGCCTGCCGTTGCAAACATTATTTTAAGGTTTCCTTTACTAACAAGGTATCGGATCGTTCTTATAGTATGTCCTGTCGAAGGTGAACGTTACGAACTCCACTTTAGTAACGTGGAAAAAGAAAGTACTAAACAAGATCTGAATGTGACAGGAATTATAACAATTTTTTTTTTTTTTTGGTATTTACCTTTGCGGAACTTCCAGAAACTTGTACAAAGTTATATTGGCAATTGGAAGCGATATTGCCACAGAATTGTCGTGAACATGTGATTCAAATGTTTCCCGGGCTGTTAATGTGATTAACTTTCAAATTTGGTCCCATCCACTCAACGAGGGAGAAATTTGAAAACGGAGTTTTCTCTCTGAAAAAGCATCAAATGTTTTCTACGCCAGAGGAATTTAGAAACGCAACAATCACCGGTCATTTTGGATTTGTGTTTGAGGAAAACTCGGTCAGGAAATCACGTGATTATCGTGACGCCATCGTCTTCGAAAAGTTCCGTTTTCAAAACGCGTTCCTTCCAAAGAAAAACGAAAAGCCGGCGTTTTCAAATTCTTCCGGTCTGAAGACCAAATTTCTTCGGCGTAGGGTGCACGGGGCCTTAGAGTAGCTGCGAGTTTGAGATCGAGCCTTAGCAGTACTTTTCAAAGCTTGTGTTTACGCTTTCGATTGTCCCATTTCACACCAATTTCCTGGTTGCTGACAGTCTCTTATTCAGCAACAACAGAGAGAATCTAAGGATTTGGGAAACGTATGCGTAACTCGATTTATCTGTTGACTAAGATTTTCTCCATTCTGCTATCAAATTCTTTTCATATTTTCAACCCGTCCGTCTCGCGAGTGTTCCACGGACGTTCGAATTTTGATAAACAGTTCGCACGAGTAGCGGATGACGAAGAAATAATTATAAATGAATTTAAAAAAAACTTGGCATGTAACTTTCGACAGCATACGATCATCCAAACTTATTGGCATACTTTGTAAACAAGAGCCTCATTGAAGAACGTATCTGTGTTTCTTTTTCATAAAAGAAGACAAAGCCCAGTGCTTGACCACAAAAGAACTCGAATTTCTTTTGTCTTTGACCTTTTACTAAACCAATGTGTCGTTTAAAAGAAAAATCAAAAGTCGTTTATGTATTTTCTCGCAGTTCACCATTTTATTTCACTGAAGATGGCTTCACTGCGCGGTGGAAGGGGTTATAGTTTTGGTAATTTTTTTTAGCCAGTAACAACTTTTCGTCGTTGTAGGAAGTGTGTCTTTTAATGGATTTGGAGAAGTGTAGCAAGGTCCGTGAGTAGATCAAAGCTTTTTGTTCTCCGTAATTCAATGCGGCAGGTATTAAGTACCTCGATTAATCGAATGGCATTCATTTGAATTGTTAAAACTTCCATATAAGCGGCAACTGGCTCATTTTCTCATCCACTAATGTCGACAAATTCATTTTGTAAAACCAAAAGATCAATTTAGTCATTTTAATCAGCGAATGATTAGTAATATAATCATTTTAATTCGTGAGGTTTGTTTTAGTACCAGGAAACGCACGCAAATGGTAATTTTCTTTTAATTCAAAAGGCCCAGTCTTCGCATGATTAATTAGCGCGCAATTTGGATATTGAGCAAATAGTCGCTAGGTAAGGAAGATTTTATCAAATTTTTGTCCCGTGAAAAAAACCGGATGTAATTTCTTTTGCATGCAGAGCTATAAATATATTAAGGAAAATTACAAACACCAGGCTTGCGTTCAGATTACAAACGACATGATCTGGTTTTTCGTGTAGCAAATACCTAAATTATGTTTTCTCTTATCATTCGAATCACTTCTTAAAGTCTCAAAAATCACGAAACAGCTCCTGGCAAATAAAATTCTTAAAACATATTTCGATTCGAAAAGGATTAAAATATCACATTTCAGTATTATGACAAGGTTCTTTTAAATGCATTTTAAATTTTGTCAACTTTCAAAGGCAGAACAGTGGAGTAACGAAAACGCGAAGTTTCATAATATTCGGACCATTGTCGCGGATTGTCCTTACTAGCCGGTCTTGAACAAAGATACGTATGCATCGCATTTATTTTATGTTGTGTATTTAATAGCAGTTACAGACGTCCTTACATTCATCACGCGATCTTCATTTTCTTTTTTCCTGACGAAAAAACGTGGTAAAATCCACTCTCTAAGGCTTTCAAACCGCTACGAATGGTAGAATTTGTTTTTAACAGCAGTTAAAATGTTTACCCACCACAACGGGTATTGCATTGTATTATACCTCGTCATAGCTCCTTTGAGAGCCAGGCATTTCCATTAATGAATACCCTGAACGCAATACCTTTTTTATATCTATACCTATTCAATCTCTTCAAGTGGTTGCCGTGCTTATCAATAATAAAACCTGTTTTCTGGCGATGTTGAATCTTCTATTGATATTCTATCGATCTGTAACAATGTGCGACTGGAGATTTGTCTGGAGTCGCTCTTGTGTCTCCAAGACAAAGTTCCATGGTCGTCGAAAATATTCTTTTATAGTCCTCCATGTCACACGTGCCTTTTATTGTGAGCTTTGTTTCATTCGGTCACAAAGTCGTCGCTCATAAAATCGTGAGACAATTGTTTTGTCTCGTTTAGACTGGGCTAGTGGCTCAGTTCAACTTTGTTCGTGAGCTGAAGGCCCAATTTATTAGGCTGCAGTAGTTGTTTTGTTTTTTCTTTCGCCGTAGCCGGTCGATAATGAAAAATTAACGACGCCCAGAGAAAAAAACAGATGCAGAACCTATACCAAATTACTCAGTACTACAATTTAGCTTACATGATTCTGAATTTCCCGTTCCGACTGCTTTTGACAGAAAAAAAAAAAAACTATCATGGCTTTTTTTGGTTTTTTAAATGGATTTTTGAAGCTGGATTTTACAACAGCCCCGCTTTAATATGGCAGATATAGCCTGAACCTTTGTTGGTTGGCGAATAATATCACCTTTTTTGTAGCAACACAAAAGGAATATGACAATTAGACTGACGTTAAAATGCAATCACAAGCATCGGGGAGACTGACTCGCGCAAGGTTTAGCAATGTTGTGATTGTGGAAATTTGTGCTTGAATCACTGGCTTGTTGTTTCTCACGGGTTTTTTTTTCCCTTTTCTTGTTTGACCAGTGCGCAACTTACCAGGCCAAGTAACATCTCTTTTCTGGATTGCACGATTACCTTTTTCTTCCCAAGCCCACAGAAAGTGGCGTCACCACTCCCTCGGGTCATGATCTCTCCCGGGTCCCTCCAGACTATGGTTTTCTATTGACACCCAACGATCTTAAAGTCCCAGCCTGTTTCATCAGCTAACTTTTAACGATTAGCTCCCAAAGATAAGACAGTACTTTACTATACTTCAGCTGTGTCATTTCTGAGAGGGTACGACATAAAGTGGTAAATTCTAAAAATACCCGTGGCGTTTTGATGTAAATGTCTGTTTGGAGTGCCTTCATCATCCGGCTATACTTGTGTCAGTTTCAAACTTGTAACACTGACAGCTACTACAGACACGCTTCCTTCGCCTGGTGTTGTTTTATACTAATACCGAAAGAAATGAGGTTCGCTATCCCAGCTTGGTTTTAATTTTCATCTTAAAGAAAACGATTTGGAAATTTTGTTAAAAGGGAGTTGATTTTTCGACCTTCGTCCATCACCCATGCGGACAGTGTTACTGATCTTATTGTAATGATCTTAATATTAAGATTAATGAGCAAGCCCAGCCCGAAATTCGCCGGCATAGTCAATCGAACGTTCGAAAATCGAACTCAATCCGTGGATTGAGCATTCTGACCGCGCGTAAATTGGAGCGAGAGCAAAAACTCGACGAAGCAGAGTGGGAGGGGGGAGGGAATGAGGCCCCACTACCTCCTGCGTCGTCGAGTTTTTGCTCTCCTCACAACCCCCTGCTTATTCGAGGTTTTGCTCTCGCTCCAATTTACGCGCGGCCAGAATGCGGAAAAGCTCTTCGTACGGGAACATTTGCTACGCAGGCTAAGAGCGCTAACGTGTCCTAGCGTGAAGCATTATCATTACATTGCGATTGTTGAAATAGCCTGTCAGTCATACCAGCAGCAGGAGTAATCATTTTCCACTGGAAAATGGTTACTCGGGAGTGTTTACATGTAACCACTTAGAATTTTTCAAAGAACCATTCTAGAAGAAATGAGAAGCACAGTTACACTGTCATGTACTAGTTCTTCGCAAAGTTTGACGGCTCTCAACTGCAGACGCTAAAAGTCTTTCTAGTAGATGTGGCTTTCTTGATGTTTTTTGTCAGTTAGTTAGTTAGTTAG
>Ga0126338_10002183_pt1 | contig 13312 bp, 13 predicted proteins | sample OrbCmetagenome_2_FD_92529 | JGI IMG/M metagenome (GOLD analysis project Ga0126338, IMG submission 92529) | Coral microbial communities from Petempiche,Puerto Morelos, Mexico - Orbicella C C metagenome | ecosystem: Host-associated > Invertebrates > Cnidaria > Coral | place: Petempiche,Puerto...
AATTTTATTTCAACCAATAAATGCTACAGAATACAAAGAGTTGAAATAAGCAGTTTCTATGAAAAATGGCGACTTGATTAGGCAATCTGTGTACATACTTTTGTCTCCCAATAACACAAATGATTAGAAATTAAACTTGGCCTAGCAAATGCCACAATGAAAGAAAGTATTTAGTAGACATTTAGTATTCTGCACATAAAGTGCGGCTTGTTGAAATATTTCAACAGCTCTTATCTGAAACACTGCCAAAAGCCCTGCAGTTAAATGTAGGCAGTTAAACTTATTTAATTCTACACCAAAATATACCTGATTTCAATGAAGGTACATACTTGGCATGTCTCTTGCGTATTTCTGATGACTGATTTGAACAACTTTTATGCTAAAAAATATTGGTCATATTATGTCCATGTTTCTTCTTCAATGTCTTTTCAATATCAATGTCTCTACCCAGGGGCAGTAAGCAATTAACTGTGGTCCACATGGAACTAAATGTTTGCAGAGAATTTAAAACAACACCTGCCTGTAAAACCAGTTTGTTAACTGAAGGTATCTACTAAAAGGGAGGTTAGTTAAGGGTGACTTAACCACCCTTGGTACATTTAGGGCTTCGGGGAAGATAAATTGGTTCTACAGTTGCTGGGATACAGACTGAGGAATGTTATGGTGCTCACACCTGATTTCGTTCATGTTTGTTTGAAAATAGAGAACCAAATACCTGTCTCTCATCAAGTGGTCAACTCTTGCCTTACAAGAGAAAAAAAACCTGTTGGTGGACCAAAACAATCCTACAGATATTGCTGTAGAGACTTGCCTTTGGTATAGGATATTTTGGGTAAAATCTTAGCCATATGTAAAGTAGAGGAGGCCGCCAAAGACCTTGTGCATTATGGATCAAAAACTAACTAAAGGAACTTTGGAGACTGTCTCATCCGTCATGGGTCAAAACTCACTAACTCCCTAGGGCGAACAAAACTCATCAATTCGCCAGAGAAACGACAGCTTCAACTTTTGACTTGCAAGTGATCAGGTCATTTACCTGGAAACAATTTGCATTGCCAACTGGTGTCAAGCAGATATTTTTTCGCAGTTTTTTTGAGTTGGAGTTTTTTGAGTTCCCCTTGGCTTCGCCACAGGGAACATTGAGGGTCTCGATCAGGGAAATAAAATTCACTGTTTCCCTTTGGGCCAGTCATTAAGTGCCTAATAATGTATTCTTTTATGTTTTTGTAGTGTTTCTCTGCTGAAAGCATCTTTGAGGAGCTTGAGGAGGAACATCATGAGGAAGAAGAGGGACATGGTCATGAGGAAGGACATGATCACAGAGAAGAGGAAAAGGCTCTTAATCAGGAAGAGTTTGAACAGGCCTGTGCTAGCATTGTACTACATCTAGTGCAAGGATTCTGTATTGAGGAAGGACATGGGCATAATGAGACGGAGTCCTCTCTGCCCTCAAGAGAATTCTTTATCAAAGATCTTTTCAAGGATAAAAAGCATCTATCTGAAGAGGACTTGGAAGAAATTTTGAAAATTCTTGGCATTGGTAATGCTGCGGAATCTCATGAGGGCGACAGTCATGATGACCATGATCACAGACGCAGAAGGTCAGCTGGGTCAAACTTGCTGCGGCAGCGTGGATCAGGGGTGCCTCACAGCGTCCATCGTCGTGCAGTTGATGATCATGGTCATGGTGAAACCAATGGTGCAAGTGGCAGTGTAAGTTATGATGGAGAATAATTTACCTGGTAACAGTTAATGATGAATAGACTTTACTGACTGGATTTTTACACACCAGAATCGCAGAGGTAAAAGTAAGCACCTTGTTTTACCTAACTAAGAGACAGCCGCTCAGTTTGTTAAAAAAGTATATGACATACTTTTTCAAGGGAAAAATAAAAATAAAATACATGATTACATTCGCCATTAAATTTTCAGTGTTATTCTCTGGATGACATGCTGACAGTTTTTGACGTTGACCACTCAGTCGGTGCAGACACGTTTGACTTCAAGGAACTTTGCCCTGCATTTATTCAACAAGTCAAAAGTGGAGCTTGCAAAGAATCAGGCAAAACAGAAACTGAAGTAGACAAGGACATGGGAAAAAGTAAGTTCAACTTGTTGATGCAGAAAGGGGGGAAGGTCCCTCAAAATATATGTGTAGACATCTCACAGAATTTGGTTGTGTACTACAGTATTTGCCCAAAAATTCCAGAAATTTTTATCAGAACGTAAATGGGAAGACAGAAATGTTTTGTCTTGACCAAGCAGAAAATTTCTGAAATAAATTAATGGGGTGTCTTGAAAGGTAGTCTAAAATTTCCAACTGAAATATCTGAATGGAAAATGTGCTTATAATACTATTTGCAATTCTTCACCAGTTCCAGCTGCCATCTTGGAATTATGATCAGGTTGAACTCATCTTAGGCTCTTGGTAATTTGGGGGTTGTTAAGTTAAAGGTAAATGGCCAATCTGAACAGAACTTACCATCAGGGATTTGTGGTTACCATTTGCACAAACTGTTGACGAACCTGTATCTCCGTGTAAATGGCAAACAAACTTTGGGTCAAATTTTTAACATCTTTCCATCTTGAATTTTCTTGTGCCATGGCTGAATGGAGACAAAATTTCTTTCTTAAGACTAGTAAAGCCACTGGCTCTAAAAATATCTCTCTATTCCTCAGATTTAACATTTTCTAGTCCATTTAAAGCTTTCAGACGAATCCAAATGTAGACACGTTCACACACTCTCTGGGAATCAAGAAAATTGCCTGCCCCACGAACCAGGGGTGCTTAGCTGTTAATTATTCAGCTTGTTGTTGTATCAACAGTTTGGGGTTATGGTTTTCTCGCTGTGACCATTATCAGCCTCACTTCTCTGGTGGGCGTGGCTACTATTCCTTTTTTTGGAAAGAAAATGTACAAGAAAATCCTGGCCACATTGGTTGCACTTGCTGTGGGAACACTTGCAGGAGACAGTTTACTTCATCTTTTGCCACATGTATGGACAAGTTTGTTATAGAATATTTGTATAGGTAATCATACGGTTTCGAGTTCAATTTGGAATTAATTTTTACGAGTGAGGTTTTCAAAAAGCTGAAATTGCACAAGCCGCTTCGGCGAGTGCAATTTCAGCTTTTTGAAAAACTCACAAGTGCAAATTAATTCCAAATTGAACGAGAAAAACTGTATGATTACTTATTAATAATATAAACATGAAAAAATTCGCACGGAGGAAGTGCCGGAAGATCTTTCTTGAAGCCATTTCTTTCTCATTTGAGAAAACTTTTTTCAAAGTTTCAGCACAAAATTTTCATCATCATTTTACGCGATATCATTTTCTTAGGAAAGTTGCTATTTTCTCTCAGTCAATCATTATCCAGAATTTCAATGTGTAATTTGCACTGGTGTTACACTTTTTGAACTGATGTTACACTTTTTGCATTGGTGTTACACTTGAACTGCACTGCTCTTAGCCAATCAGAATCGAGTAATTTTTTCATGTGTATTATTAATTGTGTTATAAATTATTGTTTGGTTGAATTTTTTACATACACAAGGTAATTGTATTATAAACATGTATACTAAACATGTTTGTGTCAATAAAAAACAAAACAAAACAGCAATAGAAAAACAGAATTTCTTCAGAAGAAATGAATCTTGTCTATTGTCTCTAGTAATACTTGGTACTTAACTTGACTGCTGATTGTTGCCTTGCGCCAATCTCAAGACTTGTTTGTTTTCATGCAGGCATTTGGGCTTCATGCACATGAAGACGAGGGTGGTGCTCATGGCCATGACAGTCATGAAGAAGAAGATAACAGTTTTATTTTTAAGGCATTGGTTGTGTTGGCATCTATTTATGGATTCTTTCTGTTTGAAACTGTGATGCATTTGGGTTTGAAGAGCAAGATTGGTGAACATGGTGGCCACAGTCACATTGATGTTGAGGTCAGTTCATTATTGCTGTGATGATTTGATTTAGTGCCTTAGACATTTACTTTACTTTACTTTGGGAGTGCCAAGGCAGGTTTTTATTACAGGTGGGGTACTTATTGGGAACTGATTTTTATTTCCTTATTGATACAGTTGTAAAAGTGTACACGACAGTTCAAATTGTTATTTATGGTTAGTGGTATTGTTGGGCGAGGATCAGAGTGTTTCAGCAAGAAAGGAAGCAGAATGAACTGATGAATACATGTGAATGCATGCGATACACGCATGAATACACGTGTTTGTGCTGTTCCTATCATGCTGAAACAATTTTAGCTGCAGTCAAGCTACCATTACCCGTAATTCCTTTCAACGTTGTAACCTACTCTTATATGCTTTTGTAAGACAATTGATGTATACATCTAAGCAAGTGAATCTGTAAAACAAAACTCAGAGTGATCTTTCATTTACTCCTGCTAATTTGATACAGTCAGTGCTGTCACCAAATTTGATGCCTCTGTCTTGGAACTTTTGCAATGATGAGAGTGCTCATTAGTTAAGGGTCTTGGTTTCTTTAAAGCCTGTTCAAATGGAACTGATTCCCACTCAGACTTAAGGCACTTTGTTGTCCAATATAACTTTATACTTCACTAAACAGAGAGTCAATATGTTTCATGACTGGTGATGTTGGTTTTGCAAGTGGCGCTGTTGTTATTTAAGAAACGTGCCTCCAAGTTTAGAGTGACAAAAAAAAATTGTGATCATTTTAGGAGTGGTTTCGCTAAGGGCCATGAGCCAGGCAAATTGACCAACTGGGAGGATGATTTTTTTTGCCTGGTTTGACCATGTACAGGAAAGTTTTTCTTATAACGAAATTCTTTTCAACAAGTTTTGCTGGCCTGTAAAAAGCAGTTACCCTCCTGCTGGAAACGTTAATGAAATGCCTGTTTTAGGCAAGGTTTAACTGCTCACCAATTAATACAGAAATTGTCATTTCTTCTTTAAATAGAATATAAGTATGGTTTTGTTTAACATAACAAAAAGAATCTATTAGTGCCCTATTATTGTTCAGCAGCATTAGTCATTTTCGAACAAAAGCCAAATAAATGAAATACTTCCTTTGATTGACAGTTATTTCCTTGTAGCACAATGACTTATTAAAAAGTTATCTAATGATGAACATTTACATTATTGTGACGACTTCCTTACCTGCTGAGATCACCAGCAAGGAATCGATGGGTTGGGAGAACATTAAGATATTGGGACCAGGCTGAAATTTTGGTTCCCAGACATTTGTCATTAAACCTGACCCTAAGTTAACTTTCTGTTTTCTTGCCAATGCAAATAATAACATTTCCAACCCACACAACCTCTTGCTAGTTTATAAACTTACGATACGTGATAAAGGACGGATTGTTAACTACACAGCCATAGGCCGAGCACGGTTCTTGCTCTGCACGGGATTTATTTTTTTCTTTAGTTTTGTTGGTGACCAGACCCAAACTTCTGCTCAGCCAAATCGTCAGTGGGACTTTGAAGCATGCAACCTGTGATGTTTATTTGCCAAAAGCTGTTGAAACATTAATACACGGAAAATGTTTTGGATATTGTTTTCTTTATTGTATGTAAAATATGTTTTCTTTTGGTTTTATTGAAGGGTTTTATTCAAAGGGAATATTAAATACACTAAAAATAGGTGTTACATCAGCCATGGAATGTGCTGATGCTGCAGCTTTTACTTTCGCTAGGTGACAAATATGATCTTGCTTACTTCGCAAGTTTATTTCGGCAGAAGCAACGGTCATTAATTTATTTGCAATTTTGCAAGTATTTCTTGTGGTTTTAGACAACTGAAGTGAATTCTTTGGCTGTATCATCGAAGCGAGTTAAAAGATTTGAAGGAAAATTAAATATTTGCTGAGATAAACAAGAGCATGCCAGAACTTGCAGCGTTTATGTCAATGCTAGGGGAAAAAACACAACCCTTCTAAAATTAGCCGTGGATAGCGTAAACCGCGGATTGTGTGACTCGCATGCCTATTTCACTTGTCCTTTACTCATAGCACAAACAAATTAAATGTTGACTTTTATGGAAGAAAGCTGTTTATTAATAGCGTCATTAATAGCGGGATACTCGTTTCCTTTTTGTGTAATTTATGGGCATGTCCTGAGCGAACTTCCAGATTAAGACCATTATGTCATCATAGATTTTACAAAGGCTAAGAGCGATGGTGCAATAATACAGTTTTTGTTGATCAAGTGATGTGGTGTCTACAGTAATCAATGAAACATCAAGGACTGCTTTGGAATGTGCACTGCGTCGCGACTGTAGTGCTAGGAAAACAGTTGAATTTTAAAAGTGCAGTTGTAAGATCTAAAAGATCTTCTTGTTTATGTTGGTTTTGAAAAGCTCTTACTATTTTATATATCCAGATACTGATTGAAAGTAGAGTTTGTATTCAATGTATGGATGTTACAACTAAATAAAATGTTCTATTCTTGCATGGCAGACAAAGAGCATTTCTTATGAGAGAATATTAGCTGGTAAAATGCTGGTTTTTTTTGTCTGGCTATTTGCATTGTCCTAATGGATTTAATAATAGAATTGATCGATGTTGCTCAAATTATGGCGTGTATGCTTCACTAAGCAAATGTAAAGTCAAGCGGGCAGTGTATGCTCTCTTACAAGAACTAGAAACATTCTTTTGCATGCGTCAATTACATGTAGATCACACACCTCATTGAAATCAAAGTGCAACATAAATTATTGTCAAAACTAGTCATTTATGAATGCTCAAACAAATAATGAAGTATTACATTCACCATGTGGAAATTTTCTGTCTAACTTCTACATTATTCGAAATGAAACTTTATGCAAATTTGACTGCTCCATTGGGCTTTCCAAGATCAAAACAATTTTATGCATTCCACATTCCAAGTTTGAAATAATAACAGTTGTCTTCATTTTGTTTATTAAACTTAAGATTCCAAAATTCTCTGGCCCTAATCCTCTGCAAACATTAACACAAACACACTTGCAAGTAAATTTATTTTAATTGATGAATTATTATTATGCTATATAATAAAATGTTTGGGCTACAAGCTCTACAGTTCATGTAGAGTTGATGATGTTCTTTATTCACTTTACCTGTTTGCTTGATAATCTATGGATTATCCAAGGAGAAGAAGCATGGTGATCAATTTTATTAGTAGTTCAATATTGTTGCAATAGTTGTACTGGCTGTTAGTTTAAAATCTGATAGAAACTTAAATGTTTTGGGGTACGTTTTTTGTTTGACAGCTCCCTGGTCCTTCCAGTCGACACATGAGCTTCAAAAAGCAGAGGAGGTGTTCTAAGTTTGAACATCATGAAGGTGCCCCTCCTGTTGCTAAAAGTGATGAAAAACCACCCATGGAAAATGGTGACATTGTTTTGACAAACGTGGTAAGTGGAATCTCCTCTCCATTTTTTGCCCTTGGCTTGTCAGTGTGTTTTATTGTTTTTGACGTGGGCAGGGGATCAGGGGACTGCAGGGGTGCATATTTAGAACATCTACATTTGCTGCTCTTAGCCTGGTTGGTCACCAGTAGCACATATAACTGTGTAGGTTAGTCTAACCTGGAAGTTTCTGGTGCGAGGCTGAATACAGTACTGATCAGAAGAAATCTAACAGGGAACGCTTGACAGAATGCGAACTGTTTCCGTTCCACACATGTTCCCATTCCCATTCTGTATCTGTTCTATATCCGTTCCGTATCCATTCCATATGCATTCCGTATCCGTTCCGTATCCGTTCCGTATCCGTTCCGTATCCATTCCCTATCTGTTCCGTATCCGTTCCGTATCCGTTCCGTATCCATTCTCTATCTGTTCTGTGCTGTTCCGTTAATGTTCTCTTAGTGTTCGATTGGCAAGCGTTCTGGGAACTCGTTCAGAAGAACAAGGTTTCCAAGAACTCAGTGGTGCACAGTACTGACAAAGAGCCGAAGCGAGCATTTTGTGATACTTTTAGTGATGTTATTAACGTTATCGTTGCTGATTCTTCTGCAAAGTTGGGGAACAATACCATAGTAAAGGTCAACCAAGACATCGATGTTTTGTTTTGTTTCTCTTCACGAGGAAACCTTTCAATCCAAGTCTAACTCGACTTGTCCATCCATTACCTTATTTGGACATAACTTGGGCTTGTTGACAATAATAAAATGGCCGCAATGAACAGGAAAGCAAGGAAGATGCTTGCTAAGTGCGTGTAAAAAGAAAAAAAGAGACATAACATGATTCATTTTGTAATTTTCTCAAGATCGCCTTTCTGGACAAAAATTGGACGAACGTGTATTTAAAGTTGCATTGTTTCCAAATCCTTGGTAAGCACTCTGATAGCGTAACTTACTAGCATGTGTTCTGAAGATGAACCCTTTTGAAACCCGGTTTCACCCAAATTGCCATGTTTCATAAGACGTGTTTTCGTATGGAGTGTCACAAATGCTTTTTCCATTTTTGCGATTCATAACGGTTCCATATCCGTTCCATTTCCGTTTGGTATCCGTTCTGTATCCATTCTGTTCCCGTTCCGTTCGCGTTCTCATACCTGTTCTGTATCCATTCTATACCCGTTCACAAACATATCCCTGTTAGGTTTCTTCTGATTGGTACCGTAATGAACCCTGAAAGTAAAAGTGATTTAATAACAAATTTGAAGTTAAAGTAGCTTGTTGTGATAAAATAGTTAAATTTGTAAATAACATAATAAATGTATAAAATATGTTTATTTGGACACAAATTATGTTCAAGTATTCTGTTCTATGTAAGAATTAGACAGACTCAAATTCAGTCTAAAATTGGAAAAAACCCGACCCTTCAGCTTTGTGTCAGTTCTGCATAAAATATTGTTACTAGCAGAAATTCCTATTAATGACAAACATTACACAATCTATGAACTATGATGTTATTATATGGCTGTGGCTCACAAGGACTGGGAACTACTGAATTCATGAATTTGATTGGCTGAAATCGATATTGAAAGCGGTCTAGATTTTCCCATCTAGACCAGTATTGTTTGCAATTAAAAAGTTGCAGACTAAAATGCAAAAATATTGACTATTTTCTTCTAGCAATATTTATTTATGGAAGGGCCAAAATGCCTGATGAGAAAAAAAGTAAAGAGGATGAGAAAACTTTGGCAGAATTCAGCTCTTTGCTGTTTGCAAGCAAAATGTCAGTTAGTACAAACCAGTTACATTAAACAAAATAAATTGTTCTTGTTTGCCACATAATAAACATCTTATTAACCGAGCTTAGTCGGTCTGGAGAATCTTGACCTTGGTCGTGTGTACAGATCTCACTGCATTCGGTCTGTACTCACGACCTCGGTCAAGATTCTCCCATACAGACCTCCTGCTTGGTTAATAAGAGCTAAATATTAAATGTTCATCTTCTGTTGCTTAAGGAAGGTCCTATGGGAAATTATAACTCCAGTCCGACATGTACATTTCATTCTCACTGTGTCTATGAACATGTTTCCAGTACAGATACTGAAGGGGGTGAATGTGAGGTAATGTAGCATAAAATAATATCAACTGAAGCTTCTTGCAATATTAACAATAACCGGACTGTTCTTTTCTATCTAAGGCTGCAACTAAGTCTAAATACTGCACATTAATTATGTTCAGGAATGTGTGATTTTAATTGATGAAATTTCTTAATGTTAAGAAACTGAATTGTAATAGCTTTAAATACAGTGGGACCTTGTTAATATGGTCACCAACGGGCCATGGGCATATTAACAGAGTTGTTGTGTTAACAGGTAGGGTCAAATTTCATGACTGGTCTAAATTGAGTGACACTTTAACAGATATATCACAATTGCACTTCTAAACAGCTTTTCTTTAAGAGGCATTGGAATGCAGATGTATATATTAAAAAAAAAAAAAAAAAATGAAATTTCAGCCGCTACATACACTATTAACAATGGAAAGATGAACATAATATTGGATTGAGTGGCGATATAAACGGGGTAAAATTATAAAGGATTAATGTACAGTTTGGGATTTCGGAATGTGGCCATATTAACGGGATGGCCACATTAACAGGGTTTTCTTATAAGAAAATGTTTGCAATGGGCTTTTCACTGGGACAAAAAAAGGTTGAAGCAAGAAAATTAACGTAAGTAGAGTAACATGACATTTTGACGACTTCGTGTCATCATTGTCAATGGATAAATTAAAAATAATGGCAAGGCATATTCCGTGATCCGTAAACATTTCAGGGTCAAGCATGGCCTAATACCTGACAACTCAATCAAGAACTTTAAAGTCATAAAGAAATGCCATGGCAAACGTGAATGTTTGATTTTTAAATGCTGTTGATTAAGAACGAAAGACCAAAACTGAACATGCACGCAGATCATACCACGTTTACTAATTTATTTTCTCACATCCTAAGTACTATAAATATGCCTTGCCATTATTTGTAATTCATTCATTTGACAATGATGACATGAAGTCATCGAAACATCATGTTACATAACTAATGTTAATTTTCTCGTATAAATGTTTTTCAAAATCATTTTTTATTACAAAAAAACATGGCCGTAATAATGAGGTGATTGTATTAAGGAGGTAACCATAAGACGGGGCTCCACTGTACCATGTTTGCAGTAAAGCTTGTACAGAAACAAAAATTGTAAAATAATGAAAGGAACAAAACTAATGAATAGATTGTAAAGGTTGTTTTGAACTGTAATGATACTATTTTAATTTATAATATGTAAACGGAATAATCAAAATCAACATTATTGTTTTCAAATGTTGTTTTTAAAATAACTTAAACTTACCTTTCCTTTTCCTTTCTTTATTTATTCAACTTATACCAACTGTGTATGGCTTAGAGTGAATAATTATGAGCAATGCATTTCCAATTTAACTACTTACGCCTAGAGCAGAGTACTTCAATCACCACTTCTCTCATCATAGCACTGCTTTATGGAATTCTCTGCTTCAATATAACTTTCTGGGGGTTTTCAAAAAGAAGATCAAAGCCCAGTTTTCATCTTTGAGTGCCCACATGGCAATCATGTAAACCAGTTGATTTTTTTTTGCTTATATCAGCATATTTTGTAGTATGTAACTGATAATTTTGTGTATATCTTTTGTTTATTAATATTCATATAAATAATATCATGGGTGAGAAATTACTCCTTTTTTGTGCAAAATTTCAGCATTGATATACAATTTCAAAAATGATTTGAATTTCCATGGCAACATTTAGTGTGAAATTTGTCAATACAATAAACAAGTCAAAAGTCCACAATTGTAGGTGTAATTTGTCATCCATAACATTAAAAAGTAATTATAATAATAGAATACTTGAATTGCAGCTTACTCATGAAATTAAGAAATAATTTCACTTGCATTCTGTCAAAATTGCGATAATTTCCCTCACATAAAGGCTCAGAAAATTATGAGAATTTTGACAAAATGTGCATGAAATTATTTTCCAATTTCACTCATAACCAGTGGATTACCCATATCAGTCTAGACAGATGGCTGTCAACCAATTTGTTGTACAAACATTAGACATCCAGCCAGGTCTCGTGTATAAAATGGAGAAAAAGTGGTAACTGGTACATTCTCTATTGTGTCTAACTTGACTGTGTAATTCAATTTTGTCTCAACTTTGAGCAGAATGCCAAAAGTGACTTAGAGGATGGCCATGCAGCTATAGTTCCTCAAGATACAACAGTCAAACCAAAGAGATCCCTTAAACAGAGCTTGTCTCGTCGCTCGGTGTTCAGTGATGAGGAGGGAATAAAGAAACCCCTAAAGAAGATTTCAGCGGTGGCTTGGATGATTATAATAGGCGACACTCTTCATAACATAAGTGATGGCTTAGCCATTGGTGCAGCCTTCTCTGAAGGGGGATCGTCCGGTGTATCTGGAGGAATAAGTACATCTATCGCGGTGTTTTGCCATGAGTTGCCTCATGAACTTGGTAAGAATTTCAACTGTTTGTAAATTATGAACTTTCCCAATCCAGAAGTGAAAGAAACGTCTTGAATTAAGCAAGACCTTGAAAATCCTTGAAAGGTAGATTCTGAACCTGAATTGTAGGAGATAGGGGCAGCACAATGATTAGTGTGATAATCTGCAGATTAAACTGGGTTTGAGTATTTACCTAGTTTTATTATATGTCTGTCTCACAAGGACTGGTAACTACTGAATTCATGAATTTGATTGGCTGAAATTGATATTGACAGCAGTCAAGATTTTCCCATCAAGACCGGGTACATTTTGCAGTGAAAATGTTACAGAATAAAATACAGATTAAGTATTGACTATTTTCTTCTAAAAGTGTTAGTGGAAGTGACAAAAAGACTGATGAGGAAAAAGGACAAGAAAACTTTGGTAGATTTAAGTTCAGCTCATCGCCATTCGCAAGCAAAATGTCAGCTAGTACAAACCAGTTACATTAAAGGAATTAATTTTTTTTATTATTAACTGAGCTTAGTCGGTCTGTATGGGAGAATCTTGAGCTAAATAGAATATGGACAGGTATTCCATGTTTTCTTGGAAAATAATACATGCCTGGTCTAAAAAAACTGCCAAGTAGACGCACAAGCAGAATACAAGACTAGTGCATTCAGCAGGTTTTCTAGACCTCAAAAATGCGTATTTTTTTTGGAAAACATAGGAACACCGTCGTCTTTATGGTTTAGAATTGCCATATACCTTGTTGCTTCATAGCACGGAAACTGGATAAACTTCAGCCATGTATGCCTGTGTCCCTAATGTGACTTATTAATCGTTTAAGGTGAATTAAATCCTTGGGTTCTGTTTGCAGGAGATTTTGCTGTCCTGCTTTCAGCTGGAATGTCTGTGAAAATGGCATTGTTGGCAAACTTGCTGTCAGCCATGTCATGCTACATTGGCTTAATCATCGGCATCTTTGTTGGGCAACAGGCCGATGTCCGGTTCTGGATCTTTGCTATTGCTGCCGGCATGTTTCTTTATGTAGCTTTGGTTGACATGGTAAGAAATCCTCTGAACTGTGTTAGTCATACCACCAAAATACTAATTTCCATGTTAATATTCAAGGTCATACATGTATGATCATGCGGATATTGAAAACCTTTTTAATTCTTCACATTTTCAAATGCTGTTTATGATTTGAAGCCAGACATTATTTCACCAGACATTATTTCAGTCAACATAAAGAGGTTTCGACAAGTTTCATGTTGAATATATGAATGAAAATGTTTGTCAGAAGAGTGGAAGTTACACAAGATTTGATTCCCAACTAAAGTTCAAGACTAAAATAGCTCTGAGTGTTAGGAGCCACCTCCTGTCACAAAATGCTGGTTGGGAGGGTGGGGGCAGGAGAGAACA
>Ga0126338_10002184_pt1 | contig 13308 bp, 24 predicted proteins | sample OrbCmetagenome_2_FD_92529 | JGI IMG/M metagenome (GOLD analysis project Ga0126338, IMG submission 92529) | Coral microbial communities from Petempiche,Puerto Morelos, Mexico - Orbicella C C metagenome | ecosystem: Host-associated > Invertebrates > Cnidaria > Coral | place: Petempiche,Puerto...
AGTTGGTAGAGCATCGCACCGGTATCGCGGAGGTCACGGGTTCGAATCCCGTTGAAGCCCTGATTTTTTTTCAGGCTTCTTCTTTCCAGTTGCTTAAATTGGAAAATTTACTGCGATGATCATTCTTCACTTAGATAGACACTGTTTGAAAAGCAAAATTTATCTACATTTTCAACCAGAAACGACAGCCAAAAATGCCATAAACGCCACTTTCTAGTTCTGTGTTTTCTCCGGGAGCTCACGTCCGTCTGGTGTTGATCGCGGGCCACTTGACAGATTAGGAAGGCGCTTCCATGATCTAGCCAAGTCATTCATTGCAATTCACTTGCTAGAAGAAGACATTTTCTCGAGCTTTGGTTTCTTTGAAACGTTATAAACCGTGAAAATGGCTTTTCTGAATGTGAAAGCGATCTGCAAACTGCTTTGAACGCTTGTTGAACTTTTCCAGGATGTTGATCGAAATAAAACCACACACCGTGACCAAAGATGACTAACTAATAAATGTAGACTGTTTGAAACGTGAAATTTATCTATAGTTTAAAGACAGCCTAAAACGCCATAAACGCCACTTTTTAGTCATGTGGTTGCTCCATTTTCTCCGGGAGATCTCGTAGGTCACGCGTTGATCGCGGGCTACTTGACAGATTAGGAAGCTATTGCGTTTTCACAAGGAAAACACGCTTCCATACAGCAAAGTCATCCATTGCAATTCACTTGCTAGAAAAAAAAATTCTCGAGCTTTGATTTATTCGAAATGTTGTTAATCATGAAAATGGCTTTCATGAATGTGAACGATCTGAAAACTGCTAAGATCGCTTGTTGAACTTTTCAAGAACTTTGATCAAAATATAACCATACACAATGACGAATGATGATCGCGTATTTTATAACCTGTATTTTTTCTACAAAACCATTTGCTTTGTTTTGTAATTATAATTTAGCCTTCAATCTCTTTTCTGCAGTACTGAACGTCAACCATCAGTTGTTCGGTTTTTCGCTCCTAGACCCGTACTATGCTAAACAAAAATACCTCAAATGAACTATATTTTATCATTCATTTTAATAATAGAGCTACCGCAATATATAAACAATGACGGACCGATGAGGTTACTTCCACCTTCGCGGGTGTCCTTCGGAAAAAATTTCGAACGCGCGCCAGTTTCAATAAAACCCCAACAAACCATGTATCAGAAGAAAGCTTAATAAATGTAGTTTACAATAAAAATACAATTTAAGTGTGTTATTCTCTTAAGAAGTGTCAGGAGCCGGTGAGGCATGAAAGGGTCGAGGGTTTTTCTATTGGGTATTGGTGGCTTTCACAAGACATCACTAAAATTCAAACTACAAAGCTACTGATCCTCCTGAGATTTTACATTCATGATGTATAAGAGCAGCTCAAAACTAATATTCATACAAATTTTCGCTCCGAATGGGTTCTTGGTTTTGTGATCTACATTGTGTACATTTTTGGACCAAATATAGGGTATTGTGCATATAATTAGACTTTCTTGAAAAACCAAACAAATTTGTATCAAACTTTTATTTGTGTGTGTTAAAAATTATTCAGCAAAGTTTTCTGATCAAACTAAATAGAATACTCTAAACAATACCTCTATTTCTGTTATCTGATGCAAGCTTAAGAGGAAGACAGACTGGGCAATCCAGTCGCAAGCAATTTTTCCAGTGTGAAATTATTTGTCGTGACGAGGCACAATGCGCAACTGAAACAAAAACACAACAATATTCTTAACACAATAACATTGAACAAATATATGTCTCTACATGACAACACTTAAAAGAATAAATATTTTACCTTCAAGGTTCTTTTTTATGAGAATTCTGAAGACTAGTTCTACTTGAGGAATGAGCTGAACAATAATAACTACTTGGACTTGTCACAATTTTATGGCAGAGGAATGAGGAGGTCACAGGTGTTGTTGCTGTTGTTCTAGTTGTTTGTACGCTTTCCAGCCGACAAACAAAACACTGTCATCATTGAGATGTCAAACTTACAAATAACTCCAATGTGGTCCTTAACAAGTGGGCAACATACACATGATTGTACTACACTGACAGTAAATTCCAGAACTATACCAACTAGTGAAATCAAAAGTTTTATGGTTTCAAATGATCTGAGTAATACTGAAATTCATTTTTAATGTTGTTTGGTCAATTTAATGGTTAACTAAATGTTTTCTCATTTTCACCTAAGGAGCAATTATTTTCAACATTAAATGTTCTTAAATCAAACAATTCTACAAACCTTGACATGTTTTCCCAGCAGTGCATGTTGTCATGTGGTTGAGCACATTCTTCATAGTTCTACAATGAGGTAAGTTGCAAGGCTTCACTGTACCATTCTGGGCATTCTGTTCTCGACGCTGACATTTATGTGCATGAAGCAAAAGCACTAGTTGTTGTTGTATTAATCTCCGTTTCTCTGGGTCTGCTGTCGGAGGTCGAGCTAGTCCCGTGCCGGCCTAAGAGTGGAATAAGGGGCAAATGATTATGCTAATAGATTAATTAATTACGACTTATGAGGCTCTGTATTGATATTTCTGACGAATTCTCGATCATGACTATAAAGTTATTAATGATAAAAAAGGAACAATCCCAATAGTGCGGTGATCTTTTCAGATCAAAGTATGCTCTGAATTACGAGACAACCTAGCTAACAACTGAAGTACCTGCCAAAAAGAAGTCATAACCCCTATAAAACTCAGCATTTGCAAATGTCCCACACAACAAAATCCTGATACTTTCTTAAACAGACAAAACGACAAAACATTGTACACATCTCAAACAATAACAAAACTGAACGTGGAAATATAAATGTACATAAACTTTGACATTACAGTACCCACAACAATAAAATATTGTTGAAAACATCCTTGTTTCATGTCTCCATGACTTAACTTTAGTTTACATTTTATGTTAATTGACTGGCTAAAAAACAAAACTTCCAACCCATAAAAACTTTAACTTGTGACTTATTTCTAGACATTTATTGTCTGTACAAATGTTCTAGGCAAACAGAAATAAGTTTATTTGAAAAGACCACACTGCTATACAACTTCTCTCTGAAATACACACATTGAGTGTAGGAGTAGTAGGTAGAGAGTCGAATAGATACTGACAAAATTCTTGTGCTCTGTGAGACAGTCTCACCGCCTTGGAAGCCTTGCCGCTGGAGAGCCGGGGTCAAGGGAGGGCACACAAGAATTTTGCCAGTATCTATTCGACCCTCTACCTACTACTGGCACAACTCGAGGCACAAAATTCTCATTTTAACATTTGCAGTGTACATGTATACAGATTTGGCTGAATCAATGAATTACGAAGGGAAATATCTTTCTATTGACGGTAAGACGTTTAAAAAGTCACCAAGCATTTGTTCTTTGCGTGACTACCTTTGTGAAGTTTGTGGCAAAACGTTTACGCAATGTCACACACTTCACACCCACAGAAAATACCACTGTAAAATGGTGGAAACAGAAAAAATACCAAAGGAAAAATGTAAAGAATGCGGCAAAATGGTAAGCAAAACGACAATTGTCATACAAAAAACAGGTGCCCAAAACCATGTATACAGATTTGGAGAGATGTACGTCGAGCTCCACAGGAGAAAATGTATTAAGATCGGTCAGCCTGGAATAAACTTTCAGAACGAGATCGATGGGATGGACGTTGCACGCGACGTTATGGAAGAGATCGTGGAAAGGCGGAGAGGGCGACGGTTTATCAGATGGACTTTTGATAGGAGGATGAGGGAGAATCACACACCTTCTATCATGGCAAAGTTTAGACGACATATAAACACAGCTTTCTATATCCGTTATAGTGATGCATACTTACTCGTAAAACAATGAAACTGGGCGTAGAATAATTTATCATAAACAGCAAACGGGTTCACCTTGGATAAACGCGTTTGCTGAAGCGCAAAGATGGGTGAATGAGCAGGAGAATCAGCAATTGAATCTTGATAATATCCAGTGTCCTAACACTAAATGGGTGTCTGTAAAATTCCCCAATATTGCAGTAAAGGCTGTGCTTGACAACCAACTGATGTTAGGCACAGGGCCGTTGCCAGACTGGCTGCGCAACCTTGCGCGACAAGGGCGTGTATTGAAAATGGTCTCGCTAGATACTTTTGACGACAACTTGTGTCTCTGGTGCTGCATAGCTGTTTATCAGGGGGCATGCCCTGATCAGAGCACACAGGCTGCGAGAGAGTTAGCAAGATTTTTCGTAAATCTCAAACAACGTCAAACAACATCCCAAAAACATCGCTTGATGGATTAGATAAGATTGAGAGGCACATCAATCAGAGGAAACAGCTACCAGATTGGCTTGACATCAGAGTCTATGAGCCTGAGTGCCAGGAAAATGGTGAAATTCTTTGGCACCTTCGAAAGAATCCTTCAGACAAGTTAAATAACATAATGACAATCATGATTCATGATGGACACGCCTTTCTCATCAAAGACATCATTAAACTGGCTAAAACATACTCATGTATCAACTGTCAAGCGCATTTTACAAAAGCTTGTCATCTTCAAAGCCAAGCTAAAACATGTGCAAAAGGAAGAACAATTATCAATTGCCCAAACGAGCAGGTCAAAATCCCACACACCCCTTGCGAGAGACCCTTCTATGCACAGAATAACACATCACCATCAGCCATTAGATGGCTTACGAGAGAGAGCAGGCGGCTTGGAAAACATGTCCATCACGTAGCATGCGGGCATGGTGGCAAGAGATGGATTGTGCGTGCTCCTGTGGATGGCTATGAACCAACAACAAGGACTGTGTTTCAATACCATGGTTGCCACTAGCACCAGTACCCACGATGTTTCACTTACAACCCCGATAAAATCGTGAGCCACAACCAAACACGCGAAGATTGATATCAGGCGACAGTCAAACGCACCGCTGTGCTCCAAGCGGCAGGTTACACTGTCATTGAGCAATGGGAGTGTGATGATCAAAAAAAGAACAAAAAACTCCAAGCAAAGAAACGAAAAGCTATCCGCACACAATCTTGTACGATTTCGAATCGTGGCACGATAAGAAACAGCGAAATGAAGTGACAGCGATGCTCACATACGAAGCACCTCATGTGCCTATTTCAGTGAGCATCGGCGACATGCTAGAACGCGAGCCCACACATATTTGCGACGCAAGCAAAAAAGAGCTAATCAAGAAGTTTATGGAAGAAATGGAGAGGCACGGGAAAAACATTCGGAAAGTGGTAACGGCCGAGTTCTTGTCGGTTGACATATATGATTCCAGGAAAGCAGAAGAATGCTCTAAGCAAATGATGTGATCAAGTGTCTTTCCTTTGTTTCAACTGCGGGCGTTACGATCTGAACCTGATCAAAGAGCATTTGGCAGAGCTGTTAGCCGACACAACGGCTTCAGTCAAAGTCAGTAAAAACGCGAACACGACGATGTTTATGAAGACAAACGGCTTTCGGTTTCTAGACATTATCAACTATCTCTGCCCAGGAACCAGCTATGAAAAGTGGGTCAAAGCCTACTGTTGTTCTGTTCAGAAATCGTGGCTTTCTTACGAGTGGTTAGATTGTCCTGAAAAGCTAAATTATCCTGGGCTTCCAGATTACCCAGCATGGTACTCACGTTTGAAGTGTGCATAGGTCCTCAGTCTTTCAGAATACCAAGAGTTCAAAAAAAAAATCTTCAAAGAAAAGGAAATGCAAACCTTCGCAGTCTGGTTGCGCTACTACAATGATCGCGACGTTGCGACACGGTTGGAAGCCTTGGAAAAGATGAGAGCTTTCTACAGCTATAAGGGTATCGACATCTTGAAAGATGCAGTTAGCCTTCCAGGAGTGAGCTTGCATTGCCTCTACCTAAGGGTAGGTAGAGCGAGGAGGTGAACTTTACAGTCCTTGGAAAGAGGCTTATGGAATGCTGAAAGAAGCTGTTGTGGGTGGACAAAGTCTTGTGTTCATGCAGTATCACGAAGCTGATGTGACGCATATAAGGCTGCACCGGTTCAAACAACCAAGAGTTTGGAAGCGAATTATCGGCTACGACGCGAACGCTCTCTACCTGTCAACCATGTTGAGAGAAATGCCTTGCGGTAAAGAACACCTGATACACTATCAAAATCCAGCAGCCGCCGCGCCAATGCTTACGGAACGCCCAAAAGCTGGAACTTGGTTTGGATTTGCGGAGGTGGATATTGCAATACCGAAAGCTCTGTGGCAAAAGTTTGAAGAAATGCCGCCGTTCTTCTACACCAAACAGATTCCAGACGAATCTGTCCCTCAACACATGAAGGATTACTTACAGTGCACAAGCAGACAAAGAGGTGACGGGAAAAAGCTGGTAGGGGCAATGTCAGCGCAAAAGCTGTTGCTGTATGCCCTACTTTTGCGTTAGTACGTGGGACATGGCACAGTCATCAAAGCCATTTATCGCACGATTGACCATCAGAAGAAGAAGCCCGCCGCACCGGAGATGTGGACAAGGGCAAAGCTCTGCAAACCGAGGTTTTCAAACTGCCAGGCAATAGCGGTTATGGGAAGCTCATTGAAGCGTTGGAGCGGCAAACAAACGTGATCTACTCAAAGGATGTGAAGGTGGTAGACAGAGCATTGCAAAGCACATACTCCAGCGATCTGGACGAGCTAGGGCAAGCATATGAGCTGGAAAGCAGCAAGTCATGTATCACGATCATACGGCCTTTTCAGATCGGATTTGCTGTGTATCAGCTGGCAAAGCAGAGAATGCTCAAGTGTCATTACGATTTCCTGGATCGCTATTACGATCACCGCGACTGCGAGCTGATTCAGATGGACACGGAGGGCACCTACATCGCCATCTCTGCTGATCGCCTTGAGGACATTGTTCGCCCAGAGCTGCGTGCAGAATTCGAGTCAAAAAAGAACGAGTGGCTTGCATGGGCAAGTGGAGCGGGTGTATGCCTGGGCTGTTCAAACTTGAATGTGAAGGCAGCAGGATGATTGCACTATGTCCAAAGTGCTACTATGTTGATGAACAAGACAACAACAACAAAAAAGAAATAACATCACCTGGCAGCATTTCAAGGCTGTGTTGAATGGCAGCACTGATAGAGCTGAAAATAGAGGACTTCGCATGGTCAACAGGCGGGTGGCCACTTATGAGCAGCAGAAGCTGGGCTTGGGCGCTTATTATGACACACGCTGGGTACTGCCAGATGAGATTCACACCGAACCGATCGACTTTCATACGACATGAGCAGGCGGAAGCTGCGTATTTGGCGGTACAACTAAGAGCTCTTCGCGTACAAAACCCCGCTTGGGCCCATCATGTAAATAATATAAAACAGGCTCATCTGGTTTGGTCACAACTCTTTCAAGCCTGTGGACTTTTAAAGACCAGATTGGAACTGCAACCCTTTTAGTCCCACCTTCAAGTTTGCTGGGCTGGTAGAGATTGTGAACATTCACGTTGGAGGGGAGCTTTTTTTTCATTTACACCAACAGGCCTTGAGTAAGGAGTGGGTGGTTTTGTTGAAACAGCCTTGTCTTTGACAGCACCAGCTGGTTGTTTGCCAGTAAGGCGAGTGACGTCTTTGTTCAGAGCGGCAACTACATTGGGAAGCCTTCTGACCCATGCAGTCGACCGCTGGCCCGAAGGCAGGAGCATTTCCACTGATGCCCGAACAAGCGCTTGGCGAGCGTGCGGTTGAAACGTCCAACGATAGCTTGGTCTCTGTGAATATCAGGGCGCACACAGCGAATGGTTGTTTTGTGGTTTTCCATTTCTTTGGTAACGCTCCTCATGAACTCACGCCCAGGGTCAACCTAAAACAGCTGAGGCTGCTTCAAAGGGCTGTGCTTGTAAATCGACTGAAAAGCTTTCGCAACTTCAGCAGAGTCTTTTGATGTCAGAGGCTCAGCTTCTTTGTCACGGCTGGCGACATCGACAATGGTCAGCACGTATTTGTAAACTTTACGGCCACGCGGAAGCTTGTCGTGTGGCAGAAAAAGGTCTGCTTGGTGGACCGCGTTAGGTGACGATACATCGAATTCTGGGCAAGGAATGTAGCGCGGCACGGGGAGATAAATCTGCCAGAGAGCTTGTTTGATAAGCCACTCCTTGGCTGTTTCTTCAGGGACTTTCGCAGCGTCCCCTAATTTTTTGATGGCAGAGATGCCTTTCCAGTAGCCCTTGGGGTTGTAGTAGACTTTGGTGAGCTTGGTGTCCATTATATTCTAACACCGCAAAAAGTTCAAAGAAAATGAAAAGCTGCATAGCTGAGAGCGAGCGCGCCGCCGCCCACAAAAAGCAACTTGCCTTGTTTCTGCAGCTCACTGGGTTGATAAAAGTCAGAGAATTGGGGTTCTTTGGGAGGTTTTACTTGCTGGTCTGGGTGGGCCTGGTTATAGAGTTTGAACGCGTAATCGGTGTTCGTGAAGTTCTACTTCACTTGTTCTTTAATTTCCTTGTTGGTTTCGATCCAATCAAGAGGCTTGGTGTGGTCACGCATATATTTGGCCATAGCAGCCTGATAAGCTTCAAGAGCTTTGTCATGCCGCGTTTTCTTTTCTAATGCAACCTTTCCGCTGTTGCCAGACAAATATTTACAAGATAGTTGCCGCCGGTGAAAGCAGCGGCATTAAGAACTGTGCTTCCGATCATCATCGCGATGCTAGCCATTGTTTAATATAGCAATACGCTTATTTTTTTCAATTTATTGGAAGAATCTTCTCGTCTGCGAGGTACATCTACTGTTTCAGCGCGACGCTGCTCGTCATGACAGCTGTGAACTTTGCATAGTTCATGACGTTGCTGCTGGGGTCAGCGGTGAAGTTCTCTTTCACCGCCTTTTTCGCAACCCAGCCGATGCCAGCGGCTAGGCCAGTAAGAGTGGTGGCGTCCATGATCGTTTTCACGAGCTTGTTGTCAGACATGGTATAAAAGGTGTTTTTATTATTTCAAAATGAAACTTACTGAGGCACCATGGCGTCGACAACTTTGTCATAAAGCTCCTCTTCTTCTTCTTGAGTATCAAACGGAACACAATTTTGGCAACTGAAGGGGGCGGAATCTTGCCTCGTAAACGGGGCAGAAATCAGATAGCAGACCATCTTGAAAACCTTTATGTTGAAGTTAACCCAAAGCAGCCCTATTTTAAAAACACCAGCAGTGCTGATAAAAACTTGTTGGACGTCAACTTTTAGTTTCATTGTTGTATAATAAATGAGGGGAAGTTCAATATGTTTTTCAATCCATAGAGCGTAGACGAGGCTCCTCCTGTGGCAGTTGCTGTGCTTGCACAAGGGCATCGTCACGAGGCTGCACGGCCCTGCTGAAAACAGCAGACTTTATCTGTTCACGTTTGTAATAAAGCGCGATCAGTGAAACGACAATACTGATGTCATCCATTGAGTGGTGTTGAGAATGTTTTGAATGGTGTTTGTGTCCTCGCTCGCACTTTGAGCCGATGGAGTTTTTTTCGCATCGTTATTTGCAATAATGACAGATGCTTCAGCCACTGCTTTTTTCTGTGCTTCGCGTGCCTGTCTTGTTTTCTCGGCGTCGGCTTTGCCCGCAGACACCCACTTTGGGTTTTTTGCCAGTTTGGTGGTTGGTGTTTTTCAAGTCACCTGTCCACTCGCTTCAGGTTGCACTGGGGGTTCCATTTCTACAGGCTGTGGTTGCGTTGCCGCAGTTTGCGTGTCTTCTGAATCCGCAATTATATTTAGTGAACAAAAATATTTAATTGAGGAATTGCTTACCAATGCTAACGAATTATTCTGCAGTTGCTGAGGATTGCTCAGGATTTTGCTGCTCCGGTTGCTCAGCATTTTGTTTTTGACTAAAATCGATATGTTTTGTTGTGATCAGCATCTCAACGCAAGGCCGCCCGCCATGACAGACAACTCATCAACTCATCAACTGTAACCATTTTTGAGCTCATTCTGCAGAGCGTCAACATCTTTGACCCACACAATCATACCAACCGCTTTCGTGGCTAACGGAAGAAAGCTTTCAATCAACATTTCAGTGGTCTTGGCACCCACGTATGTCTCATACCTTTTGCGGTGCTTTTCAACATCTTTGTCGCTCAAGCACTTCACCTGCTCATTTGTCAGCTGCACGCTAATGCTTCTTTTGATTTGCCTATGGAAACAAGAATCGCAAGCTGTTCACGAAGAGCTGGAATGTCAGGTTGCACCAGTACGGGCGCTGGTGCACTTAGCGGCTCTGTTTCAGCAGCTGCATTATTTCTTCCATTGCCTTCGTTTCATCCGTAACGGCGGCCAACGTATGTTACATTTTTTTCTTTCAATTTGAAAACAATTCAATCCCGAAAGGGAAGCAAAGAGAGAACACGGGTGGGAAAAACTTGCGCTCCTTCAGCCTTGCAATCAGCTGCTTGAGGTCATCTTGGGAAAGACCACCCACGTATTCTTTAATGATGGCCTTTGTGGTCTTGGCCGAAGGGGTGTAAAACAACACTATCGCTGCCACATTTTCTCGCAAGGCTCCGCGATGCTGGAGAGCTGCCGAGTTAGCACCCACACGCTGATGTTCGTGTGGCGAGCAGAAAAGCCAAGCTTCACAAGCTCACAAGTCCACCCTCTCACGTCTTTTGAGGCCGCACAGTCATCAAGGACTATGGGGTGTTGGCGCCTTCAAAAAACATACTCACCACTTTCAACCAAAATTCCACTTCGTGCTTCTCGCAGATGATATCAAACAATCACGGGTCTCTCTCAGCGAAGCGGTCAAGGGTCTTGTTACAAGCGAATATCAGGCAGATGAGCACGACATAATCAAACCTGCCACAGAAGGGGCCACAGAACTGGTTCACGAGGAACTGCATTTTTCCTGAGTTGGCAGACCCCATGATGAGCACGCTGAAGGGAATATTGCTGGCGTCCGTTTTGTTCAAAAGTTTACCTTTTAAAACTGCACAGATTCCAGCTGTCTTTCCATTATGTTGAACTGGGAGTCAGAGATAATGAATATATGGCAGTTCATGTTGCCCGAGCCCTTGGCATCTTACTCAATTTCCAGATGGACACCGTCTTTAGAGTTCACAAGGCATGTCCCGCTGCCATGCATCTTGTTATCCTCTATGGAGTGCAGATCAATCAGAAGCCCAAGCTTATCTTCAGTGCAGAACTTTTGCAGATTCATGTGCTCCCTTTTATTTTTCTCTTTCACAAAGAAGCAATTGGCCTCTTCCCACATGTCCTTGCTTTCAATGCTGTCACTGTACAGCATGTTCGGCGAACCGTTGATGGTAACGCTTACTTTTGTCAGATCTGGGAAGATGTATTTTCCTGAATCCCTTGTACCAGCGGTATACAGCTCTATGAACAGAAGGATTATGCCTTTCATTGACCTTCTTTGGGCGTCGCCTTTGATGCTCAGCCTTGTGTCAGTGCCTTTCACAAACAAGTGCACTTTATGGCGACTCACGTGGTCACAGGCAAACTCCTCGCCACTGGAGTAAACGCTTTACGCCTCTTCTGCAAGTGTCTTGCTGCGGATCATTTCGTACTCCAGCTGGATGTTGGTCAGCTTGTATTTTAGCTTTGATGGGTCAGATCCTCTGACCACTTGTGAAGCTGGGGCAAGAGTCACTTTGAATACAAGATCATTGTAAAGGGTTTGGGGATAGAAAACGCCATGGTCGGATAGCATCTGATGGTTGAGCCTGATGCGATACTTGGTTCTGTAGATTTCGTTCAGTTTGCTTTCAGTGGCAATGCCTGAGGTTTTCTTGTCCCCTACGCCAGCGCGAATCTTGCATAAGTCTTCACTCTGTGTTCCCTCAGGCTCCTTGTTGTCTCGCCTTTCCTGTGAAAGGAACGGGTCTTCGAAGGTTTTGTAGATGTCGGAACCAACTGTGTCTTGCAGGGTACTGCCTGCAAACTTCACTACCAGCTTGTCAACAAGCACCCACGTGACATTCTGAACAAGGAAGTTGTTGGCATGCCCTCCAGAGAGGTCGATGTCAAAGCGAAGTGCCAGTGAGCCAGCCATCAGAGCCTCGTTCTTATTCAGCTTGAGCACTGAAACATAGTGTCTCGCCAGGGCTGGCTTCAATGCGGTCAAAGGTGATGCGCTTGACTGTGTACTCAGTCTTCATGGCGCGTAATGTCTTTTCATTGTGAGTTGGGCGAAGGTTCTCTGGCATGCACATTTCTTCTGCGAAGAAGTGATGGTATTACAGACAGGTGATTATTTTTCGAATTTAAAAACATAAATTGAAATATCTATGGAGGAAGGCACCAGCTTTGAAAACCCCTGGTGTGATCAGAAAGAAGACCACAATAACGGCAATGATGATGATGACGATGGATGGGGATCAGGCGGCGACAAAAAAGGGCCTTTTATTGCAGGTTCTGCCTCTACGCCAGGTCCTTCTGGTGAAGAAATTCCAATGCAGACAATGCAGCACGACAAGAGCGGGCTGCCAGAAAAGTCTTTATGTGGAAACGCCATTTACCGGCAGGCAGTCTCTGATTTAACAAGCGTGGGTTGCTGCAAAAGATCTCTTTCCAGGCACGAGCTCAAGCGAGCTTGAAGTTTCATACAGCTCAAAGGGAAAGCTCCAAGTTAAAATGTTTGCAGCTGGCAAAAAAAAAAAAACGTATGACCTGATGACCAAAGACATGAGCACAGGAAGGGATCGGATCAATCCAAACCTTTCGAAAAAAATAAAAACTGCTCTCGGAGCGGGTTCAACAAACGATATACGAAAAACGAAAAGAGCACAAAGAGAAGCAATGTGAGGCTTCACAAAAAAGAAAAAAGAAATGGATGAAATAAGAGAAGCCATAAGGGAGAAACAACAACAAATGGAAGCTCTTGAAAATGCAAAGGGTTCACAAGACAAAATTGACAAACTGAAAAATGAAATAAGAAGTCTTGAAACGGAACATCAAAAGGCAAGACAAATATTTGGGAAGTTTTCAAGCAAAAAAAGATCAATCCGGCAACATTAGAGGAAGATATTCAGGTGCTTGAAGATGTGCAAGCAGAAGATTGACGGTACCAGTCAAAGGGACTGCAGCATTACATGCGTGTAAAGCGCGTGTACTACACGCACATTACAAGCAGCGTCCACGCACCCCACACGCAAATACAAGAAAATGCGTGTAATTACACGCAGTAGATGTGACATTGCATGTAAAATTACTCGCAGTCATTCAACTGGAACCCATTAAGTGCGTGTAATGGGAACGACAGGGTATACGTGGGTTTCTCTGCCGCACATTCTTGTTTGCATACGCTACGTATGGACTTTAAGCGCATATGTATGTATGTATGTAT
>Ga0126338_10002185_pt1 | contig 13306 bp, 10 predicted proteins | sample OrbCmetagenome_2_FD_92529 | JGI IMG/M metagenome (GOLD analysis project Ga0126338, IMG submission 92529) | Coral microbial communities from Petempiche,Puerto Morelos, Mexico - Orbicella C C metagenome | ecosystem: Host-associated > Invertebrates > Cnidaria > Coral | place: Petempiche,Puerto...
AAAAATAAAAGTTTATTTTATAGAACATGCCCCTCCCCAAAAAATATCTTTTTTTTGGTTCTCCTACCCCCCCCCCCCCCCCCCCCCCCCACTAAGTTAAGCTACTCACCAAAGTTTCAGCCTCTAAAGTGCAGGTTTTCCTCATGAAATTCATCTCCAAAGAAGCCCAAAATTTGACATTGTTGCCGCCATTTTGAACAGTATTCAGCAACCAGGTTGCATTTGCGTGACGTTGTTCCGAGCGTTTGTCCAAATGGCTTCTGACAAGCCTTTTAACCTCCACTCTGGGTTATGGCTGTTTTTGAGCCATATTATTTTGAGCCAAACATGCTCCAAACTCTGAAAATGATAGCCGCCTCCAAAGTTGAAATTTGGTCTTCGTTTGAGATGAATTTCTTAGGATAGCAGGCACTTAAGAGACTGAAACTTTGGTGAGTAGAAAAGCTCAATGTTTACATGTACTTGCTACAGGTCAAGACAAAAAAGTAAGCTTTTTGGAGTCATCTTCTCCTTTAAAGGTTTTGACCTTTTGACAGGGTCATGTTCATACAGTGTAATATCTAAACTTGTTTTTCAGGAAAAGAGCTACCTGTTCCGAACCTCTCTGTACCTCGCCGCATCAGCTAGTGCAGAGTTCTTCGCCGACATTGCCCTGGCTCCGATGGAAGCTGTTAAAGTCCGTATCCAGACACAGCCTGGCTGGGCCAACACCCTGCGAGAGGGAGCTCCCAAGCTGTGGGCAGAGGAGGGAATCAGGGGGTATGTTGATTGACTTTTAATTTAGGCTCCTTTGGGAACTTCCCTTGAAGGTCTCTTTCTTTGCGGGGGAGGGGAGGGGAGGGGAAGAGAATGCAAACCAAACTCACCAGAGGGGTGGAAATCAAACCCATTTGTCGATAATGGAAACAATATGGTATCAGTGTTTAAAATCCATGAAATAGTTTTGCATGTGGTTGGTCTGCATACGTACATATGTCATATGATGATAATGCCATGATCCAACCACAACTGGGGTTTAGACAAGGATATCCTTACATTGTAAGTTTTCAAATTTATACTGTACGTGTATAGATGTATACATGTGCAAGATCATTCGATGGCAACTGAATAACTTTGATTTTTGGAGCTCTCCATGTGACCAAAATTTTGTATATACATGTATTGCAGCTTGTGTCTGAGTAAGTAGGTACAGAAATTGCCTAGAATAAACAGCTTCAAGTCTGGAAATTTTCATGGAGCTTAATGATATGGAACAGAATTTCACGGAAATTTATTTTGGAAAATCTGCTGCACATGATAGGGGTGTCCTCTTTTTCAAAAATTGTGGAAAAAAATGTTTCATTTCATTACAGTGAACTGGAAAACGATTTTGCATTTATCACTGAATTGTTTGGAAATAGAATAAAGATGTGAAAAATAAATGTAATTTGTATAATGCGTTTGGCATCAAAGATAAGTGTAAATAATTATTTGTTCTTGAAAAACTGTTCAGTTTTCAAGGAGATAACATTCCTGAATCCAAGGTTGATAAGCTGTTCTACATTTGTAGCTTAATTCCTAATGGCAGATTTCGCATTCGTTCATTATCAGGTTCTACAAAGGCCTTCCTCCCTTGTGGATGAGACAGATTCCATACACCATGATGAAGTTTGCTTGCTTTGAGCGCACTGTTGAGTTTCTGTACAAACACGTTGTACCCAAGCCAAGGTGAGTCAATGTGCACAGATTAGAAGACTGGAAACTGTGTCGGTTATGTAAGAAGAATTAGGTTTTCAAGCTGGTGACTTGTAACCTTTTCTCTTGAAGGTGGAATAGAAAAGAAAAGATTCAGAGAGATCTTGTTCAGGGTTAGGGTTAGCTTTCATTTGAATTGTCACATCCTAGGGTTTCATCCACAAACAGAGAAGTTAGAACCACCTGTAGCACAGCATAATAAACAGTACCACGTGAAAGTACTGCTCAATAGCTTTCATTTGAATGGTCCCACACTAGGGTTTTATCCACAGACTTGAACTTTTTCAGCATTCTGAGAATAAACAAAGAGTACATTGAATGTGTGTATTTTCTTGCAGGAGCGAGTGCTCCAAACCTGAGCAACTTGTTGTCACATTTGCAGCTGGTTACATTGGTATGTACTTGTAAAAATATCATAGCTATTTGCCTAGGAACACAACAGTGTCCCTGACCAGGGCTTGAACCCAAAGTATTTGATTTGCTATCCAAGATGCTGGTTAACCATGGGACCACGGCACCTTCCATAACACACAGTAACAATTTTTAGTTGTCTTCAGTGTAATACATAAACTCAGCCCCTCTTCGTGATAACCGACTGCCATTATATTCCTTATGAATGGTTGGCACAGAAGAAACATGGTTAGTGCAGTGGATTTCAAATCAATTTGTCCAGGCTCTAGCCCTGGCAAGTCTCTGTGTCATGTTTCTGGGCAAGATGTTTGTCTCCTGTACTGTCCCCTTGTCCAGATCTACCAATGCAAAGTGACAGAGGTTGGGCTTTAGGTGTAGACTTGCATCCCATTGAGTCTCCTCTAATTTCTTAAATCTGGGCAGAGCTAAGATCGTGTTCTATTGGGATCAACCGTTTCAACTGCGACCGGTTTGGATTGATACAGTTGACGTTTCTCGATTGAACACTTTTCCAACCGTTTTCGGCTGCGATGCAACAGCTGCTGGGAATAGTCCTTACGCGAGCTACTATCACGCGACACAATCACGCAAATGCTTTTTCAACCGTTTCAATCTGGTTTGAGGCCGGTTGAAAAAGTTTAACAACAAAACCAACCGAAAACGGTTTTTGTAGAATAGATACGAAAAAAGCCAACCAACCAGAAACGGTGGACCCCAATAGAACACGACCTAAGTTTCACCTTGCTAAGCACAAGAAGCTGTTTTTACTGTCTTGTTAGCCTGCGAACAGGCTCTCGGCGAGGACGGGAAAAATTCGGCGAGCAAAGCGGGCGGACGAGCGCGAAACTGAAGAATTTGGAGAGCTCGCCGGGAGCCTGTTCCCAGGCTACTGTCTTGACTAATTTTCTTTTTTTTAAATGCCGATTCCCTAGAAGTCTTACTTAACGTTTTGCCAGCTATGCATACTTGTTTAATTTGCAGTTAACTCGTTACATGCTTAGAAAAGTGGCTTGCGTTAAACAACGTGGCCAAAGTTTTATATTTTTTATATTTTTTTTATTATTATTTTTTTTACCATGTTTTGGCATTACGTACCGAGTGCAATGATGCGAGTATCATAAAACCAAAATCAAGGTAATCACTCTAGCCAATCACAAAGGACATTGACAATCCAGTGAGCCAATCACATCTCGCTACCTGTAGCTGACACAAAGCGCGGGAAAACGTGTGCGAACGAGTCACGATTGGTTTTGGTTTTACTTCTGATTGGATGAAAAAAATGGCCTGAGTTTTTGTAAGCCAATCGTGTAGTGTAGTAGAGCGAAACCAATAATTTGCAATGCTTACGTAAAAACCGCTCTAACACTGGTGCAGTAATTCCTCGCATGTTTTCATGTTTGTTTGTTCATTCTTTTGTTTATTTGTTTGTTTGTTTGTTTTCCTCAGCTGGTGTTTTCTGTGCTATTGTATCTCATCCTGCTGACACAGTGGTGTCCAAGCTCAATAACGATGTCGGAAGCACGCCTATTCAAGCTGCGCGTGAGTTGGGAATGAAAGGTAGGAACAGTTAATTAGAGACCTACCAATGGACCTGTTAAAAGGCGATTTTGATTGCAATTTTTTTTAGCGAAAAATTAGGTCAGAAAAGGGATAGTCAAGGAAACCGCCATTTACTCACAGTAAAAAGTGGATTTTCAGCTTTTCTGGAACTTAGTTTCTTGTTGTCAGCGTAACTTATTCGCTTTAACTCGCAGTTGGCGGCTGCCATGTTCTTCCCGCCAAAAACTCCTGTGTTAGCACTCTATTTGTGTTGATAAGTTTCGTGATCGTAACCTTAGTCGAAGTTCTTTATCACTGGTCACCTCTGCTTGCCTCTTGGCTAGGAATGAAGTGTGAGCGAAAAAAAAAGAGTGAAAATTAGCCAATAAACGTCAGATTAAACAAAAAAGAAAACTTGATAAACCAATGTAAATTCGAAGCAAAATTCGATCCTCTGTAGTAAAAAAAAGCGACTATGGCGACTGATACATTTACCCATCGTTCTTAGCGCACGAAATCTTTAACAACGCTTATAAAAACGTGTAGAAAAGTTCTAAAATCCTCAAACCTAGCATACACAATGTCATTAGCACAGGGACAAATATTGGACAAGTATTGCAAAAATATGGCATATTGTACTTTTCGGGCTGTGTAAGGCTCGCATAGTATTGTGGTAAAATGTACAGCCGCCATCTTTTTTTCCTCACGGAGGACTGAGAACCATTCTAATAATGAACGAATTTCTTCTTCAGGTCTGTGGAAGGGACTCGGTCCTCGTATCATCATGATTGGTACTCTGACAGCCCTGCAGTGGTTCATCTACGACTCAGTGAAGGTGTTCTTCCGCCTTCCCCGTCCCCCACCCCCAGAGGAACCCGAGAGCCTCAAGAAGAAACGCCTCTTGAAGCAGGCTCAACAAGCGGCCTAAAATTTGAATCGGCTTTCTATCCTTTTCTGACCCGTGTGGATAATACAGCTCCAGATGTAACGCACGTGTATTTAATATTAATTAAGGAAATGAACAGTGACCGGATTTAAGTGCCTGTACTCTGCAGATCTCGTATAGCACTTGTATAGATCTGCGAGAAGTTGAATCATATATGATGCGTGGTATTTGCGTAGTGAAATTGAATAGCTGTACTCGTTTTTATGGTCAACTGGATTTGACAATAGTAAAGCTACTTTTACTACTTTCCGATGTGCTGATTCTTACTCTACTTGGGCTCGATTTCCGCCACTCTCTCGGGTCTGGCATAGGTCAATTGAGCCTACATTGTACTTCGTTCATGTTATTTCCGTCGTGGTGAATTCTGATCCCCGAGACCACACACGCTGAGCCGTAGCCTCTTCCAGGTGTTCAGTTAGTTGAGGTGCAGCGCGAGAAACAGTGGCGAGTGAAAACGCGCTTCCCCCCTATTTTCGCCCGCCGTTTTTCGCGCTGCGCCCAACTAACTAAACGCCTGGAAGAGGCCACTGAGCCCGCAGACTTCGTTGTGAGGTTGCTGAGAAATATTATCTTAGGTTGCTAAGCGTCTGTTGGCGCCACGGTATCGTGACGAAGTATTGGTGGATCTCTTGTTACGGACAACTATTGTGATCAGCTTATTGGCTCCCAGAGAAACTAGAATTTCCATAATCTCTTCTTCTGTTGGACGGACCCTTGATCGGATAACCATCGTGTTTCATCGTGTTTCAAGACTACAGAGGGGTGTGAAGTGAATGGAAAACTGTCCTCTTGGAATGTGTTTTCAGATGAACGCCCTTGAAAATGCTTTATCTTTCAATTTCATGTGCTTTGTTTGTTTGTTTGTTTTTTCGAGTAGCACCTAATTTCTGACAATTCTGAATTGTTAGCAGCAAAGAGTGAACCAATTTTCAATCATTGCTGAATAAACGCACTGATCTTTGAGCGTTCGCCTGTCACCTGGCTAACCACGAGGACTCTCGAGTTTTCACTTGCTTGATCGACAAAACCTCGGTCAGTAGTTACCGGCCACATTTCTAATGCTAAGATACGCTAATATTTGCAGTCTGTTTCATCTACGAACTTGAAAGTGCCTCGGCAAACTGTAAATTCCACAAATTACGAGCGAGACGGGTATTCCGTGTTATATAATAATGAAATCAATATGCGCGCTCTGATTGGTCAAGCAGCTATGGTTTATTGTGTCAGGGAAATTTTGCGTGTCTTCCGAATTATGATATAAAGGCAATAGATCACAAGTAAACCACTTGGGATGTTGGAAGAACACGAGAAGAATTCGTGAATCACGAACCTGCAGCTCGTGATTTACGAATTCTTCGAGCGTTCTTCAAACATCCCAAGTGGTTTATCAGCCTTTATTATCCAACTTTCATACACTGTACGAATTCGGATTTTCTGATTGGCTGATTTGTACCACGTGATACTGGGTTGTGACGAGACAACCACCCTGACGTCATTATCGTGGTGTAATAGCCGTGGTGTAAATTCAACACACCACTGTCATTGCACCATGGCTTCGGCTGACTCAAATAAAGCGGTTTCAGTGCAGTGTTTCTTTGTGTAATATATTCAATTTGAATAATAAAAATGTTAACGCACTCATTGCTCGTGAATTATCGGGATTTACCTGTACTCGTTCACTAACAATGAACTCGAAATTTTCAATACCGCACTCGGCAAGGCCTCGTGCGGTATTGAAATTTCTCGTTCATTGTTAGTGAACTCGTGCAGGTAAATCCTGATAATTCACTCGCTGAGTGCATTAACCTGTAAATAAACCATAAAAACTTGTGGTCTATTGCTTAATTATATGCTAGTTCCCCTGACTTCAATGCGACTGTTTTCATTGCTGCTTTTGGGCTCTAAAAAAGCCATCAGTGTTGCAGTGGAAAGTCCCATGATTTTTTTTTTTTAAATGATGATGATGATGATGATGGTGATTATTATTATTATCATTATCATTATTATTCTTATTCTTCTTCTTATTATTATTAAAATGTTTTTTACACCTTGTTTACATGTAGGATTTGTGTCAAGAGGGAGAAAGGGAAACGAAATTAGGAAATTTGACAAAATACTGGAAACGGAGAATTTAACGGAAAATTAACGGAGCTCAGTCACGCATTTCCAGTTATTTTGGTGACATACAAAGTAACCTTTAAATTGAAGAAAACCTAAAAATAGTAGTTTACTAAGAAAGAAAAACACTAAAGAGATAATAACAAACCATTAAGGAACAAGAGTGGTAAAGGATGGAGAAGATTGACGCGGATTGCAAACGACGAACTTGAAAAATTTAGGTTGAACTTTTCAAGATGAACAAACCGTGAGGTAGTCTTTTAAGATAAGATCCGTCTTTAATTTATCAACGTTTTATAAATAATTTTTTTAAATTGATTTTGTGGGCTGATATATCTTTTTTGACAGTTTTTACAGTCGCTGTGTTGTCTCAAGATTTTTACCGACTTTACTTTAGTAGATGTTACATGAAGATGTAAATAATTGATCGAATGACATTATATTGAAAATTAACCCCATCCAGAAGGGCTTTCGTGTTTGGGGGAAGCCTATTTAGTGGTTCCACTGTATGTAATTCATCAATGAGAGCTCAGTAAGAAAAGAAAGCAACCTTTTACATCCTTTCATTCTTTGGAGATCGAATATCAATTTACTTTCCACGCTGCCTGAGATTTCATCAACAGTTCTGAGAATTTGAAAGTAAATCATAGTCAAGAGAAGCATTCTGTTGCTGATTGTTTCTTTATTTTCATCACCTTTCTGGTTAAATGTAACATCGTATAGAAAATGTAGAGAGAACTTGCCAGCTCATTACCATTTGAGCCCCTAATTGGGCGGTGTTCACCTGTTCCTCGAACGTTTCGAGGTCGCTTGCTTTCATTCCCTCACGGACCATCTGGGAATGAGGCAAGGGTTGGAGGAAGGCACTGTTAGACTTTCAGTGTAACCTGCTCGATAACGCGACGCAATGACGGCCAGGTAAACGATTACTTGCGGAGTCCAGTGAGCGAACTATAGAACGCCCCCGCATCTCTAACAGATTCGAAGGAAATGAAATGACTTCGTTCTGGTTTCACACTCCCCCCCCCCCCCCCCCCCGCCTCGGGGGGCTCTCTTATATTGATATGTGCGGCTCCAAAGGGTCGGGTTTCTCAGCCGTTTTGGTCGGAAATAGGGTATCGATTTCGGCCATTTTGGTCATGAATCGGGTATTATTTTTGCAATCTAGTCTTGAATTCGGTATGTTTTGTCAGAAGAAGCTGCTTTTTCAACGTTTCGATAAGATCGTCAGCATAAAGCCCTTCAAAAATTATGTTTAGGGCAACCCTGCCAGCCGCAACGGTCATAAATAGGGTATCAAATTTTTGGTCAGGTCATAAATAGGGTAAGGAAAATCGCAGATTTTGGTTATAAATAGGGTAATGGTTTTGAAAAGCGGGCCGCACCCCAACCCAATTTTTCCAGCAGTACTCCACGACCCCCTCCCCCCTCCCCCCGGGATTTACCCCACTAAACTGTATATCTTTATAAAAGGCTAAAAGTTGCTAAAAATTTTTTAAAAACCAAAACGTTTTCGACCGTACGGTCATAATCAGTTGTATATAATTGGAACTCGACTAAACTGTATATGTTTGGTTATTCTAATTTCAAGATAAAATAATAAAATTAATTCTGAAGAAATCTGAAAAACAAGTTTCACGCGGTTCAAGTAAATTTCCATTTAATTTGTGGTTTCAACATGTTCAAATACGCAACAAACCTCGATACAATTTTAAGCTTTGATCACGACAAAACCATTTCAAACGCGGTGAGAACTCGATCTTTAATTTGAATAAAGAGAATGTAATAACAAAAAGTTTTTTATTTTACCGAAATTGCCTTGAGGTCTTTTAGTTTAGTTTTGAAGAATTTTAAAATAATTTCAGATGGCCTCTGAGATATATGAAAAATTTTGGATCAAGATGTCTGCTTAATGGGATTTTATCACAATCTTGGGTCGATTTTCAGCAAGTCTGTCTACCCATGTTTTCAATCAAAAAGTTCTCATTTTGCCAAATAGTACAAATTATATTGCTTGTTATTCTCTATCACAGTGCAAATAGCAAGGATACCAAATTATAGCTAGCCGCAATTAAGAAAGGTTAATAGAAGCATTCCGCCATCATTAGAAACCTTCATACTGACTGAAACTTCGACTAAATTATTCATGAATTACAACCTCGGAAGGACTATATTCTTATTAAATACCCCGCCAAAATGCCTGATAGCTGATAAACCTTCAAAGCTAAAGAATATATCCTCGAAACATAAGTCAACTTCTAGCACACAAATCTTCCATCTTCGAGAATCACGCTAAACCAACTCATACCAAGAGAAAGCTAAGAAAAGGTAAATTTAATGTTTTAAACCCATTTTGCCTCAGAAAGTTTCTTAACGCAATCTTTTTAGTGAAGTTCTATGTGAGCTTAAAACTCGATTTACGACACAGTTTTGATCGGAAAAAAAAATGTTTAGAATGCTTTCATTTTTGAATGACAGTGTATACAAAAGTTAAGGCGAAAATGAGAAATTTACCGCCAGAACATTGCTTTCCATCGCCAGACTTTCTATAGTTAAATAGTTTTGACCCGTTTGTAGGGTGTAAAACGAATTTCGTGTAGGCCACAGCCAAAATCATGCTAGCAAACTTTGGCGAAAATATCTAATTTACATCACAAATCAGGAATTTAAATCCCTTTGGACCTTGATATATCATAGTCAAGGAAAAAGTCATTTTGTACCCTTAGTTTGAAGTACCGCGGAAACTGTGTTACGTTAGATATAAACGGTACGAGTCAACAAATCTGCGGCCCGAGAGAGCATTTTTCTCAAAAGCTAGCTCACTAGATCTAAACAACTTTCTTTGATATCTTAAACGCAACATTGCCTCGTATTTCCCAGTAATAAAAAAGCTTTCGAACTGGTGGATGTATCTAGCACCGAGTCAATTCAATTTGACAGTATGGAAAGAAAGAGGAAATAAAACCTGGAGTATTTTTTGGCCAGTCTTCGAAACGATTAATTAATTTCGAGAAATTTGTGATTTCTCAACACTAGCCAAATTTGTATCTTTGTCGCATGATCTATACATGAAGAATGCTTAAAAACTAAATGGAAAATTTAAGCTAAATAAGGAACTTGTTTTACTAAAAACTAAGCGAAACTCTTCTTCCTGCGAATTCACTGAAAAGACTTTTGTAGAATGAAAGTATTTGCAATCGTTTTTAGGTAAACCTTGAAGTTAAACTAAATTGTCTCAAAATCTCAGTGAGACAAACAATTCGTTCAAGTGTTGAGAAGTTCTTAAGAAATGTTTCCAAAATTGTACTCAGAAGTTACATTTGAAGCAAGTTCTGTTAGAGACTGCTTTTTTCCATGGATTTCATTCATCACTGCTCCGCGCACAAGCTTGTATAAAAGTTCAGGTTTCCTTCACGGCAGATGGTTTCATCGAACTGAAAGAAATATGTAATCCCAGTCTTTGTGCTCCTTGTTAAAGACTGAAATAAATAAAGGGCTCGAAGTAGAAAATGTACTCCGTTTTAAAACGAAAATAAAGTTATTGAAGTTGTTTCAGAGCAATTGAAGTTGTTTCAGTTTCAGTCTCTCTGTTTTTAGCTGTAGCGATCTCGGCTTGTCTTGACTACCCATGATAAAATTTACGGCCGGGTTTCCAAACAGTTTGAAAACTTGCTTATAAGCTAAGACAGTATTAGCAGGCAAATATATTTATGAATAACCTACTTTTTCAATAACGGAACACGTTTTGCTTGAAAACATTTACCAAGCAAACCACAGGAAGCTTTTCTAAAACAAAGGTACAGTTGACAAATCATGCAACGAGCTTCCAAACTCAAAGCAAAGAACAAATGTTTTTACTTTTCAATTCAGCCGATATGTGCTATGACCTAAGAAAACAGCTTGCCAGCAAATAACATTCTTGCTGAAGAATAGAAGCCTTGGTTTGATTGAAGGGTACTGTGTCTTTCATTCAACTAACAAAACATGTTTGTAATCTTGCCAAGAAAATGTCAAGTGTGTTTTTTGAGCTGAAGTAGTTTCTACAAGATTTCCTATTACGCTCGATCAACCCTCGTTTTTCTAGCAAAAAAGGGTTTAAAAGGCCTTTTAAGAGAGTGTGAAGACTAATCTTTGCAAAAACAATAGAGAGAATTACAAATTTCCCCTGTTTGAGGCAAAACAATCAATCTGTATAAAGTCCTTTCTCGACACTGAACAGAATTCTTACGCGATACAAAATGGCGTGAAACCAGTCGGAACAAAATACAACTGTACGCGTTCAAAGACAAACATATCCACGCCAACCAAACTCGTGGGTCCGGTTTGATGAAATGAAACCTCTAATTCTAATTATAGTATGGATTTCAGAATGATTCCATTCGCCATCTTGATTTGTGAGTTGTCGAGGACAATGCTATTTTCTTGACTGCACGAGGCTCGTAACGCCCTCCATTCTTTTCATACATGTGTTACGCGCGCTGAATAGATTCGTAAGCTCTCGATAATTATTTGAGGACGATTTATTTTGTAATTATTTCCTTCTGTTCAAAGTGTTAAATAAATGGTTTCCTCTAGTGGAATTCAACGGAATGAAACATCAACTAATAAAACTTTTAGAATTTTTCTTCATCGACGCGGGCTTCAGGTGTGCTGGTCACGGAAATTTCATTAAACTTATTCGACCAGTGGTTGTAATTTAAAACGTTGTCTATAAGAGAAGAGTACAAAATACTATCTAAGCAGATAATGTTCGTTGTCATTTAGTAAAAATTTTGTAAGAGAAACATTCTTATTTTCGAATTTCAGTGAAACCCTACAAGAAGATTTATTTCAATTTCCCTACTGTTTCATCGTCATTTCTACAGACACAAATTGCTAAATGTTTTCAAGTTCTTTTGTAAGACCTGAAAACGATCACATAAAATGCCTTAGTTTATGTTTTGAGAGCACTTTCTACAAGATGTAACACGCTAGCTAGTTTAGGCTAATTTAGCCTCGTTAAATTGTTCGGCCTGTGAGATCGAGAAGAAAGGAAACTCTCTCTGAACGGTACTGATCGGGTTATTAAATAGCAATTCATCGAATTTAAAAGACCTTTTCATAATACTTGCCACATGGTTTTCTAAACTGCCTGAAATGCAAAACATTGTTTAAAGTCTGCGATATATTTTCTGGCTTCAAAACTTTGAAAGTGATTGTGTTTAATATTACTAAAGATCGTTTCTGAGCTAAAATCCATGTATAGCTTTAGAAAATATATTTTTTTTACATGAAGGAACAATTACTTATTTTCTTTTGTTTAGCGAGACAAATACTCTTGTGTTTAATTTTCACACCTTCTTTTTACAAGGGCACAACAAAAAGTTGAGTGCAAAGACTGAACGAGTTCAAGAAATTTTGTAAAAACTTCTTTAATACAACTGATTCCTTTCCGGTTTGTAAGACATAGATAGCTTTACTTTACCACTAAAGAATATTTAAAAAGAAATCTCAATAATTGTTTTCTATGTAGAGAAAATTTCAGAGGTAAGATGCTTTTTAATTTTGAGCACGAAAACATGATAAAACCTAGACGTGAAATTATTCGTATTTAATTTCCGAACTTTCTAGAAGCACGTCGATTGATGAAATAAAAGCTCTTGTGGTTAGAGATATATAATTTATATTAACCCAAAAATAAATTAAGATTTCCCATTTTGACGCCATGTTCTCCTGACACTATTGAAAATAATTTTCTACAGGCTTGTGCTAGGGCAAATTTCTTTCAGAACAGGACAAGAAGACTGTGCTTTAGGTAGAATGCTAAACAATCTCACCTCTTGAACTTCGAATATCTTCCCGCACGCGACCAAGAACAAATTTAATAAATAAATAATAACACAAATTAAAATGCTTTTTTCTTGCCCCAACCGCAGAACCAATATTCTTTGGAACATGAATCGAAATGATGTTGTTCATATATTGTTTTTTTTACAATCGCACTTGGAAGCCCTTCTCTCAGTTGTATACCTAAGTTCACTCGCAGGTAGGTTTGCGGAAAGCTGACCATTCTATTGCAGTAAAACTTTCCTCAGTGTTTTTTCGTGACGAATCTTTAGACCGACATACGTGTTATGGCGATTAATCTTTATGTAAAGCCCACAGGTTTTCACTAAGCTATTTATTTAAATTTCCTGCTTCTGCTCTGCGCAAAACTCGAGTTGAAACATAATCGATGTTATGTTTATATGAAACGTTGCTACAAAGTGAACGCTTGAAATGTCCTACTAAAGCGGCTGTGTTTCATTTGAGTGTTACTTCTAGACACTGGATGTGGCTTTTTTGAAGAAAAAGAAGACGCTAATTGATAAAGAACTCCCAGCCTTTACAAGAAAAGAAAATTCAAAGCAAAAGGAATTGTAAGACCGCGGACAAAAAAAAAAAAAAAAAAAAAAAAAAAAAAAAACAAAAAAAAAAAAAAAAAAAAAAACCCCCATGTTTTCTCCAAACATTATAAGTAAATTAACCCCACCCCGACAAATACAAAAAAAAAAACACAAAAAAAAAAAAAAAAAAAAA
>Ga0126338_10002187_pt1 | contig 13297 bp, 7 predicted proteins | sample OrbCmetagenome_2_FD_92529 | JGI IMG/M metagenome (GOLD analysis project Ga0126338, IMG submission 92529) | Coral microbial communities from Petempiche,Puerto Morelos, Mexico - Orbicella C C metagenome | ecosystem: Host-associated > Invertebrates > Cnidaria > Coral | place: Petempiche,Puerto...
ATGAGTTTCCCAATTTATTGTATACGGATATGGTAAATATTATTTTGTATTGTTATTAGTTAACGTTGAAACCTTTATTGTAACTAGACCAATACCTCCCTTTGGAGAGTACGGCACAATAAAGATATACTATTAACATTACTATTACTCACTCACTCACTCACTCACTCACTCACTCACGCACGCACGCACGCACGCACTCACTCGCTCGCTCGCTCGCTCACTCACTCACGCACGCACACACGCAATCACTCGCTCGCTCGCTCGCTCACTCACTCACTCACTTACTTTCTTGCTTACATACTTACTTACTTTTTTATAATAATAATGGCAATTAAAGAAAGCCAAAAACTAACAACAACGACCCATACTCTCTTTAAAGTTACAAAGTGTCTGTATTTTAGCCCCAACATTAGGACGAGAAGTCTGTCAACTTTTATGGCAGTCAGTGTCAACAAAAATACTCTACATAAAATGAGACCCAAGGTAATTTAAATGTTTCAAGCACAGTAACAAACTTTGGAATTTTTTGGAGACATGAGGTGTGTAACACGAAGAGGCTGCGTGATAAGACCCACAGAGAGATCGGTGATTGCAAGACAACCAAACAAAAGCTTCGATAATGGATGAGGGGAGGACGAAATTTAAAGAGCAAAAATGATGAGAACATTCCCTAGAAATGCAACGATTGAAAGACGAATATTAAAAGCCGAAAAAAATATCTTTTGATCCACGCTAAAAGTCTTGTATTGCAAGACAAATCTTCCATTACTGTCTCGTTTTCATCCACAGTTAGGTTCACAATCATCGTCTTGTGGTCAAGATCATAATCTCTCCTGTTGTAATATACTGAGGTACTTGCCAAGATAATTTCTTTAGTACATTCAGTTGGTTTGAGTGTTTGCGATGTTTTTTGATTATCTTACACATTTTTATTTCCTTTCTTGCATTGAGTGTATTTATCAGGCTGTTTAAACAGAAATAGGTTGCTTCCTGTTTCCTCGACTTTCCCCTAAATTGGCTTCCGGTGATAATCAGCTAGTGTAACTTTCCTAATGAATATATAGCAGTATTAGTTCGGCAATCGCAAAATTCAGAGCTAAGAAAAAGACATTCAGAGTTCAACTGGACCACCGGTGAGCTTCTCTTACCTATACATGTAGGAAGCAACAAATTGAGATTTTCTCTTTTGAGTATCTACCATCAGTTGATTTGTGCGTGGCTTATTTAGTCTCGTTTCTTATAATATGTTAGATGCAACGACTTTTACTTATTGCAGTAAGTTTGAGACAAAAAGGCATGCACTAATCTCGTCAAACAGAGTCGCTTATGCTGGTTACAAACGTTGATTTTGACATACATATCTATGTAAAACTGGCTTGGTTTGGGGATCCGTATTTTCACGAGTTTACATCGGATTTTTGTAAAACTTGGCAGATATTCTATAATCGGAATGGTGAATGGGTCCATGGATTTTTCGTTTGTTCAGATGAAAAAAAAAAAATTATGACATCGTCAAACTTTACGCGAATGGTATCAAGCGTTGCATGATTATCTTTGGCGCACAAAGTCCAGCAAAGTTGCTATCGTTTCAAGGAATTGGGATTGTTTTTTTTTTTCCAGAACAGCGGCTGGTAATCGCGCTATAACGTTTTAAGCGGAATCTTTTAGGGATAAAATAACGCTTGAATCACACCCAGATTGGTCTCTTTTAGGGGTTTAATTCCAATTTTTCGACGAAGATCACGACATTCTTATATAGGAGTGCTTCTCCCCCACCCCCGGGTCTCGAGTCGGCCTCTCGGTTCTGAATAGGGTTCCGAGTTATTGTGTTCCTACACACAAAACCACAAACGATCTCTCAATTGATTTGATTCCTCGAATTTCACGTTCAACGAGGCAGCTGCGTCGAGAAACAAGAAAACCGTCTGAACGTGTCCATCACTGCTTGTCTTATTTCCTTTATCTTCCAGCAGTAGAGGAGTGGGTTTAAGGTCGAGTTTAGCATAAACAGAGATAGTGTTAGTTCCCATGCAAAATCAAGAAATTGCGTTCGTGATTTATTGATGACAAAAATAGCCTCGATGCCATAGGGAAGATAGCAGACAACTAATGTTATCTGTATCCACAATGCGCTAGACACTGTCTTTCTGTATTGAATTATATTCAGTGGCATTCCTCCTCCGTTTGGTTGTCCTTGGTGAGCCTGCCCTTGCACTTGAGCTTGATGCTTGCGAAGCGTCAGATAGATTTTTGTGTAAGAGAAGATCGAGGTAACTATACATAGTATTGTCGCTGAAAATGTGATCGATAGCGTTACTCGCACTTCGTAACTGGATGTCAATGTAGTGACGATGCTGAAAAACCAGCTAATAACAACATAACTCTGCACACGTCTTAATGTCACAACGTGTCTGTATCTTAGCCCCAACAACAAGGCGAGAAGTCTGTCCACACTTATCGCAGTTAGCGTTGACACAGATACTCCGCCAAGAATTATGCTCAATCTATTAAAGAGGATTGAAAGATAATAACAAAGCATGGTTTGTTCTGGAGACATTATATAAGCCACGAAAAGAGACTGTGTAATGAGACCCACGCAGAGATCGGCGCTTGAGAGACAACCTAACAAGAGCTTTGATGGTGAACGAAGAGATGACACCCTTTTAAGTGCAATAATGATCAAAATATTTCCAAGAAATGCAGTGATAGATAGAGTGATGTTCACTGCTGAAATAAGTAGTTTTTGATATGCTGCGTAAGAACCGGTCGTGCAAAATAGGTCTTGGGTTACTGTGCGGTTTCTGTCTTCTGATAAGTTCGCCATGTTTTTGTCCCTTCCAGCTGGTTAGTAGAGGTGTAAATGTTTCTTTATCTTCTTTTTTTTATCCCTGGATTGTTTTTGAGTTTATGGCTAACCAAGAAGACTTTTGTTTTTCAACGCTCGCCTGTTCCCTTATCCAGGGGATGGTAACATAGGTTCAGTCCTTTTTCTGATGGGAAGGAAGTAGTGAAAGGTATATCAGTAATAATAAAAAAAAAAGTTAAAAAGAAACTGAAGAACAAAAATAGAACGTATTACCGTATGAAATTGTTTAGTTCATCATATAAATCCGAGTGTAATAAAGTATTTACACTGCGTCTATGACTGAGAATTGAATATTATCTCAAGGCTAACGAACGTGCCCCCAGTAATTTGCACGGCAGCGCGAATTGAAAATTAACCAAAAATTGAGGCTAAAGAAGAAATTTTATGCAGAAATCAAAAAAGTTCGGTATGTCTGTAACAGAGAAAACATTTTTTTTTTGTAAGTGAAATCTACAAATTAAATTTCACAGCGGTAGACATTTACGTGATCTTCTTTTCGGGGAGATTAAAATGCAAATTCAGACTTATTTAATAATCTACGTCGCCGTGCAACATTAACAGATATTTACCCAGGAGTTCAAAGATATATACTTTGAACATAATTGTGCGATTTAATTTCTGGTTCACTGATGTGATTAAAAGCACATATTTTTTTCGCCCAACATACTAAAATCTCATTTCGAGTGTTTTTCACCAGAAAAAGCGTTTTAACGTGTCAAAGAAAATTCGCCACGCAGTAACCGTTATTTAATGTGGAAAGTGCTCATTGGTGCATAAGGCAATTTTGGGGGCAATATCTGTTATGAATTATGCCCGATAATTTGCTTTGGATTATAACGATATAAAATATATATAGGTAAAGGTTTATTATAATTTCCCATCGTTTTGAAATATTACTAACGCAAGAAAATTAAATTTAAGTGAAAAATTTTAAATGAAATCGAATTCTCCAGTGATTTGCCTTTAGTCGAAGATGTTGACTTTAATTGGCTACACTATACCGTTGTTAACGTACAATGGCTAATCAAAGGACACTATATGATAATAATTTAGTCTCAAGCTTTTTTCTACGAGTAACTTCTTAACCCTACATGTTTTCACTCAGCTGAATATAAGTTAAGAAGGTACAAGAAGGTACGAGCTTATATCAAGTGAAGTCTTTACCTGGATTTGGTAACCCAGGAATCAAAGGAAACATTGTTCGAAGTTTGGAAATCATGGGATAACAAATATATTCTTTTGGGTATTATCAATGTGTAGTATAGCTGCACATTTTTTTACCTCTCAATTTGATTTTGAAGCACCCTACAGGCTTGCCAAAATACTGTTACGCGCTAAAAGGTCGAAAACAGTTTATTAATTTGCCAAGTGCAAAGCACTAACATCGCTTGCAAACCTATGCTGACACATAGCAAATGAACACCGTGTTCTGGGAAATGTTGTTCACTTCTATCCATGACGATTTTCGTGCCGTTTCAGTGAGAGCTCTTCAGTGTGGGGGCGAAGTAACCGTCGCAGTTTATTCCTATCCCAATTGAACACTTAACAATGTATTTTATCAAGTTAATATTGTGAGCAATTACTGAGTTGTGTACTCGCCTTTTGAGTTAGTAGTCGGAGTTCTTTCCGTGATTTTTCTTTTAAGGAACTTTCTTTACGAAGAACCACAGCTGTTCTAAAGGAACCAAGGCTTGAATCGTTTCTGAATGCAAATTATTATTAGTGAATTGTTCCGGATCGTGGGAAATAAGTCAAAAAGACACTGAGCTGGGATCGATAGAAATTATAGCGTCATGTCCTTAGTTTTACAATCAATTTTACAATAAATACAGCTTATTCAACAATGATTGGACATTTGCGTGTTACCGATACCTTAAGGCTGCTGCACACTAACCGATTTTTTTGTCGTAGAACTGCAGATTTTTTGTCGGGGTCAAATCAGGTTAAAATGTGTCGGGCCATTAGCTTGCCGCACACTAGCCGATTTTTTGTCGCGACTAACCGCGTAAAGACTTGGGGCCGAGTCATCCAAAATCAAGATGGCGCCTATTCCACTGACGTGACTCCCATGACATTTCCTAATTGGTCGAGGGGTGCACGAGCCCTGACAAATTGTCTTGGTCTACCGCACACTAGCCAAGGTTTTGAGATCTAGCACTGTCAGATATCGCCCGACAAGACCCGATCTTGTCGTAAACTTGTCTGAATTCACCGCACACTAGCCGACAAGTGAAGATTTTTTTTGGCAACACGCAAGTTAACAACACAAACTTCGGATTTTGTGAGCTGAATTGACGGATGTACCGTTGCCATGGCAACATGAATAAATGTGAACAGGCCTTTAAAATCGGTTTTGTTTGTTTGCAGAAAATCTAGTCGTTAGATTTTATTTTTCATTTGCGTGCAACAAGATTGTAACAATGCTCACAGGTTAGCACTATTTTAACAATAGTTTAACAGAGAGATCTTTAATCATCGCTTGTAGAAGGTTAACTGGAATATCTAGAATTGCCTCTGTCAAATTTCCAATTTTTTTAAATATTCCAGTTACTTGTTTTCTAAAGTATTTTCGTGCCAAATTTCGTGAAATTTTAGCAAGTGGTTCTCGAGAAATGGGTGTTTTTCCAAGGAAGCTATTCCACATTCAATCGCAATTTTTTGCCTTACTACGCATGCGCTGCATTTAACTGGGTTCTGAGAATTGCTGGGTTCTTTCCGTAGTTATCTTTTCTACCATACATTTTTAATAAAAGAGTAAAGCCATAAATACACTTTGTTCGATAATGAAGAAAAAAGGCACAGACAGCGAGGGCATTGACGAGATAAAATGATCGCTGTATCGACGCCATTTGTTGCTTTGTGTAATCCTTGTGCGCGCGCTGAATGGCATTAGCAAGAGCGCACGCGAAAATTGTGTTGTTCGGCCACCTTAATTGAATTGAATTCGACACGACAGAAATGCGACGTATGAACCAGGCCTAAAATACAACCAGTGTTAATAAATGTAGATCCAAACCTAATTAAAAAATAACCTATGAAGAGGACAAACGTTTTCATCTCTGATCTTTTACAGCTCTAGAAGTAAAGATTTTTCTAACTTTAACCCCTCTTCCCATAATAACAAAACCGAAAAAAAAAGACATCGTAAAACATCGGATTATGATTTTAATTTAATGAACCGCATATAATAAATATTTAATTTATGCAGCAGACTACCCAAACCTGCAGTAAATTAATTAAGTCCCTCATTTTTTCACAGTTTTTCACAGAACAAATAGCTGTCAGCTTGTCCACTTTGTTCTTCTTTTTTAACAGTCTTTTCGTGTTTAGTTCAGAGCCCTTCTTTGCATCACAAATTCTAAAGTCTACATACAGGTGGCAGTCTTAATTAGTTTTCAAACTTGAAGGTAATTATATATTGGTACGTTATCGGGCCTGGAGGGTATTTCCTTTAATTTATCCGTAATGGGCTGTTTATCATTATATATAAGATCCCTATTCAGTTTTTATTAAAGATTAAAACAATTTGAAGCCTTTGAACTTTGCCTAATATAAATGCAAAGTAGTAGAAGGGTAAAATTACTATTTGGATTATTTATGATCGACAGTCGTTTTAAATAGACTATTCTCGCATTATCGGTATTGTTATTAATATGCCAACCAGAGAACTATTGGTTGGTGAAACAAAGGACTTTTTGATTAACGTTTTGAACATTTAAATAACAAAAACAATGTTTTTAAACAAGTATCTTCCCTATACAGAAAATACGATTATGGCCTACTTTTTGACAATAATTAAAGACGATTTCCAGTCCGTCGGCTGCGCAGTCTCAGCACCCTGATGTTTGTAAACATATTTTAAAATCTCACTCGATGGAATGCGAATCAATGTTATTCGTTACGAGCCCCATAACTTGTCTGTGAGGCCTTTCAAATTCTTTTTTTCAACGGCCTCATAGATTTTTACAGCTGCGAGGTTGTTTCATTAAGTGGTATGAGAAAGAGCGAATCATGAAGCTTCGACCGCCTCGCATCCATAATGGCCTTTGTTTTGAAACTTTAAATTTACTTCATGTAAGTAGTTACACAAAATGTTTACATTTTGTGATGTGTTACATGAAATAAAACAAGAAACGCAAACAAACTCTCGAGAATCGATTCTTTATTGCTGTATGTTAGTGTAAACTGAACTGAAAAAAAGTGAACCCTATTTATTTCATCATTGTGTAGGATGAGAGAACATCAAGACTGTCTTCCATCCCCAAAACCCCTCACAGACACAGATTGCTTGCAAAAGAAAAGATACAGATGGGAATATCATACATCATGAGATATCTGTGACCAACAATCGTCAACAATCAGTGTCAGAAAAACTACAGAACTGATTTAAGACTACAAAGCCTTTATTTCTCAATTAAGTTTTAGCCCATTCCCGACACCATTATGCGCCAAATAATTATAGTGTTTTCAGCTCATAAGTGATCTTTTTTCCCTACCCTTATCAACGTACGTCTTCGAGACATTTACCTTGAGCAACAACAAAAACGACTGATGGTGTCCTTCACTGCCAGTCTTATATCCTTAATTTTCCAGCAGTAAATAAAAGGGTTTAAGGATGAATTAAGCAAAACGATAACAACTGTTATTTCCCAAGCTAAGTCAATAGATGGCGTATTTAGTCCAGTAACAGCAAATATAGCTATGACGACACCAAAAGGAAGATAACAGGCCACTAACGTCACTTGTACCCACAATGCACTGCATACTGACTTTCTGTATCGTGCTATATTCAGTGGAGTAGATCTCTTGGATTGTCCTGAGCTTTCTCCGTTCGGTCGTCCTTGGTGAGCGTGACTCCGTAATTGAGCTTGATGTTGTCGTAATTTGAAATATATTTTTGTATAAGAGCAAGTTGAAATTATTATACATAGCAGTAAGATCGTGCATACGACAAAATCACTGATTGAAAAGATATAAAAGATCATAATTACAATGGCAATTATAGAGAGCCATAGACTAACAACAACTACCCATACTCGCCTTAAAGTCACCACGTGCCTGTATCGTAGCCCCAACATCAGAGCGAGAAGCCTGTCGATACCTATTACAGTCAGTGTCAACAAAGACACTCCACAGAAAATGAGACCTAAGGTATTGTAAAGGACCCAAACATAGTGACAAAGTTCGGACTGTTCTGTGGACATCAGATAGGTAACACGAAGGGGCTGTGCAACGAGGCCAACGCCGAGATCGGTAACTGCCAGGCAACCAAACAAAAGCTTTGATGATGGATGAAGGGACGACGGCTTCTGAAGAGCCATGATGATCAGAACATTCCCCAGAAATGCAGTGATGGAAAGAGGAATATTAAATGCAGAAATGATCATCCTTTGATTTACGTCGAGAAGTCTTGTACTGCAAGATAAACCTTGAATCGCTGTCTCGTTGTCATTCACAGTTAGGTTCACCATCTTCATCTAGTGGTATACGGATGTACGTGCCAAGATTTCTTCCTTGTTACATCCAGTTGCTTTTAATCTTTGCGAGGTTTCTGGAGTGTTTTACTACTCTTGTTCTTTCTTGATTGTCTGTATCGAGGCTGTTCAAACAAAAATGAGCCACTTCCTATCTCCTTCACCTTTCTTTAGATTGGCCTGTGGCAGTGGTCAGTGTTGGCAACAATCTCTGGCTTTCTTTCCTAATGAATATAAAGCACTTAGTATGTAAATCACAAAATTTAGAGTTAAGGAATAGTTACATGCATTGAGAGCTCCTGGAAACACCCACTGAGATCTCCTTGCCTAAATTTTTAAGGCATTGAACTGAAATTTGTCTTTTTGAGCAATTTTATGAACTTGTCTTATTTAGTCTTGTTTGTTGTAAGCTGTTAGCTGTTTGAGGCAAAAAGGCATGCACTACATGCACAGCAAAAAAAATCCCTTAAAACAGGGTCTTTTTGCTGGTTCCTTAATGAACAATTTCGTCTTTTACGAGAGTTTTCGCTTTACTTATCGTTGTTTAACGCCCCATTCGCAAACTTGCACGTATATTTACTGAATTTACTGGTAGGACACTTCAAAGTGATATAAACACCTAGAAATCTGTAGTTATGCACGTTGTATAAACATCAATCAATACTCTTCCAAGAAAGTTGGCCATACAGAACTGACGATGGTGTAATGGACCTTCCTGAAGATAGCACGCTTTCCCGATTTTTCATTCTATCAAAGAATAAGTGTCGCTGCGCGATTTGACATGCAAACAAAGTCTCGCTTTACAATTTTCAAACGTTTGGCTACCGTAAATGAGCAATATCAACAATGATCGTGTCTTAGTCTCACCACACGTGTAAATTAACCTGTGATGCAATTTGTCAAAGCAAGTTTGTGTGTTACTACAATGCAAACCTTAAGTACTTACAGCTAGTGCACTCGCGACAAACAAGAAAAGACTCGAATGAAACGAGACGCATCTCGAGAGAAATTAGATGTCTCTCTCCAGACCGCGGTAACTTACTTTTAAGCGGTACTGTACATGTAAATTTGCGAAGTTTCATAAGGATCCGTTTCAAACTCATTAAAATATGGGACCCGAAACAAGTTTTTGCAAAAAAAGATGCCATCCCCTTACTTTATTATTCGGCATAATAAATTGATCTATGGAGGTGGTTTTTTCGCTTAAATGAAAAAAATAAATAAATAAATAAATAAAAATTGTTGGTAGTGCGTGGTCCGTTGCACTATCGTTCTTCATGTGAATGGTAACCAGTGTTGCAATGACTTGTCATTTAATTTGGACGAGCTATAACGCAAACTTTCGCGCGCCAAGTGCAACATGGGGCGCGATACCAAGTTGATATCGTTTTATCGAGTAATGATTTTTTTTTCCTGTTTTTCAATAAGTATGGAAATTTAAATTAAGAGTTCCGTAGACAGCTCGGCACTCCTCCCTTGAAGGTTCCTCCTTCATTATTTATCGAAAACACCTTGACAACTCGATGCTCTATTGGACGCGGAGAATTGCTTTATGGTCAGCCATACTTAGTGACTGCAACATACCACGTTTCATGCCCATTCAAACATTTTTAATCGTATTCATACTTGAATGCAACCAATGGGATATATGAGGAGCCTAACTCTCAAATTCGAACTCACGTCATAAATAAGGTATGAAGAAAAAATACTTTTTTCTCTCTTTTCTTTTTCAAACAGAAAGATTATACTATTTTTACCCGTTTTCTGAAGATACCAAAACGAAAAAACAATTTGTACGTGTCTGGATGCTCATCGTGAATAAATTCTCACCATCGAAGTTTTTTTAAAGTTATGCAGCGCACTTACCCACACCTGCCATAAATAATTAACTCACTTACCTTTTCACAGTTCAGCAAAAAAAGGCTGTTATACTCGTCTAGGTTGTTTTCCTTTGTTAATAGAAACGTTTCGTGCTTTAGCTCGGCGCGCCTTCTTTGCATCACAAATTCTAATATTGACAGGTGGCAGTTTCAATTTGCTTTCATGCACGTCAGCAGCTATTTATATATGGATAGGTATCTTAATAAAAGCCATTTCCTTTGTCAGTTGATGGGTTTCTAACATATCCTTACTGGTTTTTAAGATTAAAACAAATTGAAGCATTTCAGCTCTGCCTAGAGTAAATGCAAAGCACTAATAGGGTGTTATTACTATTTGGATAATTTGCGATGAAACGACGCTATTAATTATTTTATGATCGACAGCGGCCGAGAATCGGTCAACAATAATTAAGGGATCAGGTATCGCAAACGCACAATATTTGTTTTTCATACGTAATTTTTTTCTTTCTTTTTCAGGAGGCAATTCCCTTTGCTGTATTTTGAAGGCTGTATCACAGAAAAAGTTTGCTCTTGAAAAAGTGGAGCTAAATTTCGTCCTGGTATCAGTGAAAAAAAAAAAATTAAGCCTTTTTTTTTCATCTCATAAGAAACTTCATAGGGAAACATTGCTTCAAAACGAAAGCTACTTAAGGGGATATTAATAATTAACTAAATATCTGTACCGAAATTACTCAACAATCTGTCAACATTATTTTTAAAATCGCATAAAATTGTTTCGAACACGGTATGCTTCATTGCTCGACACATGTTAAAGAAGATAGGCAAAACACCTTTGAGTGATTTTCAGACAGGGAGATACTGAAACGAAGAAAAATCCAATGGTTTTTTTTTTTAACAACTGAGCCTACCAAATCGCCTCTGGAAGTAGCAACAAGCCAGGTCAAATTACCTGTTCACTATTGTCGCTAGTGATGTATGCACGTTTTAAGCTGTCAACAACTACGGGTGCTAAATATAATCTGAATAGAAATAATTATGGATCATTTTTAGCTAGCAGCTATACCATTGCTGAAGTGAATAAAACTTTAACCACACATTTGGCTGCTTTTCAAAGACCAACATTTTCTCACCACAGGTGGCTCATGTCGAAATAAAATGATTTGTGTGGGAAACACGGTTACATTCTTAAGCATAGAAATACGAAGGAGTGTGCGCATACTTTGCTTCAGATGTCGGTTTTCTTCCTTCCCTTGAGGTTTCTTTTTGGTGTTCAAAATGCACTAATGCTGTGTTTACATTCGAGCTTTTACCAAGGTAAAAATTTACTAAGGTCAAGTTACTTTTACTATACATTCGTCCAGTGTTTACACTGGCTCAAATAACTCAAGTTGATCTGTCAACACTCCCGCTAGCTGCATTATCTACGTCATGAAATCGAATTTGGCGGGAAATTCTAAAACCATGCTTGCTTCAAGAAGTAAAGTGGTGGCTTTCGTGGCCATTGCTTTTTATTTCTCAATTCAAGAGCCGCAAACAGAAACGTCAAGATTTCGTAAGATGTTGATGTTACAACACCTTAAGAGGTCGAGGCGAAAACGGATGGTTTTACTCCAAATTACATTAAAAAATACCAGACGAGTTAGGCGTATGTGGGCATGGCCGCGAAATCAGTTCTGGTTTGAGAGCCTTTTGCAAGGAGATTTCGTGGAAGATTGGTGGAAAGAAAATTTCAGGACATCAAGGCGTACGTGTGAGTACATTTTTCGAGTGGTTGGTCCGGATTTGACGAAGAGAGACACGAAATTGCGCCAATGTATCCATGTAAACAAGCGAGTGGCGGTAGCGTTATTGCGCCTAGCTACTGGAGACACGTATAGATCGACTGGACTGCAATTTGGCATTGGAAGGTGTACAGCTATGTTGATAACACACGATTTTTGTGAAGCAATTGCCAAACGGGCTACAGAATTTATTAAATTTCCAGAGACTAAGCAAGAGGTGCTACAAAGCATTCGCTTGTTTACAAACAAGTCCCGTTCCCGCAAGTGGTAGGAGCAGTTGACGGTAGTCATATTCCATTAAAAACAGTACCTGTCAAGGAACGGATTGAATACTTTAATCGAAAGCAAGATTATTCTATCGTGATCCAAGGTGTTGCTGATGCGTCTTTTAAATTTCTTGATGTGAGTACGGGCTACCCCGGTAGTATTCACGGCGCCCGTATTTGAGCAAACTGCAGAGAGAAATTGATCAAGGTACCTGGCTAAACGCGCCTTCGAAGAGAATTGGGGGTTCTGAAGTTGGACCTCATCTGGTAGGGGACTCGGCGTATCCTTTGTCTGTTTGGCTGATGAAGCCGTTTAAGCAAACACCAACATTAACTGAGAGCCAATTACGTTTCAATCGTGCCCTCAGTCAGGCCCGGGTTGTTATAGAACAAGCCTTCGGAATTTTGAAAGGTCGTTGGAGGTGTCTCTATAAACAAGGGAGAAGGAGGAAAAAACAAGGAGAGTCCCCACCGCTATCATGGCTTGTTGTGTCCTTCACAATATTTGTATAGATGTTGGAGATCCAAGCGCTATAGACCCCGTTGAGGATGACGATGAAATGGATCAAAGTTCTTTCAATGGAGATGAGCAGCTTTGCGCAAGGAACATTAGAGATGATATAATGGACCATTTGTCACAGTACAAACGTGAAACCAAATTTATTATTTTTATTGGAATATTTTGGTTTAAGTTGAAAACACACGGGTGGATTGACTGGAGATCAATGTACATGGACTGAAATTTTGTCCCTTTCCATTTGTTAGAGGTATAATTAATCAGCAATTTAATTCACTGTGGTTTTAAAATGTTATAAAAGCTTTCTGATGTTAAGAGTAAGATTTTTGTTTTTGAAGCATTGAAAACAAATTATTCTTGTATTTAAAAACTCGTATAAGTTGCCTTACGGTTTTCTCTGGTATATGTATATTAATTTCAATTCAAAAAATTAATCAACAGACAATTGTATTTTTCAAAATAAATTTTAAATAATTGCTCAGGTATATATAATTTTTTGGCATAAACGGTAATTTTTACCTTCTTTATATTCTTGATTTCTGGAATCAT
>Ga0126338_10002189_pt1 | contig 13295 bp, 13 predicted proteins | sample OrbCmetagenome_2_FD_92529 | JGI IMG/M metagenome (GOLD analysis project Ga0126338, IMG submission 92529) | Coral microbial communities from Petempiche,Puerto Morelos, Mexico - Orbicella C C metagenome | ecosystem: Host-associated > Invertebrates > Cnidaria > Coral | place: Petempiche,Puerto...
ATTCGGGTTGTGTTGACACTCAGCTTAATTGCTTAAGCTTAATTGTTTTGAAGGTCATCGAAGGGCTGTGTGTACAGTTGTCAGTTCCATTCATTCATAAATACCATACGCTTACCGACACTCAACGAAATATCGTTTCGGGATTGTGATTTTTCGTTTACCTATGCGAATTTTCGTTTCATTTCTGGTGAAATCTCATCGAAATACCGTTCTTAGATTAGCGAATTTTCGTGTCGCTCAACGAATTTTCTTTGAAATATCGCCCGATAAATCACGATTCTTCGCTCGAAATTTCTACGATATTTCGCGGGAACAATAGCCGAATTTCGAGGAAATTCATTTGCATTCTTTTTGCACAGTACTGTATCATGGAGGCCGAAAGAGAAAATTCTGAAAATATAGAACTGTTCTGGATTCTCTCCAACGAAGCTTACAAAGTTGTTGCTGGTGATGACACTCTGCATTTCAACCCAAAAGGCTGGTGTAAAGACATGGCTGGTGCCAACATGAATGGTTTGCAAAAGGTGTTTGGAGACAACATCCATACACGCATCAAAACTTGCAAATTTCATTTTAAGGAAAGCAGGAACAAAATGGAAAGGAAACGCAATGATGATGATGGAAAGGTTTTCAACGAGCTTTGCAACCAAATGCTGGCTTCTAGCTTAGACGATCTATGTAAATACTAAAAAAAAACGTGGAAGAATTTATTGAAGCAAAGTCTGAGCGTCAATTTTTAAATTCCTGGATTAAGTGGTGGGACAGTCGAAGAGTATTTATTTTTGGTGCCTTCACACCAAAGAATGCACCCAAACTGAACTTGGCCGAGTTTATCCATGCTGGATGGAGCAATCGTGACTCTCCCAAAGTTTCTCTATTAGACGCAGCTCAGATGGATGCAAAAGCAGTATTTCACTCGCTGCTGAGTCAAAGGCCATTGAAAAGGGAAGCTCCATAGCATTTAGGCAAGGCCCCTCTTTACAGCAAAAGAAAGCCAGAAGTCATCATCAGGAACTAGCCCGGGTGGTGCAACTTGGAAAAGATATTGTCTCCTTAAGTGATTTCCAAATCGACCCCAACTCTGGGCATCGCCCACCACTTGCAAAGAAAATGAAACAGTACAACAAAAGGCATACGAAGAAAAAAAATTAACAAAACTCCTCACAACAACCATTCACATGCTCCCAAGATGCCCACACGTTCATGCAACAACCATCCGTACCAACACCAACACATGTCATTCAGCTGCAAAATGCAACTGATGTGACAGATGATCAGTCTCAACTCAATCAGATCTCTTCAGCAAGTTACTCGCCACAACCTGTTTGTGTACAGGCTAGTAGCCCTCGTCATTCTCACCTGTGCAGGTCGACCCAGTAGCAATGAGAGACCCCTCACACCATTTGTCTGATCCAGGCCCCTTAAATCAGTTTCTATACGGTGCAAGTCATTTTCAGTCTCAACAGCAACACTTCTCGTCTACTTTGAATAATGTTCGACCCCCTGCAGCTGCTACACCTAGTCCAAATGTCTGTCATCAGCCTCTTTCACAACAAAAACCAGCAGGAACCAATCCACATTATGGATTTGGCACCCTGTATGTGTCTCAGAGAACTATGCAGGGAAGTTAGCATTCTCATCATTCTCCTTATAGATACGAACTGATCGAATTGCCTTCTTAACTCAAAAAGTGTTACAGCTGTGGCTTGAAATTTTCTGAAAAGTTTTGACAACCTCCGCATAATATTGTGGTCAAACATGTAGACCGCAGACTCTTGAGGGATGAGCAAACAAAGTTTGCGTGCCATAGACTGTGATGTTTTTTGCTCGTATCAATGTTTCTTTTTGTCCCGTCATACAATGCATTTTTTCCATCATCATTAAAATGCAAATTGCAAATGCGGATATAGGCAACTGGTTATTTTGTATTTTTTTTTTAAATTTTGGGGAATTTTTTTGATACCCACAACTTTTACCCACACCCACATCCATGACCCACGACTTCCACACACAACGGTTAGTCATACTCATGCTTTTTCGGTGTGGCACATAGCTGTTTGGAAAACATTTTCACACAGAAAGAGTTCAAAGATGGTTGGCCCAAACTTGTGAGGTACAGTATTAAATCAACCTTGTTAATAACATTATGTATGTGAACTTTGAAAAGAAATAATGAGACAAGCTCAAAAATAAAATTGTGGCACTGATGGACCTGCAGTGCACCATGGAGGATGTATGCCACATGACAAGTTTACTTGAAAGTCTTGTACAGAAAAAAAACAAGAGTACGGATATTTACTTCTAAGCTTATTAAAATTGCCAATTGTAAATCCAATATATTATTATTTCATTAAGGGAGAATTCCAAGCGCCCGAGTTGCAAAACCCTGCCATTCTATTACTGGACAGAGAATGACAGATTCAAAAAAGGAAATCTTCATTCATTTGATGTCATCCCTGGTCAGGTGGACAATGAACAAGGTGATGAAGGCAGTGAAGAAGATGGGCCCCACACAAAGGGAAAGTGTGGCACACTTTGTCTCCGGTAGAGCATTCCTACCAGCAAGGAATGATCGTACAGTTAGGCAACAGCATCACCGCCCTAGGTCAGGAGTTTCTCCCCCCTCTGGTTTTCTGTTTTCCATCGAGGAAGAAAACGAATGATTATAATATTTACAATGCATTTGTGATGACAATGCAATCTTTTATCCCAAACCTCTAAAAATCGAAATACCATTGAAGCCAAAAACTAATTCAGTACTTGACAAAATAATGAAGCTTTATTTTACTGTAGGATGCAAAAATTTAGTTACCTGTCCTATAATGCTACTTGACCACCATGTACTCTTCAGTGTGTCAAGCAAAATCACATGAAGAGGAAATAAAACAAAGGATAATTTATTGTTATCTAATGAAAGCCTACTTATTAAAAATTACCACAGGTGCCAAGTTAACAAATATGAAGGTTTAACACCCATTTATATATCAATATTAACAGCTACATCTTCAGTGATTAGCTGTCCTATTTTCAGACCCACTCTCTTGGAAATGTACAAAGTAATCATTTATGTGGATAAGTTTGTAACAACAACAGCAGAAGTGTCAAGCTACTTGATTACTTGACTAAACTACTACATCTAAATACCACTGAAACCAAAAACTAATTCAGTACTTGACAATATTACCCATAATCAGTACTAATGCGGTACTTGACATTATTACCCATAATCTGTCATAACTGCAAATTTCTTTATACTCCTGCTGAAATTAAAATTCATGGAATAAGACAGGCCTTTCCAACAATCAAGGTGTGCAAAATTTACCCAAACACTCATGAATGCAAACCTGTTTTTAACAGCACTGATTTCAACAGCTGCTTTGGAAATCCATTTGTGGAATAACATTACAAGTTTGCATGTCCATAGTCAGGGTTTGGGTTGTGAGAGGGGAATTTAATATGAGGTTTTGTAACTTTCTTTTAAACCTGGATAACAACAGCCCCCAAATAAAGAATGTAATACAAAACTCAGTAATCAAAGTTCATGGATTTGAGTTGATTGAATCCTGACTTTCCATAAAATTTGAACAAGGAAAGGTGAACTACCACTACTCATGAAACCTTTCAGAATAATTTGCATATAGTTGAATTATACTCCAAAACTGGTTATACAAGGATGAAGCTGAGCAGATCATTACCGTACATGGTTAAAGTGGAAAATCTAATCGATATGGTCATTGTATTTGTAATTGGAATCTGTAGAAAGTCAATGACCAATTTTTGAAATTAGCATTTAAGGGTGGTATAGCCAGTCATTCAAATCTGGAATAAACACAAATCCAATGAACTTGAATTCCACCTTCTGAATTTCATTGTTCTTAATTGCAACAACTTTCCTCGACTTCTCTTTGGGGATGTAACCAATACGGTACCAGTCATTGTCTATGTATGCCTCCACTATAACTGCATTCTTATCCCTGATGTTGGTAAGCTCCACGGTCACCTGTAAATTTATGTCGTCATTTTGCAATTGAAGTTGCTTACACTTGCACAGAGTTTTCTGGCAGTCCTTGTGGTAGCTGCTTCCTTTCAATGCAAAGTACTCAGCAAATTGTGCTGTTTCCTCATCAATCTGAGTTTCACCACCAAGTTCATCATGTAGAGTGTCACTGCCTTCCTCTTCCTCAGACAGATCAGTTGTATCAGTGCTTGACTGACTGGATTCTTGTGTTGCTGAATCCATTCCATTAACTATCACATTTCCAGAGGATGGGTATCTCTACCAAGTACAGTTACACACCAACACTTCCAGCCCAGGTGTGTGGCAGTGGATCCTCCTCCTTGTGATCCAACTTGGGTGGAACTTTCACCACATAGGAATTGGGGACCACTTGACATTCCACAACCACAGATGTTCTGTTGTTTGCCTGTACATCAAAGAGGAAAGATAAACAATACTTATCAAAATTAACTTTTTTTAGGTAATATCTACTTGAATCAACAAAGACAACAACATTAAAATGCAAATGAGATGTTTCTCATAACAAAGACAAATCAAGACAAAGCCTCATTTTTTATGATTGGATAAATGGAGCACATGGCAGTCAGAAACTGTGAAATTTTAACTTCAAATTACTCGAAAAAAAATTTGGTAAAGTTCGCAATAATCAAGAGAAAGAAATTATAGTGCTATTAGAAAACAAAATGGACTGGCAATGTTGGCCATTGACTATTTGATCAATCGAATACAAGGCTAGGGTTATGGAAATTTCAAGATCATGAATTGTTTAAACACAAACTAAACAGAGCAATGAATGTTGACAGGCTCAGCCTAATAATACAACTGTTAAGCAAGTCTGACAATTTTTCCTCGGACAGTTCAGTCCAATCGATATCTACAAGAGAAGTAACAAATTATTTCGATCACGAACTGTTTGAAAACAAACAATGGAAATGGGCCTCGCTAACTTCAATAATGTTGAATAAACTATAAAGCTACAATTAAATGCCAAAGTAAAAACCAAGAAATGAATTGCTGAGAAGCTTACCTTGATATTACAACTGTTTATCACTTCCAAAAGGACTGGAGATGGGCAATTCTTTAGACGATTTATCACTTCCTCCTGAAATAGAAAGCCGCACATCCTTCACTTGGCAATTTTCTCAGGGAAACTGATGTGGCCAAGAACTAATTTCACTTGAACACAGGGAATTGTTCAAACTGAACACCTTCCTGTGCTCCAAGATCAAAGCAATGGAGATAAATAAGCTTTCTTTTGCAAAATTTTGGAGCAGTTTGTGACACGGCTTTGATGAAATCCATAGCAAATGATTATTTTGGTTGGCATAAATCTTACCCATGTGAAATATTTTCATTAAAAAATTGATCCAAAGTTTCAAGAATGACCCGCTATCTTGATTATAGAATGTGGTAGGTGAAACGGTCAGTGGAACGTCGACTGACGTCATAGCGTGAAACACAATTGTGCAAGGTTCGCGGGCTTTTCAGTCGCAAAACTTCAGTTGCTCAGCTCATGAAATATTATGTAGTTTTGTTTCTATATAATCTCGCTGTGGAATAGTGATAATGGTCCACTGCTGCATGCCTGGTTGTATTAACCATTCATCGAAGATGTCTAACATAAGTTACCTTTGCATTCCCAAGGATAAAGGATTACAAAAAGCCTGGTTAGTGAGGATCAGAAGGGGTAATCTTCCTCCATTACAAAACTGTCATGTCTGCAGTAAACATTTTACAGATGACTGCTTTGAAATGGACTTGAAAGCACAGTTAATGTCTGAGCTTGAGGTCAAAAGACATCTTACACGTGATGTGATACCCTTGGTGTTTTCTTTCGGGCCTAAACCGAAGAAACCTATAATAAGTAGCAAGAATCATGAGAGCTGGCAGCAAGCAGAAGAATTACGACAAGAGGTGAGTGTCGAATATCGAACTCAGACATATTTTTTCTCAAAATTAATAAAATTTCCTGAACTTAAATTCTTGTCTAGTAGTCTTTTGTCTCCTTTATTTCCTCAAATGGCACTATCCTAATCAGTCGATCAATTAGCGGTGAAGTGTTATGTAGTGTATTTACACTAGTTGTATTAATTCGATTGCTAGGTGGCATTTTCTTCTTAGAATTTTTCGAGCTGTGATACAAAGCACTGGTTGTATTAATTTGATAGCTCCGACTAAGTAAATTCTAAGTCAGTGAGTACGTTGGTATGCATTTTACAAGTCAGATTCTTGTTCTTAAAATTTTTCAAGCTGTGCCAAAAAGCACTCCAACAGAAGGAGCTTGCATCATTATTGAAGAACCAACTGAGTCAGCCAGTTGAATGGCAACCAGCCCAGGGAATTTAAGTGTTTCTTTGCAAGATGCGAGTATTCAGAGTTAGGTGGGAGCAAGGTTTGTGATCACTCGTTCTGAGTACACACAAACTGATCCAGTAGTTTTAACACCAGTGCCACAGCCAGTCAAGACTTTTACTGATGCTGGGACAGAGGTTGAGATAATCAGGGAATCTCCTGATCGGACTAACCCTGGCCCTTCTGGTCACAGAAGCCACGTAAAGGATGAAAAGGAAAAAATATCTAAGGGAATTTACCTTGGCTTTTGACCTGATGATTTTGATAAATTTGACAAAAAGACACAATCTGAAAATATTAACACTGACAGTAAACCAAAGAAACTTACCCTGTTTGAACAAGTCTATACATCAGATGAGGAGTCCCCAATTGATCCACCATCGTCTCCCTTGGTTCTGGATGATGATGAGGAGGAGGAATACAAGTGTGAAATGACTGATAATGTAGCTTCATCTTCAGATGACAGATTACAAGTTAGATTCAGAGGAACACCTTGAGTGAAAATTCCTTGCTTTTGAGTCATGCCTAAGATTACTTCTGAAATTCTGTTCAAAATGTGGTGGAACCATTTTTGAATCCACCAAAACAACTAGTGGCAATATGTTTTCAGTGAAAATGCTGTGTGTCAATAACCATCTGACTTGCTGGAATTCACAGCCACTGATAAAAAATATTACAGCAGGTAATTTACTCTCCTCAGCTGCCATTCTGTTTAGTGGCAATACATTTTCTCATATTGCCCAGTTTTCCATCCTTTCTGAATTTGAAGTTCTTCAACCATACCACATTTTACAATATAAAAAACAAGTATTTGTTTCCTATGGTAAACAAAGCCTGGAAAGAGGAAAGAAGTTCAGTATTAGCTGAAGTTAAAAGCGATGAGCCAGTCAATTTGATGGGGAATAGATGGTGTGACAGTCCAGGTCACAATGACAAATATTGCACATACACTATGATGACAGATAAGGAAAGGTGGCAGCACTCAATGTTGTACAGGTAACAGAGGTAACTTTGTCTAATGTGATGGAAAAGGAAGGGTTCGAGAGGTGCATTCGAGACCTTGCCAGAGAAGAAGTCACCATTAAGAGAATTGCCAGACTGCCATACTTCCATCCCAAGTTCCATGAAAAAGGACCATGGTGAAATCGACCACCAATATGATGTTTGGCATTTGTCAAAGAGGGTGATAAAAAACTTTCTAAGAAGGCTAAAGTGACAGGCTGTGAAGATCTCCTACCATGGATCCGTACAGTCTCGAACCACATGTGGTGGTGTTTGCAACATGTGATAGCAATGCTGAAGTGCTGAAAGAAAAGTGGAAGTGAGTCCTGTTTCATGTGACAAACAAACACAAGTGGAATGGCTACACCCACTTTCATGAGTGTTGCCATCCAACACTGACCAGTGCTCAGATCAGGAAAAAGAAGTGGCTGAAGCCACAGAGTATAATTTGTACTCATTGAGTACAAGATAGCGACTGATTTAATGTTAAGTGTGATTCTCTATCTACATGTTTTACTTAAAGAGTGTAATTTATACTCATTGAGTATGAGGTAGCGATTGAGCTAATGTTAAGCATAATTCTTGATCTTCAGTCAAGCTGTTTATGTTTGGTGATCTTCTTCTGGATTTACTTAAAAAGTATCATTTGCACTCATTGAGTACTGAGCATCACAATGGCGGCATAGACGCACATATCTGTGGTCCTCTATTGTGAACTATTATATTCTCGCAATAAAATATAAGCACTGCACTAGATTAGCATTAGCACTGCACGGACCTTTCAAACAACATGGCCATCACTTGCTCTTTCACACCAAGATTATCAAGTAGAAAGTATCAGTGATAACAAACAAAGAAATAGAGTGAGTCTTGGGAGTGTGTCCAGAGGCATTGGGATGAATTGTTGTCTGTGAAATATAACTTGTTTACTGTATTCTTGGTTCTTCCCCTCAAAACGATTATCTTAGCGACTTAACCATTACTTGCAATGTCACTTTTAGTCCCAGAAGTATTTTATCAAGTGGAAATTTAGGAAATTAATTCTACAAAAGCCAAGGAGGGACTTCAGACTTTACATACCGGTCTTCCAATTTGTCATGCTCTAAAATGTTACACAAAGCGTGTTGTTACGTGGTGTGAGCGGTGAAGATGGATGAACATGTAAGTAGTCATCTGCATTTTATGCACTTGCAGAGCTGCACAGAATTCACTGAGTTGAAGAGATTCAACAACTGATGTTTCAAACACGAGCTTTTCGTTGAAATGAGAGTATGACATTACTTTAAAAGTCTGCACTCTAGATTTTACCCTAGTCTGCATTTTACACTGATCGCTGTATTACTGATATATTCGGCTATATATGGAATGAGTGAAAACACAGGTTTTTCATTAATTCATTGATCGTTCTCAAACATTTGAAGGGATGTAGTATTTCCAAATCTCTTTATTTATTTACATTTGTCCTTATTGGCCTTGGATCTGCTCCACAAATGTTTATAGTTTTGAATGCTATGAGAACGTCTTACAATTTAACTCATGAAATATTTTTTTTGCATGCGTTACAATACTATATATGGTAAAGGATACTTGTGAATGTTAGCATTGTGATTTCTAAATTTAAGCAGTTCCCATGTGTCTAAATCGCCATGAAAGCCAAATTTTCCAGCACTTTATTTTCTACGCTTACTAGTGTTGGATGACAAAGGATGTGTAATGACAGCCCCCATTTTGTCTCACAGCTCGCTCTTTTTTTGGAGGAAAACTCCAACTTGAAGGAATTGAAGGCAATATTTGAGCTGCATAAGGTAACTGAAAAACTGCTACTTGCAGGAGACCCAAATGCCACGAAAATATCAAAATGCCAGTAGGCTTTTCTACAACTAAGTGAAATTGTTTTATGTTTTTAAGATCAAAAATTTCAGAAAAGGTTAAAATAAGCCTCTCCATCAATGGCATACTTCAATCACAGGGGCAGAGGGAAAAACAGGGGCATTAAAAAAGAGAACTGCAAGAACCATTATCACAAGATACTCAGCTGTATGATGGAGTATTGCTGTGTAGAAAATATGGTAAACAGTCTATTTTCGGCTATGTTCCATGATTAACCTATATCTGAATTATTTTTGACAGGTTTACAGTATGCAGACTGTAAAAATGATTTCAGATTCAAAAATTGAAAGTATGGGACTAGCCATTGGCCAGATAGCAAAGATAAAAGCCTTAATGTTATCTGAAAACAAAGGAGCAGAGATATCCAAAGGTTTGTCAATGTATGTCAATGTGTGGAGGCGCAGCAGCCTCATGGTTAGTGCACTCGTCCATGGATCAAGCGGTCCGGGTTCGAGCCCTGACTGGGGACACTGTGTTGTTTTCTTGGGCAAGACACTTCACTCTCAGAGTGCCTTTCTCCACCCAGGAGTAAAAATGGGTACCCTCTATTGTTTTAACCATGCGGTTGCTTACGAGAGCTCATTCTTGTAGGCGACCAGCTCTAATCATGATTACGATCACTTTTTCCAATTTCTGAGGTGGTCACTTAGTACAGCTTCGACTAGTTATTAACTTCTTCTAGTTTGTCACATTTTCTTTCAATGGAAAAAACCAACACCAACTGTATCCAATATAACGTTGATACATATTTTCTCATCAGTTCAAAGAGAGAAAAGGATTAGGAATCTGGTGGACAAGATCAGAAAAAGTGGAAGCAAGGATGGGAAACAGAAATCTCACGTGGCCTGTGTCCAAGTGGCAAAGAAAACAGTGAAGCAACGTAAGATGTTTATCGAATGGCTTCACCGATCCTCTGACAACTTTCAGTATAAACAAGTAAGACTGAAAGATGGTGGAGGTGTTCGTGAGTTCACCAACAGTGATGACAATGAGATCTCAGTGGATTTTCTCACAGCAAAAGGCATGAAGTTAATCTCCCTGAAGAAGTGTCAAAGTTTGGTGCCGTAGATGATGTATTTCAATTTAGGTAACTACGCACAGGAAAGGATAAGAGCATTTACTGACACCGATAGAAAAACATGTACTTTTCAAGAGTATCTAAAATCCCAGGGCCTTTATGCAAGCAGGTTTCATGTTTACTTGATGTCAGCACCCACAGGAAACAGAGCAGAAAGGCCACAGATCGGCGATTCCCAAGATGAAGCAGTGGCAGTGTCTTCATATTCTGATGTGATAGTGAAACCTGTCATTTTCAAGAGCAGATTGCTACGACCTTTATTCTTGTAATGATTTTTCAATTCAAGAAGTGGCATTGACAGATTTTGACCTATTGGAATGTGGCTTCACCGTGGTGAAAAATGTTTTTTCGAAAGGAGTGACAAACCAACTTTGGAAGAGGGAAACGAGTCCAAGATAGTCTTTTCACAGGCTGATGCCCAACCTAGTAGCCTTATCCTACACCCTCCATACGAGGTCTGAGGCTATGATGGAAACCAGCTGACACCGGGAGTTGTATCATTGTGCTACATGTCACCAAATGCATGGTACGCCTGGTACTGTTATGGAATCAAGATAAAAGAGGGAAACAAAAATTGCTGTTTGCCGGTTTCTTCACCTGGTAGCTATAGAGTGGAGGTGCACAGTGGGGAACACAACAAGACATCAGAGCCAGTTTTGGTTTCCAATTTGAGTGATTTGGGATCTCCAAGCTTCTCTGCTGCCGACACAACTGCTAACGAGAACATCACTCAGTTGCCTGTAGTGGAAAAGGAAAAGATAAACTTCTCAGCTACAGACAAAATTGGTTGAGTTTCTTTTGGCATTGTTTACAAAGGTGTATGGGCTGGAACCGAAGTTGCAGTGAAGCATGTGAAAATATGAAATGCCAAGCGTCTTCGGTCAGTCATGGAAACGGAGGTACGACTTCACAGCATCGTTCGCCACCCAAACATCGTCCAACTTATGGCAATTTCATATCTGAAGAACTCAATTTACCTGGTCTCCGAACTTATCAAAGGGCGCAATTTGGAGGAATTACTATTCAGCGATGATGAAAACTCTGAAACATTTTCCATTCAAAGCTGTAACAAGCTCAATGTGGGAAAGCAAATTTCATTAGCTGTCATCTACTTGCATAATTTACCTCCATTGGTTCACAGGGACATAAAACCTGCCAATGTGCTGATGGCCAAGGCAACACACATCACTAAGCTGTGTGACATGGGTTTGAGCAAGTTGAAGTCTGTGCAGTCCCTCAGTCAGACCACTAGCACAGGAATCCCAGGAACTCCCTCCTATAAGGCTCCTGAATGTCTGCTTGAGAGAAAGAAAGCCACTGTCCATTCAGATGTCTGGTCATTAGCATGCATGTTAGCTGAACTTTTCACAGAGAAGGACTGCTGGGAACATCTGTTGGAAGATAAGAAAGCAGCTGCTGGAACAGAAAGTGATGGTTCAGATAGCGATATTACGGCAATAATTGCTGTCATGAAAAAGAATGTCCTCACTCAGAGTCCCTACCAACCACAATGGCTGCTTCCCTTCAGAACATCCTCAAGGACTGTTTTAAGTATGAAACAGCAATGAGGGCGTGTGCTATTGACATTGTCAATGCATTCTCGTAAAAACTAGCCATTAGACGTCTAAAAGATATTTTATAGTGCAACTACTTGAATAGCGCCATCTGGATCAAAATTAACCAAACATAATCAAAACGTTAATTGGTCTTAAGGTATTCCTGGAGGCTAAAGTGACATTTTTGTTTTGCCAAAATTTTTTGTCCACTGGAAAATAATTTTAAAACACAAACGTACGCTAAGTTTTAGGTCGGAAAAACCAAACCCGTCTGAGATATTGGCATGCGAAGTTTCGTTTCTATGTAGGTTTTCGTGGTAAAAATACGAAAAAAGGTCCTGCTGTGGATCTCCCAAAGGATGGTCTTGTTGACAGCTCAACGCAATAAACCCTGGTAATCTGAAATGTGACACCCTCTTTGATCGTGATGGCAGCCGAGGAAGCAGTAAATGCGCTCGACTGTACTCTCGGAGAGAATGGGTAAATAAATCGTTTCATGTACTGAATTTTGTTGCTTTTCTGTACTTGTTAAGAGATTTACAATGGCTTTTCTGTCATCCAGATTTCAGGGAACTCCTCCTGGCCTGGTGAGGTTTCTTCACGGTTTTCACCAGAGACTGGACGAGACTGCGGAGCAGGCAAGAAGGCGTTTTTTCGCCAAGTATTCGGCATATTGTGGGTAAGTACCTCAGTGACTTTTGCCCTATGATATTCACGAGGACCTTTGATGCCATGTTTACCTCTTTAATGCCATTTCTGCCTTTGTTTGGTGCGTATTTGAAGGTAATGTATGATTTCAATCTTCCACGCGGCAGTTTTGTATGTGGTTTATGGTCTTGATGGAGCCAAGTTTTCACTAGCAACGGACAAATATAATTGCTTAACACTGAGAAACGTTAAAATGTATAGATTTTTCTTTGTTGTTTGCACTTGCCCCGTTTCTTAGTGTTTGTATGCAGTTTTATATCGACTTTTATGTTGACTTGTGTCATTCTATTTTGCTGACCGGGTATCTGAGTAGCCTATAGTTTACTTGAAAACCATTTCATTTTTCCCATCATTTTGGTGCTTTGCCTCGTGTGACGAGGTTCACAAAACATGTTTGTGAAAAGGTTTTTTTTCCTCAACAGTTTGGAAACAAAATTGGCCTAAGCCGGTTTCGGGGGAAAGCCCTCCCGACTTACGTGTATCCGGATTGCCTCTTTTAGGCAATCTGGACCATCATAAATGCATCACTGCGGGATTACCCAAATTCCCAGACGTCAGCAGTGAGTTTTTTTTTTTTGTCTTGTTATATCCACACCAATTTTTCTTAAATTAATGGTTCCCTTTGAGCAAAATGTAATTTCTTTGCTTTTATCTTGCCTTTAGGTTTACAGGGTGACTTTGATAGACTTGC
>Ga0126338_10002192_pt1 | contig 13287 bp, 7 predicted proteins | sample OrbCmetagenome_2_FD_92529 | JGI IMG/M metagenome (GOLD analysis project Ga0126338, IMG submission 92529) | Coral microbial communities from Petempiche,Puerto Morelos, Mexico - Orbicella C C metagenome | ecosystem: Host-associated > Invertebrates > Cnidaria > Coral | place: Petempiche,Puerto...
GAAACGAGGATACGTTTATACCGAAACACTCCAGTGGAGGTTTATGAAAGTGTCTCTCGACCGTGCGCGAGGCATCGGGAGTGACTAGATATGGAAAGCTGGGTTGGCATTGGCGTCCTAGAACGGTACCGAACCAGAGCTGTTACGGATATCACCAGATCAGCCACGAAGGCGATGCCATGGAGATATTCGTAATAGCACCCTACGCTTCCGGTTACCTGATGCGACTTCTTACCTTTATATATTGATTGCTATTGAATTTCTGGTGCTTGTGGTATACGAATTTTGATTTTCATATTTAATTTTAGAATTGTTGTAGGGAGAAGTATCATTGGCTTCGAAATAAATGAAGATCGACGTTTTTGTCAAAATGTCGAGGCGAATTTAGTTTGGATTTAATTCGAAAAATGCGTGTGCGCATGCGCAGTAAACTTTTAGGATTTAATCGCTTCACTGTTGAACAGATATTCCTTTTTGATCAAATTATATTATTTTGGCTTTTTTCTCGTTAAGTGTACTTTTTGATCGAATGTAGCAAAAAACACTATTTTCGTGCTGTATGTAATGTTTTTGATAGGCCGGCGTCAAAAGCGGTAGCTTTCAAGAAATTAACTGGTCAGTGTGAAATGTGATCCCTCTACCTAATACTGTCATTTTGTCTGTCTAGCTGTGTAATAGAGTATTTTCATTCTTTGTTAATCTCCAGAGAATATCTTTGAATACACCAAGCGTTAAAATACATGTTTTGCTTAAGTTTGGTTAGTATAGCTAGGAATGTGTACTACCTGTAAACTAGCTGGTGAACTGTCGCAGCGGAGATGGACATTAACTAACTTGATCCTGATTTCGTCCGCTTTCTTTTTTGAACCCCCATTAAACTGTTCTGTTTTCTCATCAGTTTCATGGTCAGAGAACACATGTCCATTTCACCTGCACCTCTTGGTTTTAAAAAACCCCTATTTTGATTCGTTCTTGTTAATCTGCACTTCTTTTGTTCTCAAGGCTAGGGGCACTGTTTGTGTTATTTACTATAGTTTCGTTTGGTCAATTATAAATAACCTTGTAAACGGTGTAGGTCACCTTTGAATGTCCTATTCGCTAAATATAATCCAGTGATATTGGGGTAAAAAAAAAAAATTGCGATATGATATTATAATTTATGTTTTTCTCGCCGCCATATTTTTCTCCTTCGTGTTTCTTGACAGACAAAATTCTGTTTCTCATTTTACAGGTGACAGCTGTTCATCCCGTGGGGGAGGGTCAGTGTATTGCTCTTGGCTATGAAAGTGCTTTGCCCTTAGTACTTCTTACTCTCCAGGGAGGGGACATTAAGCCGTACGAATTCCCTACCGAGGGTACAAAGGCCATGGCTGGAACAGGTATGATGTGAAATCAAAATGCTTTTTTTAAGACTGGTTTACCTGAAGACAACGATTTTGTTTCCATTGTTTAATTCTTCGAGTCGGTTTATCTAAAGGCAATGCGTCATTGTAAAGCGAGAATCACGCAATTTTTGCCCGCTTCTGGTTTCTTTTTGCTTTCTTTTAATTATTTTTAAATTATTCATTTTAAATGAGAAAATTTGTCGTCAGTGACTCAAAACGACGAATTTTTTTCTTTTTGAATTTCTTGGAAGCCAGGAATCGATCGATGGTTATACTTAATTCATGGTTTTTTTAAATATGTTTTAAGGTTTTTCACATTTACATGTAAATCTACTACTAATTTGATGCCGTTTTTGTTTTATGGCCTTCTGGTCAAAACTTTATATTAACTGAAGAAGATAAAAGCAGAAACCGACACAACGTAGGATGATTTTTTTGAAGGTGTACTATATTTCGGCTGGCCAAACCAGCCTTCTTCAGGTACAATGAGAATTTTACATTAGGACGTGTTTTTGAAGAACGCTGGTTTGGCCAGCCGAATTATAGTACACCTCCAAAAAAAATCATGCTACGTTGTGTCGGTTTCTGCCTTTACATTCTTCATTTTATATGTGAAGCCGATTAGATCACTATTGATCCAACGTATACCAGCAGGATCATCGTTCCGGTTGCTTGCTTAAACATTTTGCGTTTCTTAATTTCTTTTTTCCAAGATGTGAAGATAGAGTTTGAGGGCATCAAATGTGCGCCAGTCGAAGATGATAACGAAGTTAGAAACGACAGCTATGGCAAAGTATAAGAGCAAAACGGACAAGACACGGCTGAATAAAGGCTGCTTTGTCAAATAAGTCTCCAGCGTCTGGCAGTGGAGCTCACATGGCCAGCCAAAGGAGGCCGCTGATTTGTTAATCAAGTTCATAGCGTCACGTGACCTTGACTGGCTAAAGGCTGGACTCCATGTGAACTGGTTTGTCATGGAAGGCGGATGTTATATCAAATAATTGACCAGTGGGAACTAGTCACACAAGTTGATAGCGTTGCGTGACTTTGAGCAGCCGACGGGGACCGCTATCGTCATCAGGTTTTGAACTGTCTGCGTGGCTGGCTGAAGCCTGGACTCCATGTGAACTGGTTTGTCACGGAAGACGACCAGCTGAAAGTAAAGTGGCTGTTATATCAAATATTTGCCTAGTCACGCAAGCTGGTAGCGTTGCGTGACTTTGACCAATGAGGAGAGCTTGCGGTGTTTAACGCAATCACCGGTCTCTAGCTTTGCGTGCAGGGTGAAACGAACTTTTTAGATAAATATTGAGAAAATAAATTTGGAAAAAAAGTTGTAAAGCATGCCGTAATTCATGTTTGCATCGTTGGTGGCATAGCGGCATTGATATAAATATTTATTTTTTTATTCTGAAAAAGGAAATGTTGATTTCTCAATTTCCTATGTTTATTACTTGTTTTGTTTTATATTCGTAAAGGATTTTTGAAAGCATTAGATTATGAACGGAACTCTCTTCGAAGTAAAATTGGCGCCTTTTTGATGAAGTTCCGGTTGCTAATTCGTATGTAATTTCTAGGCATGTCGCCATATCTTTCAGATTTGCGGTTTTGCAGTCTTAGATAATCTTGATTAACATTGAACTTATATTTAGAAAAGTCACCGATTGCAGTAATTGCAAGTTTGTAGAAATAAGACACTGAAATGAGTCCATATTTTCAACAAAACAAACACTGACCATACGTTATGTTTAGCTGGTTCTCTAAATTGAATGCATTTTATTTGGTTAATCTAGATTTGCAAAAAAATAAACACTGGAAAATTTATCAGAAAGGAAATGTATTTAAATATTAGCAGTTCTATCATTTAACGCAGAAAAAAAATTCTGCGAAATTTTACGCGGCGCGTTTGTTCTAGGTCTTTGCGAAATGTCAACCACGCGAAAATACTCCGGTAACAGGGATTGCGAGGCGACTCTTTTTATAAAATATTCTCGATCATATGATACACCCGTACAGGTTTTCCGATTTTAACAATATGGTTGCTTTCCGTGAAAACGTAGTTGATCGGCGCTTCGAAAACTTGCATAGCAGTTCGAGATGGTTTTGAATTTTCTTAGCAAACTTCCCAGGTAGGTTTTTCAGAGCAATAATAAATATTTTTTTTAGGACTCAGCATTGTTATTCAAATCCAGAAACTTCGCCTTCTCCTAAACAAGGCATAACCTCAGATTCAGGTTAAGGCTGAAAATGGGCGAGTGTTCATTTGACAAACAGATGTATTTCTATGTATATAATTTTCTCGAAATGTCATGTTGCTTTCTATCTCATTTCTTAATTAGCCAAGTAGTTCAGAAAGGCTGTGTTGCACTGACTGTAGGGAGAGACAATTTCGGGCAATTTTTTAGTTTCTGTCAGAAATTGCCTTTCATCCACGTTGGAGTCTTGGATAGCTTTGTAATGCAAATGAGAAAAGTTAATCGAGAAAAGGGCTATTTAAATAGTCTCTCATATACGGCCGGCAAACACAGCTTGCTTGCTTTCACTGTTTCCTTATTCGTATATTTATTTATTTTGCCTTTTTCTTTCTAATTCTTTCTTCCTTTCTTTCTTTCTTTCTTTTTCTCCCTGTTTTTGAAGCATGCAACATTTGCAAACTAGGGAACTCTGTAAGGATAGTCCTAAACCATCTCACATTGCCGTGCTGGTTTTGCCGTTGATCTTTTCGTCGCCTTATAAATGAAAGTCGCGCTACCTTTGACCGAAACATGCGCCTTTCTATTTTCATGTTTCGTCTGTGAAAAAATTACATTCAAAGCGGCCGAAAAGTGGAAATTGCAATATAAGTAGCAAAGAAAACAATCTAAATTAAGCAAGATTTGCTTGGCGATTATTTTTAAGAGGATAGGATGCGTTGGCGCCGGTACGATCTTTTGTTTACCGTGTATCCTGCACAACGTCTTATTTGCCCAGGGTCTCTTAATAAGGGGGTCTATACATTGCGGTTGATTTGTCTTTAGCTGCGCCCTTGAACAGCCGGGTTTTTTAATTGCTGTGACAGTCCTGTCAAAGACCCAGAGATGTTGATGCCGTTATTAAGGCCATCTCAGTTTAATTGTGACATGTAAACCTCAAAGATCTTGTTAATATCTAAGGAATGTGATCAATGATTCTAATCCGGAACTCTGTAAGATTGCGTGACCAAAAAACCCTTTACACACAGTGTGCAACTGAAATAGTTTGCATGCTACCGAGCCGGAAGAGTTATCTCTTGGCACCAGAATTCTGTGGTTTCCCCCGTTTCCGATATTTTCCTTTCCTTTGACGCAAAATAAAAATTGCCATAATATTAGCTACAAATACAAACCGTAAAATCATTAATTAAAATCTGATACTGTGAAAACGGAAAAATTTTGCCGCAGGGTGAAATCTTCCTCAGCTGATAGAGACACTCATTTCCTTGCTCAGAAATGACTTCGATCTTCGATTCGATCGTAAGAACATGCAGATCGTTAATAGTTCTTCGATTTACAGGTTTTCATTGAGGAAACTCCAGACCTGATCAAGAAAACTCCGACTAGTGTAATTTTCACTAGCGGTGGGCTGATGATCATTAATTAACCTCTTGGCTAATTGTTGAATATGGGTTTTTGATCTACAGTTGATTGCTCTTTTCACTGCTTACGCGATCTATATTGTAGTTAGGTATATTCTACTGTAAATTTAGCTATTTCGAGCTATCTTTCCACCAACTGAGCGAAACATTACGCAGTTTGAGCAGACATGTCTTCGAGATCTTAGCATGCTCTGATACCAATGAAATGTTAGTAAAATTGTGATCTGTTGCTAACAACGAGCCAATCGTTCTCCTATGCTAAATCTAAAGTAGTTCCTGATGCAACAAAGTACTCACTCTAAGCAATGGAGAAACTGTTTTTAGCAAACCCCATTTTTTGTTTCATCAGTGGAAACCAGATTTCCAGTTTTCATTTTTTCCTCAATGGGTGTGGACCGGTTCGGAACAGATTAAGGCACAACATTTGGTGCCTTTCAACAACTGAAGCGTCAAGAAACCTCTGTCGGAACTTATTTCAATATGCAAATTTTCAGCGTTTCTTTCACATCCTTAAAAAGCAATACGAATCAAACGAAAATGACACCAGTTACAGATCACTACAGCTGTGTTTCAGGTATAATTCAACACAGCTAAAAATATCGCTTCAGTTTTTAATTAAGGGTGTTTTGATCAGAGGAAATAATCCACAATCATCTTTTTTAATGTATTGGTAAATGATCATGAAGCTAAGCTAAATAGAAAATCGCTAGGTTTTTTTTTCGTCGCTAATTAATAGCACGAACCGACATATTTTCTCGTTAATAACTATTTTCCATGGCCCTATCTTGTGGCTCACAATTAGAAATAAGCGGCATAGAACTTTTGTAAGATAATTTTTTTTTTTCACTTATATTCAGATGAAGCTAAACTTCGCTTACTGCCTAAACTGAAAATGCAGCATAGAACAGAAATATAGAATTGCGAATTTTAAGTCCAGATTCAAATAGCTTTCTCGCATTTATATCTCTCTATTATCAGCGGTAGCGGCTTTCGTTATCAGGATTAACAGTGCGTCCTTGAGCAAAAATCTTATCTCGTTCCCTTTTAAGCCTTTATGTCTTTTTTTTTCAGCCACATGGCTGGTTTCTTTGTTTTGGACATGCACACAGCTTGGGTTTAAAGTTTTTTCCTTTATCAGCAACCAGATCCACTGAAAACTGACCTTTTCTTAAAAATTATCCGGCTGGCCTTTCTAGTAATACCCACGTCAGTTTGCAGACTATTTCCGTTCCGTTTTAACAAACAAGCAATTAACATTTTGCGCTAAAATTGAAAAAAAGGAATGCTTTTAGAAACATGATTGACGTTTCAAAATTGGTCTGTTAGCGTCAGACGCAAATCAACGCAAACTTAAAATGAAATTTTAAAGAAGTTTTCCAATGTTTGCGGTACCGAAAATTATTCTTTTAATTAACAAATTCATCGGCACTTTTTCGTTTTGCTTCTCAATTTACTTTCTTCCTCCTAAATTGTCACACAATTTAAACTTAACCTTTATAATTTACGCATACATATTAAAAAATCAGCTGATACGAGCTTTCTCAAGAGCGGCTCGTTTGTGGGTGAAATAAAAAGCTGAATAATTCTCTAAAAACTTTATCGGCTTCCATAGAAAGCTACTCAGACAATTCTCAGTGGGAAACCCTCCCGACTAATATCTCAGCGTTGTCCTCACTAAAACAGAAATGACGAAATATATATTATCATATCTAATAAGTTCGAAGCCATGTTTTTCATTGATTAGAACCAGTCATCCCTTTTAACCTTAACTTTTTTCTGATAATTATCTCTTGGACAAAGTGTCTCGGATTGGAAAGTGACATGAAAGAGGGAAGTTTATTAGACATTAAGCCATTAGATTCATTATCGGCGCAGAGACTTCATGCAAAAGAGCTTCTAAACTTACCCTAGAATAAAACAACGACCAATAACAATAGCTATATCTGAAACATGAACATGGACATTTCATTTTCAAGAGGACTTTGTTGTTAATAAGACTAAGATAAACAGTTGTTCACATTCCTAACTCATCAATGGGCTTGAAACCAGAGAGAAAGCATAACTTTCTTCTCGACAAGATCACAACGCCTCCATAATTACATGTTCATTCAAAATTACTACAGAGCAAAATTGACCAAAATAAAACCCTTGTTGTAATAAATCAGTCATGCGGTTGGTTGAATGAGTTGAATATCAACAAAGCACTTCAGAAGTTTACACATCCCGTGAGAAATGATTCGCAAACACAACTATAGCCTAAATATTTTTGAGAAAACAAATTACGCGGACTTAATGAAGTTGTCTTATAGAGCGGAGGCAACGTTTCTCTTTTCACGAATGATCTAGTAGCGTACAGAAGTCGAGTTGAACATTTTATGGCGCGATTTCCGGTTGAAAAAGCGTAGGATATTAGGGTGCGACCGCGTCACGTCGAGAATGCCGATTATGTCCCAGGCATGCGTGGCGTGAAAAGTAACGCGAGCGCGAGCGTATTTCACGAAAAACGAAATGCTGGTCAGTTGTTCCTTTGCTGAAAGAAAGACGCACGGACAGTTATAGCCGGAAACTGTCTGTTTCTTAATTTTACGTCCAAGATGTTGCTTTTGCTAGCGTCAATGTCCTGCATTATTCAGCATTCCTTTGGCTATAACATAGAGACAGAATTACCAGTCATTAGGCGAGGGGACGCGGGCAGCTATTTTGGATTTTCGGTCGCGAACCATGCATTTGAACAGTTCCTTGACCAGAAGAATCAGTCTTGGTAAGAACACAGCTTCGTTTTCCCTCCCTTCGCTCACCTTGTTTGTAGTTTACACTGAATTCTCTCTGTAATCTTTGTAGGCTTCTTGTCGGTGCGCCAAAAGCGAATAACTCGGCCGTGCCAGAAATTGCTAGTCCCGGCGTTGTGTACCGATGTGATTTTAGGAATGATCAAGGTTGTGAAGAAGTTCCATTTGACAAGAAGGGTAAGTTCAAGTTGATATGTGTTTTGCAGTCGTTCTCTAGACGTATTTTGATTCATAACAGGTCCGAGAAAAATAAACTGTAGCGCTGTGGAATTCCATCACGATCGCTGTAGTCACGGAGAGTCGCCGTAGCTATGAACGCAACCTTTTGTGCACGTTTGCGATGTCCTAAATTCCATTGGAATTAGTTCTGCCATTATTTTAAGCCGGTGTTCCAAAAGTTTAAACACTACCTACAGTTTAGAGAACAAAGTTTATTGTAATAGCACTGGAACTTCACTGAACTATAAGCTTAACCTTAAATTTGGTCAGTCATGAAATTTGGATTTTCTTGTAGCAAAATTTTTTCTGAAAGGACGCAAATTGAACAGATTTATACCAAGGAAACGTAGAATTTCATTTCACTTTACCTTTTTAAAGTCTTGTTCAGGTTATTAGTTTTATTTACTCTTCAAGGGAAAAACTATAAAAAGGAAGCCCTTCTATTCACAATGCTAGCAATATGCGGTTCGTGGTTCATGCTAAGTGTACTTCGAATCGTGATCGCTTATGTCAATAACGCCTGCTAATGCAGGCAAAAACAACTTTGTCAAAACAAAACTCCTTTTCTCTTTATAAAGTACCAGAAATCTGATACTTCTAGTTGATTTTCATTCATGAGTGTGCAAACTATTAAGCTTTTTAGCGAGCCACTTCGCGCGCAGAAGGAGAGAGATGTGGAAGTGATATTCCATTACTTCATTTAGGTTCGGTGACAAACTTTTCCAAAGCCCTTGTTGGCTTTTTCATTGAGGACTACCTTTGTTTTTACGTCTGCCCACCGGGGGTTAAATTAATGACTTTTCTTCTTTTGTACCAGCTGCGAATAAGTGACCGCTTGGAAGAAAATTTGTATGACTATTTACTGACCAATTCTGTGTGTCTCCTTTTCATTTAGTAAACAAAGCGAAACACAGGTGATGTTTTTATCGCATTTCTTGTCAAAACGTCAGTCCATTCTCTGTTTTAGGACAATATCGATTATACTGATATTGTTAAATGAATTCATTTTTGTGGCTTTACGCACGGCAGATGTTAATGTTTGTGTGATTTTGAACCAAACTTTCCATTAAAGTTGGTCAGTTATTATAAGCTTACACGCTCATACATGCTCGCTCTCTCGGTCCATCTTCACTATTTTTGAAAATTTTACAATTCAGTGCGTATTCAAGTTAAGTTTTACTGTCTACTCAAAATAAAATAATTTTCAGTAGGTTATCGAGAATATTTTGTATTTTAGGCTCACTCCATCTTTTTGGAGTCAATAAAATAATGGCACTCGAAGCACACCAGGTCGACGGATTTATTTTTAGAATGTTTAAAGGTTTCCATTTCCAAGTGAACTTTTTAATCAACACAGATCGCGAATTCCCTACGTTTACTTCAGTAGAGGGCCTAAAATTAGGCCTTTATAGTCCATTATCTACTTTTCTAATGGAAAGATCTTTTCATCTTTTGGTGAATACGTCTTTTTGTTTTGATGGTTTGCTTTCTCCTTTACCTCATTAACTTTTGCCCCCCATAAATCCTCTTTGTGCCATCGTAAATATGTTTTACATTGTTCTCAGAGGTGACATGACAGCCAGAAATTGGAAAGATATTGTTTTCAACCAATCAGGGATTTGGCTTTTTCCCTGTCCTTGGAAAATATTTTTTTGATTGACAGTGGGGAATAAGCTGTCTAATGATTTTTGTAGTGAACAATATCCTTTCTCCATTTTACATTTTAATTATCCATGCTAATTGTAGCAGTTTCTAATATACATGGCATTAAAACATACAAATCCCCAGATGTGATATTTCAAAAATCAACTATTTACTTTGTAGAATGCAATACAATCGATTTGTTATATGCATTCTAATATTTTTATCTCTATTGTGGTTGTCTTTATTTATTCCTATTTTGAGTTTCGTTTGGTTACATTTATTATTGATCTTATCATTTCTTTTCTCTCTTATCTGTAAATAGACAAGGGTACACAGCTTTTTAATACAAAGAACATATTTGTTCAATTTTTATCACAAGTTTTTAAAACAAAGAACATATTGGTTCAATTTTTATCAGACACGACTTTCTAAATTGAGGTTGACATGATGAATTATGCTTATATTACCATATCTGCACTATCTTTCCAATAACCCAGTGATGCCACTTTTGGCAATCTACAACATCACTGGGATATGCAATTCCCAGCATGAACCCACCACCTCCTGGGATTCGATCCCAGAGCCACCTGGAACCCCTCTTACTATCATTATAATAATGGTTATTTACTCTGTAGGTGGTACATAAGCATAGACAGCTTTTCTCAAAGAGTGAATATCATATTTAGCAGGGGGTAATCTGGAAGTCAAATTTTTCAATTATTTTACAGGATATTAAAAAAAGTTCGCCAGATTGAAATTAGAAATGATAAATGGACGTTTGACTGTAGCTAGCTAGCTAAGGAGTGGTTTGAATTTATAACCTTTTAAATGTAGACTTGAATGGTTAATATTTTCATCACTGTTTTTACTAGAAATGTCCCTTACACTATATGTAAAAATTTCAGTAATTAAATATATGCTGAGTAGCATTTCTGACATTGTAGTTGAGTCATCTGTATTTGTAAGGAAAAGGAAATTTGGAGAAATGAATATTACAATGCTTGAAGGGATTTTTAATTGAATGAATTATTGATGAGTGAAAGAGAGAATGAAATAATAAGGGAAAGAATGAATGAAAGTTTTAACTGACTGTTTGATTGTCTGTCTGGAAAAAAGTAAACTACACAACCTGGGAATAATCCTGCAGAGGACTTAGTAGTGTCCCTGTGGCAGATCTTATTCTAGGGGGTTTGGGGAACCCCCTGAATTAAAAATATGAGACATTACAATGTGCTGACTTGGCATCAGAATGCTGGAAAATCCCATTTCTGAGGGCCTTAATTTTAAGGATTTCCAGGTGAGGATTTCCCTGGAACCCCATACAGATGACTGCCTTTGGTGGTCAGTATCACAAACTCCTGTATCCACTCCAGCGTCTTATTGTAATAGAGGGTAGAATACTTCTAGCCTTTTATGCTAAGGAAGCAGGAGACTAGCATGGCATCTTTGGGAAGTAGCAAGTCTAAGACTGTGATCTCATAAACAGGGATAAGCTTCTACAATGGTATTGGCCACCTTCTCTAACTGCAGATTTAACTTAATGTTAAAGGACATCTACTTTCAGTACATGACGTATCATTGTAATTGTGATTTTTTTCATTTTTCAGGTAACACTGCTGGAGATAGAAAGGACAATGCATGGTTTGGAGTTTCTGTTATCAGTTCAGGGTACAATGGTTATGTAATGGTCAGTAAACCAAATTACTGCAATTCAGTACTACTGTAAAACTAACTGTTTTTTTATGTCATGAGGTCACAGAGGTTGTCGAATGGCTAACTCAGCTTTCCCATAAGAGAAGCTGTTATTTCAATTATAATTGCAGGAATGCATAATTTGTTCCCTGGCTGGGACCTTTTTACTTGTTAATTGAAAGTTTGTGCCGTTGTCTGGCCAGGACCGTTTTACTGGTCAGTTATATTACCAACCCAAAGTTCCATTCAGACAAGTGCATGTACGATTATTATTTTGTTAATTTGCCAATTTTCCAAATCAACAAGTAATTTAGACTGCCATCCAATTCCAATTTGGAAATAATTGAATTCAAAAATTCCTCTGACAGCCAAATTTGAGTTGGCCTATGGCCCCGCCTAGCTTTGGCTGTCGGGCCTCAGAATTTTTTTATTAAGTTAATTCTAAATTGGACGCCATCAAGTCCTACTACGTAATACATGTACCCATAACAATATACATTTTTGAAGCTGGCAAGTTGAGCCCATCCTGCAAGGGAGCATTGGCTGCTTTAGTGGGCAAGATGAGACTGTTGTATTCACTCAGGATTCCCCAGCATGTCCCGCAAAATGGTGTTCTTTAAAATGCCACATCATTGATAAATCTTTTATTGATTCACTAAACCTGTTTAGCCAAGCCTCGCCTCTGTCCCAGTTCGCAAACCTGTGATAATAAGAAATAACAGTTACTTTTAATTTCTAATATCCAGCCATCTTAAATTCACAAAATAATGATCAATCACACAGATTGCAGATAGTTGTTTTAAGCAAGGAACTTGATGATCAATGCTAACATGTATGCTAATGAATGTGCAATTTTTCTTGGGGAGAGCAGTCAGCTATACACTGACTACAATATTTAACCTATGTTGTTATATTTTATATCTAGGCATGCACTCATCGATTACTCCACATAGAAGGTTCATTTTATACATATCCCGGTCGATGCATTGGAACGGCAAGCCTTGAGGGGAATATCTTAAGAACGATAAACTATGAAACCTGTGAACAGAAAAATCAAAGTAAGCAAATTCATTTGATTTTAGGGCACTCAGAGCTGCAGAATAGGCCATTTCCAAGTTGCCTTTTACCTCTGTGTCAAAATGACACTATGTGCGAAACCATTCATATGAAAGTGAGTTCTGCCTACAAGTTCATTTTCAGGCAAATCAAACTCATTTTCATGAGATAGATTTTGCATGAAGACTCCTTTTGAAACTGAGGCACAAGGAAATTCGGAACTGGCCTATTCACGGGGTTCATGGTTTTCTCTGACCCATGTCACTAAATTTTAAGGCTTATGTCTTTGGGAAGGGTCTACTTGTAATTTACAGGATATGACTAACCACTTACCAAATTAGATGTGTAAGTTATATGTTTCTGATATCATTTCACTCTTGCTCGTTGATCTTTTTCTAGATAAAGCTAATCGAGGAGGTCCAGATACAATCAATTATAAAGAGCATAAATATTGTCAAATGGGGGTTGCTGCTTCTTTTTTAAAGGTGAGCTACAATCCATAAGTCAGAGTAGAATTTTTTTAATTGAATTTGAACTGTGGAGTATTTTGGTTTGGTGAAAATTGCTGTTGGTTCAGACCCAGAAGTTCTTCCTTCCCTTTTTCTCTCCCACTTTTCCTACCACCCACCCTGCTGATTTTCCTCCCTCCCTTTCATTCTTTTTCTCCCCTTACCTCCTTATGCCTTCCTTTTGTTTCTTCCTCCCTTACTTTATTTCTTTATATGGCAAACAAGAACAATGTATGGCAAACAAGAACAATGTAATTTGTTTAAGGTTACTTCCCACCTTCAGAGGCCAAAAAAATCGTTTTTTCTTTTATTTGACAAAATTTAAGTTCGTCATTTTATCTAGTGTTTCCAAAAGAAAAACATTAAAAATCTCAAAAAGC
>Ga0126338_10002193_pt1 | contig 13285 bp, 9 predicted proteins | sample OrbCmetagenome_2_FD_92529 | JGI IMG/M metagenome (GOLD analysis project Ga0126338, IMG submission 92529) | Coral microbial communities from Petempiche,Puerto Morelos, Mexico - Orbicella C C metagenome | ecosystem: Host-associated > Invertebrates > Cnidaria > Coral | place: Petempiche,Puerto...
TACTTCTTTCCCTTTTCTTTTTTCCCAATCCCTCTCTGGTGATGATCATGCAGGAGTCTGGGATCAAGTTCACAAAACCACGTTTTCAAAATGGCGGAACACGATCTCACCGCCCGCATGGGTTGCTTTTTAGACCGTCATTTAGTGTTTCCCTTGTTGGAATTTCTCTCAGTCAAAGAGGTAAATACTTGCTTTAACTATCTTTTCATCTTTTTTTGTATTTTGCAGTTAGCTCTTTCCTCGAAATGACTGAGAATTAAACCTTTGTTTTGTGCGTACTTTGGTGCATCGTAATTTTTCGCAGACAATTTTAATTCTCTTGTTGTTTTTCCCTCGTTTTTTCAGATTTACGATGAAAAGGAATTGCTTAAAGGAAAACTCGATCTTCTAAGTAACACAAATATGGTAAGCAAATAAATTCAAGATAATTGTGTGTAAAGTAAAAGATCATGAACGTTGAATCGAAGTGATCGTATCAAAGCCTCTGATCGATCGATCAGCTGCGTACAACATGAGCTGAAACGTAAGCTTATGCTATTGGATCAATTCTGTAATGATTTCCATACATTTATTTAAATCTCCAATTCCAAAAATTTAATGTTTTAGCCATAAGTTGATCATTTACTGAGAGTATCAATGTATGTTTAAACTCATTCTCTCTCTGTTTATTTGCTCGTTTATAAGTTGTTTCGCTCACAATTTAGGTTGATTTTGCCATGGATGTGTTCAAAAATCTCTATCCAGATCAGGATGTTCCAGAAGGTAATTGTTTTCATCTGAAAAAGTGACTTTCAAACATTTGATAAAACTTGAACGTAAGTTACTGATAGGAAATGTGTACATGGACACGTTGTATATTGTTGAGGCACAAATAGCGCTGTTCTGTCAAAGAGTGTCCTTAGAATTGGTAGAACACAAATGCCCTCTGTGGGGCTTAAGGTATTAAATTTTGTCTTATACTGTACTTTTTGTAATTTTGTAACTCTGTACTTTTTATGATCTTCTTAATTCATGACCATGGAAATGACAACAGGACTACAGTTGTTTCCTGAAATCAACATACTCACTGTAACTCATAATCACTCTTCCTTCGACAGAAAATAATTATCTCCAAGTAGAATTTTAAAAAAGTGAATCTTGTGGTTGATTGTTTTGTTGAAAAGAATCATTATTTTTCTTTGTAGAACTTGTAGAAAAAAGAACAGAAGTTGTTACACAGTTAAAATACCTACAAGCTCAAACAGAACCTATCGTGAAATGTTTTGAAGATCCAGAGTTTAACAATCAGATACAGACAATAAGGTAAAATGAGTTAAATATCAAGTTTTAGATGTGGTTTACAGTGCAAATCAGGGATGCATATTATAATCATCCATCAGTAGCAACAGTAAAGCCTGGGTTTTGTTACGTTAAGTGACTAGGAGTGTTCCTGTTCAGTTCTCTCGGTTTAGATGCTAGTCAGTGATAGGCTTCTCCCCCCTCCAGATGATCTCCCTCCTCCCTCTCGTCTCCCCCCTCCTCCCCCCTTTCCCTCACCCGATACTTCAAAGAAACCAGTAAATCCTTGGCGGAGACTGGACTCACTAGTTCCTTTGATGCACCATGATCCGAGTGATCCTGATGCTGATCATCCCAAAGAAACACACCCAAAGTTGCCTTAAAACACAGGTGAGGGCCACAGTTAGGGCTTTACTTGTGACAGAAATCTGGATTCTTAAATCTACTACATTGTTAACGACTATTCCTTGCATGGAATGTACATAAACAGTGTTAAACATTATTCAGACATGCTTGTGATTTGTAGCTCTAATCATCTCAGCAAGAAATCATGTTACCTTAGCTACATGATTGTATGATAAGGATATGGGGCTAATTGCACTGCACTAATGAATCTTGTATCTTAATGTTATTTTTGTAGGGATGGAAGACAGCTGTTTGATTACCTTGAAATGAACCATGGGGTATACTTGTTTCAACTTTCAATTAATGTTTTTATTCCCATGAGTGGTTAACATCTAAATAATAAATTATTTTCTAAGTTGTGGTAAATTTCAAAAAACTTTCCAATAGTTAAGAGAAAACTGTGTCAGAACAGCGAGCAACATTTATTATTAGGATTGTGCTTGATTCAGTCCATTTTATTTTTTTAACATGGTGATGCCCAAACTGTACTGTATGTACATCATAACATGTATGACTATTTTTCCAGTAAGAATAATATTATAGCGATTATTATAGGTATAGGCTTCATGAGTGTAAACAAGTTTCTGTTTATTTGTTTATTTGCAGATCAAGCCAGAAATGTTGGACACACTGTACAAATATGCAAAATTTCAATATGAGTGTGGAAACTACTCTGGTGCCGCAGAGTATTTGTACTTTTATCGTGTGCTTGTGAGTTGTACATCTTAAACATTCCTCATTTTATCTCTTCATTTTTCAAGATTTTATACATACAATTGTGCCAATATGGAGTCTTGTCAAGTCAGTGATATTTTGTCTCCGCACAGGTTCCTGGTAATGATGATAGAAATACTTTGAATGCTCTTTGGGGAAAACTAGGATCTGAAATCCTCATGCAGAACTGGGAAACTGCACTGGAAGATCTTAACAGACTCAAGGATGTCATTGAGAGTAATGTGAGTTTTGTCAGTTCTTGTCACAATGTTGCTTCTTTTACATAAACATTAAGAAATTCACAAGATCAAGAGCCAGTTCGTCCTGTGAGATACATCAGGGAATCATGGTACTTGTATTCATCATCTTGGACTGGATATTTGTTTTGATGAATACAACTACCATGATTCCCTGCAGGCACATCTCGTAGAGGGAATTGGCCTTTCAAAATGCAAGCAGATTTGATTCATGTTTGTGTATAAATCTGAAAATATGACCATTTTGTTGTTAGTACACACCTTTAGTGAGTACTTTAGGGAATACTTTAGTGAGTACTTTAGTGAAAGCCTTCATGTAGTGTCAAATGAAGAACCTTGAATGGTAGCACAGTGCTATATGCTACTGTTCATGTAGGTTGCAGGATTTCCCAGTCATGGGAACTAAGATGAATCTCCATCTGGCTGGCTTTGTAAAAGTTAGTTGCTACATAAACAACATTTATCCTGTAATGGATTTGGACATGCAGTTAAGATGTTTCTAATAAGTAAATTGCTTTTGAAACTGTTTTTTCTTTCCCGATTGCCTTTTAAACTTTAGAACCAAGCTGGAACACTTCAGCTGTTACAGGAGAGAACCTGGTTGATTCACTGGAGTCTGTTTGTGTTCTTTAATCATCCAAAAGGGAGAGACTTAATCATTGATCTGTTTCTTTACCAGCCTCAGTAAGTGTGTTGTTCATTCTTAAATATCCAGTTCATCAAACTGTACTGTAAATGTGCTTAAACTTGATTACTACTAGGAATGTTTGAATTTTTCAAAGTGTGCTTGATTTTACCACTTGGGTTTTGTGACCTTTTCATTAGCTCAGAACAGCTGAGAAGTTGACTACATGAAGTGCTACATTTATAGCAACATACAGCTATAATCACAGTTAGCATTATAAGCTAGGAAGGACAAGATCAAAGACATAAAACTCAAGATTTAAGAGACATGTGTAATTAGACCTAGCTTTTTAATTGAGCAGTAGATAGCATGTTCTAAATGATGTGCATCCATATTTCAGAGGACTTCTTTTATATTGTCACTTATTCTTTCATAGGTATCTCAATGCAATCCAAACCACATGCCCTCACATTCTAAGATACTTGACCACAGCTGTCATCACCAACAAACGTCGACGGACAGTCCTAAAGGATCTTGTGAAAGTGATTCAACAAGAGTCCTACACATACAAGGATCCAATCACAGAGTTTTTGGAGTGTCTCTATGTCAATTTTGACTTTGATGGTGCTCAGCAAAAGCTCCGAGAATGTGAAACAGTAAGTGCTTTGGGCAAGCTTTTTACGTAAATCACATGTACTGTATATAGAGCATGTGCAAGATTTTTTAAGTAGTGCTACAATTAATTGGACAAGAAATTTTCTCCTGTATCTGAAAATTATTAAGATGATCAAATTACATGATAGAATGTGTTTAGTTGACACGGCGACTGTAAATTCTGGAGTACTTAACATTATGAAATCACAATTCCATTGCAGGTTTTGCTGAACGACTTTTTCCTTGTGGCTTGTTTGGATGATTTCATTGAGAATGCCAGACTGTTTATATTTGAAACATTCTGCAGAATACATCAGTGCATCAGTATAAAGTAAGTCGCACTGCTAGCTGTGGTACCCATGAGGAGGGGGCACGCTCACCTAGCAACTTGACAAAATAACTTCAGATCCAGTAATTTGCACAGTCTTATGAAACACAGAACTTCTCTTTGCTTTCTAGTCATCTGGTTTTACATTTGTTTCTTTTGTGCTAGAAGATACTGTGCTGAACATATTAGGCCTATTGATGTTTGAGTAAACAGATGATTCTGTCATGGAAAACCTTTCTCATTTCATCTGTGCAGATTGTTATTTTTTGTTTTGAGTGGTGTGACACAACAGGTATTTAAAGAAAACTAAACAGCTGCTTTCCTGCACTGTAGTTTCCCAAACCCCTCTCTCCCACAGTTCGGTAATTAAATGGTGATGGTTTTATTTCTACTCTCACCAGCATGCTTGCTGAAAAGTTGAATATGACTCCTGAAGAAGCCGAGAGATGGATTGTTAATCTAATCAGGAACGCTAGATTGGATGCCAAGATTGACTCTAAGTTGGTAAGTGTTCTTAAGCTTCTAGAATACATGGATTAGCAGGGCCGAAGCGCAAGATATAAGTGCGTGCGGAGTGCGAGAATGAGTGCAAAACATAAGTGACTTAGTAATCAACATGTAATTTTCAGGTTCAGATGTTAACACCCTTTTTTCCTGTTTTAGGGTCACGTGGTCATGGGAACCCAGGCTCCCTCGGTTTACCAGCAAGTGATTGAAAAAACAAAAGGAATGATGTCCCGCACTCAGGAGCTGGCTCGTAACATTGAAAAGAAGCTCAACGTCGACAAGTTAGGATATGATGGAGTAAGAGCTATTGAGTGGTGCTTTCTGAACTATTATATTTTGCTGCATAAGGTGGTTCTAACTTTTAAGTCTGTAGATGAACCCATAGTGTATGACCATTCAAATGGAAGCTACTGAGAAGTACTTTTATGTGGTACTCTTTATTTTGCTGTACAAGGTGGTTCTCATTTTGTTGTTTGTAGATGAACCCAATTTGTATGACCATTCAAATGGAAGCTACTGAAAAGTACTTTCATGTGGTACTCTTTATTTTGGTGTTCAAGGTGGTTCTAAATTCTAAGCCTGTGGATGAAACCCTAGTGTATGACCATTCAAATATAAGGCTACTGATTAGTACTTTCACGTTGTGATGTTCGTACGTCAGCATATCGCAAGCGCAAATGTTTAGAAAATAAACCAAATTATTATGAAGTACATACTGTTTCACGATTTTTACCGACTTAACTGAGTGTAGATGTAGATGTAGATGTAGATGTAGAAGTCCTTAAATACTTGACAGACATGTATTGTTTTTGTTATGTTCAGGGTGCGTGGGATGCGTATGACCCATCAGGATTCTTCAAGCATTGAAACTCTGTCTGGAAATTCAACATCTTTATCTATAAATTAGTGTGTGTGGCAGGTATGGATAGTGGAATGCAAACAAGAATTTAAACGTTCACGAATTGCGAGGGAAAATAGAAGATGAGGCACAATGTTTTTCTTTAGTTATACAACCCGCTTTCTCGTTTTTCCTTGCATTGTGCGCTCCTTCACTTTGCTGGGGAATTCTTATTGTTGAGGTCAAGAGACAAACAACAGCTACTCCAAAACACGATGCAATGCTAACTGACTGCAAATAATGCCGGCTTGTATCTGTACCTGCCACTTACACTACTTGTCCTAAACTTAAGTGAACTGTAGCATTCTAGCTAAACTACGAACTATCTGGAATAATTTATGAAAATATCCTACTATTTCTCGATGCCGTTCACATTTATTGATGAGTGGAGTCTGCCCTAACTTTACTGGAAACCTAGCGCCTGAAAGGCACGTATCAAAGTAAAATACCAAAAAATAGAAAATAAATAAACATAGAAAATTCCATGCTAGAGTGAACTGCTTGTTTTGTTTCAACACTGCAGTTATTTCTTTAGATACTACTAAGAAAAAGCTCAGTTGTAAAGCTGTGGCTATATCGATATCAAAATATAGCACATAGTTCAAGATATCGTCTCTGCCAAAATTTAGACGTCAGTTCCCCTTTAGCCCGATTCCTGGCGAGACTGGATTAGAGAGTAAGACTGAAAACAAATTCCTGGGAGGTAATGATTGGTGTGTTCTGCGCATGGTCAGTGTGTGATGACCGTGGCATTTCATTTTTCCATTGATCTGTCCAGGTTTGGTTACCAAATGTACAGAATGTAGTTTTTAGTAACTTAGTAATATTTTCTTTAAATTGACTCTGCTTTGCTTACGTTCTCTAATTCAACCGTAAAAGGAAATAAGCAGTGGTGTTCTTTGAAAATGTTACTAGCCATCGGTGTAGAGATCTTTCACTTTGTTACATCTGTACATTGGTGTAAGTTTCTCTTTCCTTGCCTTGAGGTTTTTGCTCGTCCTTGTCTTTTTCCTCAAGTATTGTATATGGTATATGATCGACGCGGAAAGCGAGAGAAACCAGTTTCATCACCGTGAATATTTCATGACCGCCTGGCCAAGAATTGAGAGAGAGCCGAAAGTTACTTTTCACCTGTTGTGTTGAAGTACCCTATCGATCCTTTGAAAAACATCAAGTATCTTGTTCCACCATTTAACTCTCGCTATTGTAATAGTTACATTCAGTAGCTGCAACCTTGCTTGTCTTGTTTGTATATAGGCACCTTGTCGATGTTCCTGATATTTAGTTCACATTTACAAAGAAAAAAATTCGCCCCTGTTAAAGATAAGCGTATATAATCAATAGACTGACGTCTTTATTGCTGGGTACTCACCAACTCAAACCGCAAGCATCGCAAAATAACAGCAGTACTCGAGGTAACCATCGAACAACACGAACCGTTAAACAACAGTTGATGTAAAAGGATCAATAAAAGGACAGCAGCAAATCCAGAGAAATAACGCCGACACTAAGCACACAGTTCGTAGAACGAAATACAATTCTTGCATCCCGCTTCTGAGTAAGTCGCGCCGGACAAAATGATGTATGGAGTACCTTTTGTGAGGCGATTAGTTCATTTTGTATTTCACTTTTAATTCCTCTTGGAATTTCATTGGCTCTACTGCATGGAACCCGTGTATTTTTTTCCTTAAGGTGTCGCCGCCAACAGCTTTGTCACATACAGATTGCTAGTATTCACCTCTGGAGAAATTCCTGAAGTATTGTTCATATTCACCAAATGATTTTGTTTTCCTTGTGGTTGACACTTCTCCCTGGCGTAATTGACACTTATTTATCAAACCTGCAAGAAAACTATATCCTTAGGTGGTTTCCCTTCGAGTTGAAAAGAATTGTGATCGTCACATTGGCACAGGTGTAGATTGCAAGGTTGTGGGCCAACAAAAAGAGTTATTGGAAAACGAAGAACTGAGGGCAAAACGCTAAATCTGGTTGCCCATAGCAACCTGTTGACCCATTCCTTACACAATCTGCGTACCTCTTGCTCAGGCTGCCAGAGGCTTTTTCGCGCGGTATAAAGTTTCGGTCACGTTTCCGTTGTGACGCGCGCAAAAAGCAAAATACGCTTAAATTGTATGTTACGTGTTCTTCGTTTGAAGTAATCATGGCTCTAATTTCTCACACGGCGAAATTAAACATCTACAGGTATTGAAAACAAAATGAAATATTTCCTTTTGTGAAAGATTATTTTCAATACCATGGCCCACTGCCATCTTAATTCACATGCAAATTATTTCATACTATAGCATTGGCCGATTGATCCTTTGGGTATGGAACAAGTCCAAGTTGTTTGACGCAAATCACTTATAAAATATTTAAACCTTGTTTCCACGACACGTTTTTATTCTTGTATTTTCTAACTTTACTCTAGACTTTGCATCTTAAGGTACAGACATAGTCATTATTTTTTTAAATTATTAGGATTTATTGCTTATTTTTTGTCGGTCACAATCAATAGTGGGGACTTTCCCCTTAGCTACACATTAGTGATTCGTTAGTAAAGTTTAATCATCATCGTCATTCACTAATTTGGATCGCGCCAAAAATCTATCAACTTTATATTTAAATTTCTTAGAAGCATTTCCCTGCAATTTGGAGCTGGTAGAGTAAGGAGATTTATTAGAGTTTATTATTGATCTGGGACGGGTGAATGTTCGAGACAAAACGCGCGCGCCGTAGTTCCTAGAGGGAACCACGTCGACGTCTGACCCTAGGTTCGAACCCAGGTTACTACACATTGGAGGGAGGCGCCAAAAACGACCTGGTATGCTGACACTTTTCCCGCATCCTCCCACCTCCCTCTCCCCACGCCCATTCCACCTTTTTTTAACTTGTTCTGTTGCAAGTTTTAAAAATCTATGCCATCAACGTAAGCTGTTGAAAACATTTCAGTGATCTTCCCTGAATCCCTTTTTCTCAACGAACCCTCTGATGAGTTTTCCGCTAATTTGAATCTTCAAGTTTTATTTGCAAAAGCACCAAGGTTACGGATCATCTTTTATTTACATACAACTTGTTAATCTTTAATAACCACTTTTCTTCCTTTCGCCTTTTTCTAGCCGGCATAAGTAGCAGCTTTATTGAACACATCCAGCGCAAGCGCAAGTGCATCTTCGAAGTACATAAAAAAGCCTCTGGCACGAGATCATGACTGACACGATGTAACGTTCCAGAATCTTCGATCATCTGAAAGCAGTCTCTATGCTGGAGTACGTTTCTCTCACCCTTGTAGTACTTATCATTTATCTTGTGGCCGGCATGTGGGGGATGTTTGTAGGCAAATTAATCTACGATCAGTGCTTTTCAGAAGCTCGTAGCTGGGAATACTAAAGTTGTAACTGCTATGAAAGACTGATCTTTATTCGTCGGGTACACATGATCAGTGTCACTCGCTGGGGTAAAATTTCATTGAACCTATAATTTGTATCAGCTTCTGTTTGAATTCATGGATTTGCTAATATAATTGGTAACAACAGGTAACTTTGGAATTCTCCGTTTTTTCGCGCTCTTTGATTGGTTAAGGCTATTAGGAATCCATAATTTTTCAGGGATTTTTCTTTGGATTTATCCGGCAACAACAGACACAGTCCGCCCAGTGTTTACGCAGCAGTTGCAGGTGACTGTGGATAGTTCGATGTCGCGGTGACCGCCTGTACTCTAGCCAACACAGACTGAAGTCTTCGACGCTTTTGGAACAACTGGCTCCAGGCAATACAGATTTAGATCAGAACGTCTTGGAGTGTATGACTGTCACGAGAAGTTTACACTGAATAGTGAAACACATGGCCTTAGTGTATATGCGGATGAAAAACCCCTCTCCTATTCTCACATATATTTCTCCATCCAACAGCGCAACAACTTTAAACATTTGTGGAAATCTGGTAAAGATCCGATAAAATGTAAGGAAAGAAGGAGATTAACAGCCGTCAAGTTAATCAAAGAAACCAACCAACCAACTGATCATGACTGACTGACCGACCAACCAAACTAACAAAGTAAAACGCAAACTAATTAAACACCCACCCGCCTATCATCCGCGCATCACCCAACCAACCAACCATGAACCAACCTACTGACTGAGCGACGGCCGACCAACCAACCAATGCAATTAATCAATCGATGACTTCGTCAGTCAGTTAGCCAGTTAGTCAGTTAAACGTATCATACACATTGACAGACGCACAGTCAGACGGAAAGCCGGTTAGTTCGTCAGTCAGTCTTTCAATTAATAAATTCCTCCCCTGTCAGGTTAAGCATTGCGCTCTTCTGTTCGTTTACCGGAACCTAACCTTTTTAAAACCTGAACAAGATGTCATCTTCAGTTATCAAGAGTTTGATATCCTTCAGTTTAAAGGTCTTCCTATACACTTACAGGATTCATGGCGGAAAGAAATAAAATGGGAAACGCTCCGTATTATAGGAACATGTGCCTGCTGTGCGACGTCGTTTGGTTAAAAGATGGGCACAAAGAGCGGCGTGCAAAGGGGATCTGGGTCGAGCTTGAAAATGTCGAGTGGGACTAGGGAGAGACGAGGAAAGTAGAGTCTAATCTCACGTTTCGTCTATTAGAGTGCCTTCATAATTTTAGCATTGTGTTCTAATGAACCAATAATAAAGTAAATATAACATTTTAGTGAATGCCTACACGTCAAGCTTAGAGACGCCGGCATAATTTACTGCTTTTTTTTTTTTTTCGTTTTTTGTTTTTGTTTTTTTGTTTTTTTTTTGACGCGTGCTGATTTTATATACAATATCGCCCGTGGAGCGACAAAAAGCCAAGCTCTCTGTATTAAAACTGCTCCAATAAAGTTCGCATCACTCAAATAGGATATAACAGAACTAACAAAGATAAGACGAAGCAATTTTATTTATTTATTTATGATTTAAATTTTGAGGTAAAAAGCTGTTTGTTACGGAAGAAACATGCAGTTTTCCACCTGCTAGCTGTGAGGCCGGGTCGAAGCTTATTAAAGTAAATAGATTGCTCATCTTGAGGTATAGACCATCTGCATCCGCATTGATACTTAGATATACAGCGTGAGGAAAGGGAATAAAATTGACTTGTCATTTAATGGTTGTCTGGACAGAATATCGAGCAAGCCTTAAGGATCGGAGAGTAATGGCAAAAGGAAACGGTCATTACAGCACGGTTTCACAGACTATAAGTTTTCCTGGATGCACAAAAAATAATTTAAGTCACAAGGATATCATTAAAGGGTGAATATGATAAAAAAAAAAGCCCCAAAGCTCTTCTATTTGAAAACGAAGAAGCCAAACCCATGATATATGACCTTAACATAATTTACAATTAATATAAACAACTGGATAGTTAATAAGAATACAGTTTCGACGCACTCCTTGTTTACAGTTTAGCCACTGGATGCAAGCTATACATCTGAAGCAACATCTGAATTCGTCAGTAAAGTTTAATTTCGAATTCATACATCTTTTTGTCCTTCAGTATTGGGCTTTGTTAGTCAATTTCTAGCCCTTCGTCGATTGCATTTTAAATCCTTTAATACTAAACTTGAAGCGCTGGTGAAATTATGTACTCAGTGTTCTTTTCCGGCTCGCAACCTGTAGAAACATCCAATTTGTTGAACCGATTTCCACCCGTGTCGGGCGGGGACCAAAATCTTGCTACAGCTCGGAATCACGTTTCCAAAACTGTTCAAGCGAAAAACGCCGGCTACACTGTAGTTTGGTCTCCTTAAAGACAATCACTAACGTAACCATTTTCTTGTGGCTGCCCCGCCATGAAACACTGCCCGATAAAATAGGCTTGCAAGAGGGCTAATGCTCCAATAAATCCAACTGCGACTGCAGCAAGGAAGATGGTGAGTGTTCCAGTCATTGGCGAGCCTTGTTGCGTCCCATATGTACAAAGCTTTCCCTCTATCTTCAATGTTTATTTTTACCAGTTTATCGTGTGTTTTTTTCTGATCCTTTCGCGTCGATTCCGCGTCACGTTTGGAAGAATGACATTCATTATTTACCACCAGTCATTTAAATGGTTTTCTTTTCGTCTCGCAATGCATGCTGGTAAGTGAGGGAGTGGTCTGTTTGAATTTATTTTAGCTATCAATGGAGTTAGTTTTATAACATTGTCTGGCTTAAATGGTCGCGCTGACAATGTAGTACACGGTACCGTTTGAACTGGCCGGAAAACCTCTTCTATAGCTGAATTATCTGAGTCTGAATCGAAACCTGCACGCAGGCTGACAGGCACCTGCAGTTTATTTTCGTTTATTATGTAAATTGAGACTGTGTGTGCATGCAGGTAGTATGCCAAATAAAAGGCACACACAAATTTTATTAAGGAGAGGGTGCATTTTCTCAAAGAAGATTTAAGGATTCCTCAGCATTTCGAACTCATGATCGAAATATATATTAAAAAGAAAATTATTTTTACTTCCATCAGCTTTGTGACACAATTCTGGATTTTCTAAAACAAAGCCCTTGAACAAAGTTTCGTGAAATATTTTTCTGCCTCACATTACAAGCTTCTGGTATCTAAAAAGTGGTAATCGGAAGCCATCAACCGCTGAAGGTTTTTTCTTTTAATATAAATGCTGTAAACTGTCGTCAAATTCGGAGAAAGTAAACGGTCTTAATAGCAGGTGGCAGGTGACATCAGTATGAAAATATCTGCAGTTCATTATCTCACGCTCGGGCCATGCCAGTACGTATATTTTCATATAATTGTTTTATACCCCATGTTTAAGCAATTATAGCTCAAAAGAACATCTTGACTGCGAACTCTATGTCAGCAAAAATTATCTTCTCCAACGATTCTTTTGGCGTAGCATTTTGAATTCCCTTGTTTTCGTTTTGCAAAATGCAATGCGTATTTAACCAAACAAGTTGAGTTTCATGATTTCTTTTTAATTTCCCAAATTAATCTGAGGTACGGTATAAAATATAGAAAACCCCGTTTTACAGTGACTCTTAGCGCTTTCGACGATGGCTAAAAAACATAAAAAATTGCTTCGATTAAATTTACACTGTGAGCTACATGTACCATTGAAATTTACACTGTAAACAACCCACACCATTTGAAAGCTCAAAATATAATGATTCAAAAATGTTTTTACGACTCGCAAAGTCTCTACAACATAGTTCACTTTTAATTTCTACCTTCCGTTACTAATATGTTTCATTTTCCACCCTCTATAGGTCAGAGTTTATCCCCGTGTATCTTCCAAGTGTTTTTTTTACTTAAATATAAAGAAGTGTAGTTTGGTTTTCGAGCATACACTGTTCAGCCTTTTTAGCAACAGCCGAGCTTAGTGTCGTCGTCTCAGCGATACATCTTTTCCTCTGGGTAAAACTTGATCAAATAGTAGCCACCAGGGACGCGGTATGTGGTCTCACTCTCTTGAAGAGAATTTCCTCTCGCCAGGCAAAACTTCTTGTACAGGTAAATCTGCACGAACGTGAAGGCTGCGAGAGTTCCAACGAAAAATATCTCACATAACACCATGTTGTTGCACGCACTTATGAAGGCCAGCTAAGTTCTGTACGGGGATCGTGATCTACAGTGTGGCAATGTTGAAAGCAAA
>Ga0126338_10002194_pt1 | contig 13285 bp, 10 predicted proteins | sample OrbCmetagenome_2_FD_92529 | JGI IMG/M metagenome (GOLD analysis project Ga0126338, IMG submission 92529) | Coral microbial communities from Petempiche,Puerto Morelos, Mexico - Orbicella C C metagenome | ecosystem: Host-associated > Invertebrates > Cnidaria > Coral | place: Petempiche,Puerto...
AAAAAAAAAAAGGAGAGAAGGGGAAAAAAATAAATTAAATATCTTCCCTCCGTGGTCCACTCTCCTCCACCACAGACGGGCGGGGGGGGGGGGGGGGGGGGAGACTCTCATAGGAAAAGGAATGGATCACTCGTCGGAAATTTTGAAAAGAACCCCTAATAGGTACCAAGAATCTGTTTTCTGAGCGTGGCTTGAAATTTGTTTCACCCCTGAGAGGCACCAATTCTATAACAACACATAATCTCCTGTGATATTTTGTTTTAGGCTCAGTACCCTAAAAGGTACCACGAAAGCTCCCACTGTGGACCTTTCGAGGCTGAAAACCCCAAGAGGTACCAAAGCCTCATTTTTAACCCCTAATAGGTACGACGAACACCGCCGTCTTTTTTATATGGCAGTCCTCCTGGGTGTCCATACTTACGAATCTGTACATAAGTCTCCTCCGTCGCTTCTCCTGCAGGGTTTTTAACCGTGCATACATATCTGCCAGTGTCGTACATGGTGGCGTCAGTGATTTCCAGCATATTCCCTCGTTGTTTTTCCAACACAAGCTCTCCTCCCCGGTACCAGTTTGTAATCACGGGCAAGGAACCGCTTGCTAGACAGTTAACGACAGCTTTCCCCCCTTCCGGTATTCGGTTCACAGGTTCAAAGGTTTCCTCTTCAATCTTGGGCGGTACTATGAATGAAAAATTAAAAAAAGTTTTCCTTTCGGTGGAAAATGTTTCTTAGACTCGTTTACCAGTAGCTGTTCAGAAATCTGGCCTAGATGTTACGCTACAGCTAAGAGTCACATTATCTATCATCTACTTTACCCCCCCCCCCGGGGGGGGGTTATTCTCAGAAAAATTGGTTGGGGGTGTGCGGCCCGCTTCCCAAAACCCTTTTCCTATTTAAAACCAAAATATGCGATTTTCCCTACCCTTTTTATGACCTGACCAAAAATTCCACACCTTATTTGAGACCTGACCCTTAAATCAATACCCTGTTTCAGACCTGCCTTGTAATTAGTTCCCTAGTTCAAACGGATGTTAAAGGCATAGTGAGGGGCTTTTGTTGATGGTCTTATCGATAATGATGAAAACGTAGCTTCGGCTATATCTAAAAAAACATACCCATTTCAAGACTTGAGTGCAGAAACCATACTCTATTTGAGACCAAAATGGCTAAAATCGATACCCTATTTATGACCAAAACGGCTATAAAACCCTACCCTTTGGGACCGGACATATAAGGGAATACCTCCCGGAATTAAACTGATAATTTCACATCATTAATAGGCTATTCTGCTAACTTACCAATAATGCAAGAGAAAGAGCACGCAAGCCAAGAATGAACCTTCTAACGTTTAACTGGGCGTTACATTTTATGTTCTACATTCTTCGACTTACTTTGGGCCGTCACGCAACGCTGCTCCCGCGACCCGCGTGACCCAACATCGGCCAAAAAGAAGACTAATAAACTTCTGGACTCGCTTAATTTTTCACGGGTTTTCGAGATCCAAATTCGCAAAACATGGAAAGATACCTCTCACACGAAATTTTACTTGTTGAAGAGGCAATGATGAGAAAATGCATAAGCCTTTGGTTATATTACCCTCTAGAAAAAAAAAAAAAACGAAAAATGGCGTGGAGGGTTATCGTGACGGTATTATACCGAGGATCATGAGAAAGCGCGCTACGTGCGCAAAGAGCGTGCATCTTAGGGTGTCCAAGGTCATAACCGAATAAGTGGCTGCTGAGCGATTTGATTTTAAAAATGTAATTTCAATTGACAACCGGATCTTGTACTCTGTAATTCTTTGACTCTAGCACTCGCCTTGTGGCAAAGACCACCATCTTAGTAAGATGTATCGTTTCCTCCTGCAAAACAGCGATGAAGAGTTCTTTACCCAGGGGAGAGAAGAGGGCCGGCCGAGCTTCTTTCCACTTATTGACTCCACTTGTTTACGAGAGTAGATACTTCGTCAAAACTATAACTCTTAGAGCTTAATGAACTCCACTGCTACCGTGCCGAGAGGAAGCACAAAACCTTTCTTTTTCTCCGAGCGATCCTTGGAAATCAAAGATATAATATTTTTCTGTCTGTAATTTTCAGACATCTTAATCGTGTACACGGTGGGTGGCCAGTGTAAACAAAAATGCTTCCGAAACACTCTTGTCATATTTGACAGTTGAGACAAAGTGTTTACATCTGTAAACATCTGTGAGAGTTGCCGTGAAGCTTACGGTTTCTACGGGATTTTTGTCAGACAGAAAGGAAATGCTTCAAGATTTGAACTTGTAGGTGTGGTCGGCAATAGTGACAAGTATAAAATATGCCGGATTAAAAAGGATTGGATTCTCAAGTGCGAATTTATATCAGATTCCTTGCTGCGAAAAGGAAAGACCAACCTGATATGTTTTGGTGTGTGCTTTTTTTTTAGTTTCAACTTTAAGCCCACAGCTAAAATCTTCGGAAGCTTTTCCTAACCACGACTTCTAAGGGTCGCGTTGGTAACAGAAAGACAACAATGTTTTGATAATTGTGCTCTTTGTCTCAACTCACGTTCATGGGTGTGACTTTCAGACCAGGTTTTGTTTTGATATCCTGGCTGCACGACTACAGTTTTCGAGTTTGAGAATCGCAAAATAGATTTTAGTTGTTTGCGCGTCTAACAATTCTGCTGTCGCTGGATAAATCCTCAAGCGGACTTGATTAATAGGATCGGCTATTGATCTTTAGTGACATGACATTTATAGGTCGCGCCGCCTGCCACTTCCGCCAGCTGAAAAACGACGCGAAAATGTGGCGCGCGGCGCGCTAAGAAAATCAAAACATTATTGTTGAAAGAAAAACTCCGACATTCTCACATACGTAAATATTTGCTTTCCCACGGAGGGAAAACAGAAAAAAATCTGCTGTTGATGTCAAAATGTACGGAAACAAAACAGAAATTGCTTTAGGTAGGATTTCACGACTGGCGTGAATTCTTGATAAGAGTTAGCTAAAATTTTAAACTTTTGTTCCCTCATTTGCATTGCGCGCAAGCTGGAAAATAAGCTCACTGATTATATCACTCAGTTTTTGTTTCGTTGGGTATAAAATAAAGTTATTAACTTACCGCAGCTGTCACGTAACGGCGGTGTTTCTCCAGAGCAATAACCGCGCTCCACGGCGGAGACGAGTTCATCGCTGACTTGAATTGCCGAAACGGGGTAACCATCATATCTGGCTGTGAAATCTTCATTCACAAAGAACACGTAATCAGTGTCTGGGAAGACATATGACAGACACAATTCTTGAATTCCAAAGGATCCAAAGCACAGCTCTGGAGGAATTTCAAACGGTGATTTGAAGATCCTCTCGATTTTGACGCAAACATCGAAGAGTTGACCTGGCGGTTCTTCTTCTGTTGTATTGAGAACTTTAGCTTGGAAAACTATTGGTGCTAAGATTGTGCGCTGAGTTGAGCTATAAAATACAGTTCCTGGAATTAATGTGCAAGTGTGGACAAAGGGTAGAAATACGCCAACGACGAAGGCAGAGATAAAATACATTTCACCAGGCTAGCCTAGCCGGATGAGCATGGTCTAAATCACTGTGTCACGACAACTGTTGGTAACGGGTATAAAATTCCATTCATGGGGTGTGATCTTTCAACTGAAGAAGTTGTTTTGAAGTGACAGCTTCAGATCAATGGCTTTCGCGGGAGATTTAGTGAAATAAGATTAACTTCTTTAAGTGTATGCGAATCACGAGAAGTTAAACTCACCTACAAAACAGAAAAAAATAAACTGTAAAATAAAAACAGGGAGGATATTGAGGTATGGCGTTTTTAACTGCATTCCCCATTTCAACAGTTTCATTCATCATTGCGGTTTGTCTCCCATCACTGCCACTTCCGCTGCTCGACAAAGGCTGGTTCTTATCGTAATCATGCAATGTGAAAAATGTGGAATTTCTCACTGTATAAGGATCTCCGGCCAATTTTCAATGTTTGTATATTGTCATACGTTATGCCTACAGCACCATATCAACCGCAAATTCTTTGGCTCAGATGGACAAACCACCCAATCACCACCCCTCCCTCACTGTTTCTCGCCTTAACGAGATTTTAAAAAAAGGGCCCTCTCCTGGTGGACGCACAAGACACCCTATACCTTCGCGGAATTTAATCGAATTTCTCTGGTTCTCTGCGAGCCAGTTCAACACATAACCCGGGTACATAACAAAACGAAATAATCAGTCAATATTTTGGCCTAACAATTTTCTATGCATATGATGGCTCGTTACTAAGAAAACCACATCGAAATCTTCTAGAGCATTCCACATTGTTAAGGTTTTTGTGAACGGTTGTGGTTTCTGGCTGCAAAGACTGTCAAAGACTGATGGTTCCGTGCCACACACAGTTGCTATCCGAGGAGCATTATATCTGTTTTTTTTTTCTATTTGTACCCCAGTTGGACTATCTTGCTACTGATCTCAAACCCCTGCTCCTAAGCATGAAATAAAACGTTTTCACATGATGTTACCACGGCAAAAACTGAAATCTGTTCTTTTCAGGAAATAAGTTCTTTTTATGCAATCATTTCCTATGCATGACCGCCGTAAAAACTCTATTGACACAGTATCAACCACAACACAAGCTAAAGGGGAAAGGTCAACAGAACTAAAACAACTTTTCAGCCCACATGCGCAGTTTGTAATACATTCCTTTCAGTTCAAGAGGAAAGGTGATTAATTTGTGGCCCAGCTTGCGCGTTTTGTTCGCTCAAATAGGCTGATATAGCAAGAGAACGGGAACGTCACTTGACGACGGCGCGCGCAGAACAAACATCCAAATATGGTCAAATTAGAAGAGAATCCAGGTTATTCCGCGCGCCCTGCAGTCGTCATCTGACCATATTTTGGTATTTGCACTGCGCGCGCCGTCGTCAAGTGACGTTCCCGTTCTCTTGTTAAATCAGCCTAATGTTTTACTACAACAACTAAACAGTAGCTACCAGTGTGCCTCGCTGGGGCCCTGGGCACTAGAGAGTAGCTCATCACCGGAGCCATGCGTATGGGCTCCTTATCATTATCTTTCCCTTCTCTCCTCGTGGAGAATGGGGCCATCAATCGATATCCGTCTCCTCCAAGCAACTCGGTCTTTTGCCGCCACCTCTGCCTCTCCATTCTTTGAATCCGGGATGTTAGTGACCTTCATCGGCCAGTAAACTTTCAGGATTCTCCTCACGCATTTGTGCTGGAAAACGTCTAGCTTGGATTCGTCCTCTTTGGTGGGAGAGTACTTTTTAATTGGGAATCCTTTCCTAATGAAATGACCGATTACAAAATTTTATTTCTAGGCAATTTTCACATTAGATAGCCTCGGCCACGCAGATGATCTTTGGGTTCGCCCCGCAATCTTTCTGCACGTTAGACAGTATGCTTATACTGACCACCTCGCCAATGTAACTTACTTATCAAAGTCAACGTATCGCGTCACGCAACGCTTCTCCCGATATTGCGTCGACCTACATATGATCCTTTTGGCTCGACACCCACTCTAACGACTCTAACCTAATTACGCGTACCACTGCGTCGATGGCTTTATAGTATAGTAAGAAAGAAGAAAGGGAAACTTCTGGGATCAGGGGAATGTATGACGGCTTGGAATCGCATAGTCTATTGGGGTCGTTGCGTGACGACCTTAATCGCACAGATCCACGGGATGATATTGTCAGTCAGGAGCCTGGGCTCCAGGGAAACAATTAGGTTGGTTTCCGCTCTGGAAATGCCATGAGCTTCTGGGAATTTGTAGAGAAACCCTCGGCGCAAGAAATGGCCAAGATCCAAGATAGAGGTTAGGGAAATTTCCACTGCTTTTAGGGTTTTCTCGCTCTATAATTTTGTGTGGCTGTTGTAAACAAAACATGACTACCGTAGGGTCAAGTATTTCAGTTTTTCTTGCAGAACCCTTGTATTTTTCGTTCAATTCTATTACGAGCTCGCTGACATGTTCTCGGATCAGCTGTTGCAGACAACGAGGCTGTTTTATTTTTTTTGGTTCAAAGCTTCATAGATTTATTTCGATCAATAAGCAGTTTATTTTTAGAAACCAGCGTTCGTGGACTTTGGCCATCATTGGGAGAATTAGCTAGCTTCAATCTTGATTTTTTTTTTTTAGTTTTGACGTAGAATTTCGTGACTAATAGTCATAAGCTTGTAAGAGAAGATCTGCCTGTAAATATAATCAAGGCTACGTATTTAGGGGAAGAGCACCGCAATAATCAGCATTTGAACAGTATTTTGAACACATACCATTATTTGCCATGCCTGCCTGTGCAGATCTGCCATTGCATGCACGGAGTAAGTGAGAGTTTCATTTCACTTAGGTCCGGTCTAAACGCCGCACCACTCATGTGCCGAACCGAACTTGATTAAGTTCGACTTTAGAGCGACTTTGGACCGACGGCTGGTTCAGACGGCGTCCTTGCGTCGAACTTAATTCGGGAAGCCGGTGGTAACAATTTCGACGAGAAAATACGCGTTCTGAATTCAAGACCTCTGTCCAAATAGAAAATCTGTGACTAACATTTCGCTGTTATAGCAATATTTAGGGAAGCAAATTCAAACTCAAGGTTCAGTGTTTGTATTTAGACAAGTTTTCTCCCGGTTAATTCGACTTGTTAAAGGAAAATCGCATAACCTGGGCTATTATCACGAAGAAAAAGCAAAAAATGAATTTGTGCGAAAGAAAGTCACTTGTACAGTCCCGTTTCTCTTAAATCGAAGGCATACTGGTATTTTGTTGTCTTTATTTTTAACGATGACTTCCAGCCTCATGCATGACTAGTCACGCCACTCAATTTTGAGCCAATCATGAGTCCTGTTATATGAAAAATACATTACAGTAATTTATGCATTAGGTTCAACCCATGAGGAGAACGCCGTATGAATCAGCTGCCGCTCCAACGTCACATAGTGCGACAGACCCTGCTGAATTTAATATTGTTTGCCGCACCAAACCTAACCTGCCGAACCAAACTGATTCAAACGCCGTACTTAACTCATCAGTTAGGTTCGGCACATGAATAGAGCACCATTTGGAACGGGCCTTACATTTCATAAACCCTCAGCGAGGCAGACTTGCCATGTCCTGGCAGGGGTGGTCACGTTGACTGCTAAATGGATGCTTGACTGTAATCAAGAAATTGTTGTAACAATATTCAGTGCACAACTTCCAGTTCTTTTCCAATTTTGTAGTCTTGCAGCATTGTCTATATGTTGCAGGAAGAAAGTAGCGCTGTACAAGAAGGTCGTTTTACTGTTTTCCAGCTGTTTCCTATAAAAAAGACTGACTTTATAGACAATGCACTCACTTGAAAAACTCAGCTCGCATTGGTGTCTATGTAAAATCGCAGTTGTACAGAGACCTTGGCAGATGAAAGTCTTGTACTGTTCCCAGCTCAAGGAAGGTTTTGTTGAAAAATGTTTATGATTGTGCACTGGCACATTTTTAAAAAGAAGTTTTGGCTAATTAAAAGCATTCTTTTCACTGATGAAGGCTCAAAGGCCCATTTCTAAGTCTGAAATTTCTCAACATCTACCAAAAACAAGTCAGTGGGCACAATCGGAAATACTTTTCAACCTTGTCATCTTATTACTTCAGTTATAATTCTAATTTAAGCAAAGGCGGTTTTTCCTGTGTCTTTTTTTTCTCTCTCACCCAGGACTTGGTGGAGGGCCCAATAGTTTTTCTACAATGTTTTGTAATGTTGATGGAGCCCTTAACTCATTGAGTACATCGAAAGATGGATCACAAGTTGTAGTCGCTGGTAGGAATGGTATGTTTCATTTTATTATATTAAAGTTAGTGGTATACTGAGTGGTAACAAATTGATAAAAATGATATGATATTGTCACATGTGAAGATATCATTTTTGATAACATTTTTTATCTCTTCAACTACACTTAAATTTGTTGGTGTATGATCGAAACATCTTCAGATCTTCTTCGATTGTCTTTGGCAATCTTCGGTTATGTTCCGTAACCTTTGGAAAATGTTTGGAAATCCTTGGTAATGTTTGGAAACGTTTGTCTGGCCTTTGGACAAATTTTGGAAAATCTTCAGAAGTCTTTGGACAGTGGTCGCAAATCTTCGGAAAATCACCACAAACCTCGTTATGTATTGTGGATATTTTATATAATAAAAAGAAAATTACATGGTCGCTTGGAGATACAAAATTTATCTTCAAGTGTTGAAAAACTTTTCATTACTCGAAGATAAATTTCGTATCTCCGCGTGGCCATGTAATATCCTCTATTTATTTGACTTTCACAGCGTATAATTTACTGTACAATGTACATCACTAAATGATATGTGGAAGGTCTTCAGAATCATGACTGCCTCTGTTACTCCAATGCTATCTTACCGTCTGTTTCATGTGCTTATTGTTTTGTTTTGGTTTAGTTTTTAAGGTCATTGCAATTGAAGAGTCTGGATTTGTTGAGAAAACTAATTTACGTGTAGGAAGAATAAATTTGAACTTCAGTATTACTGATGTGCAATGGCATCCAGTTGATGGTAAATATTCATTTATTAATAATCAATCAAATATTTTTTCTAGAAATTGTTTGACCAGTCTTGGATGTGATATAGCCAAAACTAGGGAATATCTTATCAATGTTATTACATGACTAAGCTAGATCAGAGATCAACCAATAGTCCTGATTGTCCTATTATCATTCCAATATTTTCATAGTATTGGGCTGGACACTGTTCTGAATGATCCTACTAAGTTTGTTTGTAGAATGCAGCTGCCTCAAAAACATATAGTTAACCCTGTTTGTATTATCTCATGCTAAAGTGTACATGTTTATATGCTTAGGAATTTGAAGTCAACACTGGGGATTATTTTCTGTTTAATTTTTATTGATTTTGATATCTTTTCCAGATCACATTTTGGCAACTGCAGCTGGTAATGGGGCTGTTGTTCTTTGGAATTTGAATAAAATCACCAAACAGAAGCAAGGTACTTATTGTAACGCTTTCATTGGCTCCAGTGTGTATACGGAAGTGTATATCAGGCAAATTCATATTAGGAGGAGAAATCTCTAAAATATATATCTTGCAAAATATTTAGTGATCAGAAATGTTTGGCTGACACTGACTAGCTGTCAGTCAGGCATCATCCAAGTTGAGTTTTAGATTTCTTTAAAAGGAGAGATCAGAGACTTTTTAGCTGGAAACAAGAGCAAAATGTATTTGAGAGCAAGGGAGAGAAACACACACACACGCTCTCTCTTTGCCATTTTCACACCATGGGAGAGCATAAGGCCTCTACTGTGGCTCTCCACCAAACTCTGTTGAGTGCGATTTAATTTCCTGGCCTCTAACTAAGACAAGTTTGTTTTGTTTCCAATTCTTAAAGTTAACACCAGTCCTCCATGACTGTTTGAGCTGGCCTCCTCTGAGAACCTTTATGATTCCATTCGAGGGCAGTAGAGAATGTATGTAGAATGTATGTAGAGAAACACACTGAAAACTAGAAAAAAAAAATTGAGCCTACTATAATTAAAAGTAAAAGGGTGTCTTAAGTGTGAATGCGTGCAAAACTCAAAATTTTAATAATGGTTTTTTTTTTGTCTACTTGAAAGGTTTATAGAGATCTTTTGCTAAAAGGGGCACATTGCAGAAGTGTTTTTATTCAGCAGTATTTAATAGAATTTTTTCTTAACATGTCCATATAGAACTGGTATTCACAGAACACAAGAGAACAGTCAACAGGATTCAGTTTCACCCATTTGAGAAAGATCTTCTTTTGAGTGGCTCTCAAGATGGAACAATGAAATTTTTTGTAGGTTAACTCACATTTTATTATCAGTAGTAACATGTTCTTGTCTTGTCAGTAATATAAATAGCACAGGGACAGCTAGCCTTCCTGCTTGTATTTTACAATCAAAAGAAACATTGAGCGCAATTAAGTATCAAAAGTTAAAAGTTATCAAAACTTAGTGTTTTTTTTTTTCTACCTACGTAGTAAAAAGTTATTTGGCCAGACACAGAACAACATTTCTTGAGTTCAAGTTGGCTGGGAACAGTTTCTGACTGTACTTTCAAAGACTTAGATTTTGATGAATCATCATAACCACTCTTTATAAGTTGACGCTACAATCATGGGATTAAAAAGCTGCCCAATCATTGGTGAACATGTTGTTTTTATTTTCGTGATACAATAGGTTACCGTAGCAATGTTATGACCTGCTAAAAACAACCTTAATTTTAGGTTCAACTGCTGATGGCTGAAAATGAGCTTGGTGACCCCCATTTTTTATTACAGAATTTTTATAAGCAGGATAAAGCGCAACTTTTGGGAAAGCTTAAAAAATTCTGAGAATTGTATTATAATAGGCCATTCCCCCTATGAGACTTTTGTGTAGGGAATCATGGGAGTTGTATGTGTCACATGCACGACATCTTCGAGACATTGCATACAGCTTCCTTGATTCCCCATGTGTGCATCTCATAAAGGGAAGGGGCATTGTATGAACTGTCACACAATAACATTATTTCACAGGACTTGCGAAAACAAAGCATTGTATCAACATTCCATGGAAAAGCTGAAAGTATCCGGGATGTTCAGGTTTGTATTTCTTCAAGTTTCTTTCTGGGAATTACAAAATGTTGTCAACTTGAGGGCATTTTAATTTGTAGTGAATTGCTAGTTCAATAGGCTTTTAATGATAATCTGTGTAAATTAACTCTGGCTTGCTATTTTTCTTCAGTTCAGTCCATTTGATGCACAGAGGTTTGCTGCTGCATGTGAGAATGGAAATATCCAGGTAAACTTACATTAACACTGCTAGCGCTAACTACAGTATATTGGCTGTGCAAAATTCCTTCAACTTGTAACTTGGTTCCCTGATCACCATATTGAATTAAATTTATACGTAGTGTTAAGAGACAGTGTAACTGCCTGTTGAGGACTCATGCAGCTGGAATGTGTCTTTAGAAGGCTGATGAAGTGATGCTTGTTCATTTTTAGTTGTGGGATAGCCGTCAACCAAACTATCCTATAAACTCATTCATGGGGCACAATGGACCGACATTTGCCATTGACTGGCATCATGAAGAGAGGAATTGGGTAGCGTCTGCTGGCAGAGACAAAATGATTAAGGTAGCTAGCAGAATGAGTCTGAATTATTCGGCCTATTCATAGTTAATAGAGGGGAATGGTTGTGAAGCACGGCAAACATTAAAGGAGCAAAGAAAGATAGCTAGATTAACGCGAATGTTGAAAGGTCCATGGCAGAGTTCCCATCAACGCATAGGTGTGCGTCTTATATGCACAAAAAATACAAAGGACGTACAATTTTATGGCGCAGTGTGTCCTTGGGATGTGGAAAAAAAGGTCCAAGAATTTTAGTAACAGGCAAAGGACCCCTGAAAAGCAAAAGGAATGCCCAACTCTTTGGAACTGGGTTTCCCAAGGACCCTTAACTATCAAAACTACTGGGAACTCTGCACAGCTGTGGACAATCTTTTGTTTTGGGCTCAAACACTTAACATGAATTTCAACATTGATATTAACCTTAACATTTCTTTTGCAATGGTTTGTTCCTCAGTCAGTATTAAACAGCTATAAATTGTGTTTGTGCAAGGGCAAGGCCAAAAAAGAGACCAAAAATATACAACAAAGAACTTTGTCAGGTTTCATAACCATTTCCCTCTATTACATGTAACTATGGCCTATTTGTTGAAAGAGTAGATGACACTTTGATAAAGCCTATTCATTGAACAGCATTAAATAGAACTATTAAAAAATAAGTTCTACCGATGTGACTGTGTTTCAGATCAGCCGCAGGGCTGTGCTAAAATGACAGGATTGCTTGCCCTCAGTTTCTGTTACTTTTGGTAGTCGCTGAGTGTTGAAGCTCAAGGTGCTGTTTGACTCAGTGACGCTTTTGGATTGTGACAAAAAATCATTTATATTAATCATTTCCACAGGGCAAATCCCCGAGATAGGTGTCAGTTAAGGTAAACATCAAACACAGTTTACTGATAATTAGATACAGTATATAATGCTAATTGATTGATTCTTCAGGTGTGGGATGTGCATGGCAGGACCAGTCTTGTAAACACAATTCAAACAATAGCAGCTGTTGCTCGTATTAAGTGGAGGCCACAAAGAAAATTCCAGATAGCAAGGTTAACCAATAATAGTTATCAGTGATAATTGAAATTCGTATCTAGTACAAATTTAATAACAATGGGTGATCAAGTGTGATTTAATAAAAAAAAAATATGGTCTTTAGTTACATTTAATCACTTGATCTGTAAGGTTTGTCTTTGAATATGGTGTTTAAATTAAGACCTTGAATGAAACCTAAACATGTGATCATCCAAATGAAAGCTGTGCTCTCAGAACGCTTTGTTTGCCTTAGCTATTTCCATATGTGTGAATTCTTTGTTCCATTCCATTTCAGTTGTTCTCTTCTTGTGGATTTTGATATCCATGTTTGGGACATCAGAAGACCTTACATACCGTATGCATCGTTTTGTGAACATAAGGATGTTGTAACAGGTACTGGAAGGTAGATAAGTGAACTTATATCCTGTAGATCCGTGCATGCCAAAACTAGAATTTAACTTATGGGAATACGTAAGTAGAGCCAAGCTGTGGAATAGCTTTTACATGGTTCTCTTTGGTTTTACCCTGTAAACTTTCCCCCACTCACTAAGTTTTACAGTTTGTTAGAAAGTTTTGAGTTATATAGAGTGGAAATTTGTAGGACCTTGGAGCAGTGTAAAAATTAATGCAAAAAAAAAAAAAAACCAGAACAATTATTGTCGAAATTTGTTTTTTAACCCTTTTGCATTGCAGTTTTTTGAAAATATAAACAATGACCTGTTAAACAGAGTAAAAACTACAACCACTTCGCTGTAAAAATCTTCACCCCCCCTCCCCATCCTCTTGAAGCTTAACGGCTTTTTCTCGCAATTTACGTTGAAATTTCGCATTCAGTTCTCTTTTACAATTAACGTCACATTAAGTAACTGTGAACCAGTATAAATTTGCAACTGGTGTGGTATTGTGTTTAAAAGCAACATTTTTCTTCTTGGCTCCTCAGCATAAAAATTAATGTGATTTTTTATTTTATCAAAGCAAACACGCTTCTACTGAGAAGCTGTGACAGCAACAAAAAAAACAACATGTAATTGTGAAATTATTGTTTTGTCAGGTATCCATTGGAGACAATCACTCCGCAACAAAGACCCGTTTGTATTCTTGTCATGCGCTAAAGACTCCATGCTCTA
>Ga0126338_10002195_pt1 | contig 13283 bp, 9 predicted proteins | sample OrbCmetagenome_2_FD_92529 | JGI IMG/M metagenome (GOLD analysis project Ga0126338, IMG submission 92529) | Coral microbial communities from Petempiche,Puerto Morelos, Mexico - Orbicella C C metagenome | ecosystem: Host-associated > Invertebrates > Cnidaria > Coral | place: Petempiche,Puerto...
AATTGCTGTGCTAATTGTTATTATAATTTCAACCCGTGTGGTATTTTTGAGAAAATGACGTCATTTTCTCAAATTCTCAACCAAGACTTGGAACAAGGAAAATTAATGGCGGCCGTAAATTCTGGGAAATAAAGGTCCAAACGACATGAGTTCTGATGTTCGTAATAGACTGAAATTTGGCAAAAAATCTAGGAAAGACCTATTGTGTGCAAAAATGCAAAAAAATGGGTATGGAGAATTTGATCATAGTGGCACTTTAAACTAAAGCTTGGGTATTTGGACTTAAATCGTTTTAAATTTCATTGAGTATTTTAACTTTGTATGCCTACATTCTCATCGATGCGAAGAAGCGAATTTTCCATTGACAGTTTTCGAAACCAGTGGCGTTCTCGCTCAGCTGTCGCTCAGCTGATTGTGGCTTGCTTTTAACCATGCAACCAATAAGATTCTTTGTTTTCCTTTACCGTGCATTGTGCGAACTTTGTAGTCAATCTCAAATAGAATGTTTTAGCGCCCAAGTTGTTTTCGCTATGTTAAAAATTAGGTACACAGTGCGTACATGGCCGGACATTCAATACATGCCCATTACCTTATTATTAAAGAGTGATACGTTTTGAAGTGATCCTTCGTCATCTTATTTGAATATGTGACTATAAAACCAACTACTAAAACAGGTTTCTTTAAAGACAGCGAGGCTTTAAAGAACAATTTAAGACCGTTTATTGGAAGTTTACTAAGATGACAACATTGCTAATTTAAATCTTAAGTGTAAGCTGTTGTTGACTAAGATGGTAAAAATATGAAATGATATCTACAACTGTGGTCATTATGTACTGTCTTGTGAAACCATAGCTACCCAAATAATTATACTTGTTTACACTGACAAGTCCGTTATGCTGAAAGTAATGACGTGAAGTAAACTAGGCCAATAAGATGTGACCATGTCAGTGTCCTACAAGCAGAATAAATGAGAGTATGAATTATAATCATTATAACGTATTAATAGTTCTTTTACGTTAAATGAGCTTTGACATTCCCTGCCAAACTTTCACTGAAGTGTAAGCTAAAATCTGAGTCACATCAGCAGCACCAGAAATCAGTCTACGGTGTTGATAAACAATGTAATTAGAGCCGGAGTTTGCTACAGATTGCTTCCCTGTGAGTAAGGAGCAGAGCTAGTTTAACTGACATCAAAGTCAGTCACAACTGGGCTTGGGTTTATCTCAAAGCAGTAAACATCGCTGGCAAGTCGAATTCTTAATTCAGGTATATAAGCTTAGAAACGATACAAAAATATCTGTGTGAGCCAGAGACGATTCATTTTCGATACTTGGAAATTTCTACTGCTAAATAGTGCTCAGAACTAAGTCGAAGTTCCAGTGAAACAAGTTTTTAGGAAATCTTTAAGGTAATTCTCGATTAGCTCAATTGCAAGGTATTATAAGCTTACTCAGTTTGCTCAGGTTTGCTCAAGAACGCTTCAAGGCTTAAAGTCACGCAATCGCGGGATCACGCTTGCGAACGAAATCAGCTATATCGACCTAAGTATCGATCCCCGTTCTGATGCAATGTGTTTGCATGTTATATTAAATCAAACTAAAACTAAGAAGAAATACTCAAGTTTTGTTCTGGTAAACAGCTACGCCACACACACAAAGAACTTGCTGGTAAACAGCTACACAACACGCAAAGAACTTGCCGGTATTCGCAACACGAAAAGAACTTGCTCGTAAACAGCTAAGCCACATTCTTAGGGGGCGGCGACCTTTGAGCTTTCCGGGTTGATGAGGGAAGGGTGGGTAATTCGAGCTGAGCATGAATTTTATTTTATTTTTGGATCCTGAACCTCCAAGATATACCTGCTGTTGCGGCAACCTTGTTCTTAAAAAACATACCAAAGGGTTTTGTGTTGTCATTTGCTATGAAGTTAAAAGATTCTTATGAATGTGCTTGTTTTCTGTATGTTAGGGCAAACTCTAAGGAAATCTGCGAATAAATGTCTTTTCCTTCTTTTTCATACATTAGCATTTTTGTTCACGATTCATGGCTAGCTATCTCGGAGAATAGGCCATTTTACAGTTGTCTGTTCAGTGAGCTGGCCTTTGAATGTCAGTGAGGCTGGAGGTGACCTTGTTTTGATAAAGACCTCACTGCTCAAGTTGTTCTAATGCTAACTAGGTGCACCTACATGACAAAAGCAGAGAGGTCTGTATCAAAACAAGATCAACTTCAGCCTCGCTGCCATTCAAAGGCCAGGTCACCGAGCAGAGAACTGTAAAATGGTCTTTTAGAAATATCTTGCTATCTCCAGTTTTCTTTGTTGAATCCAGTCCTAACCTGGCGAAAATACCTTTGTATTTAGTAGGCACTGTCCTTGATATTGCTAATTGTGTGTGTGTGTTTTTTTAATTATCATTGAGATTATTTAACACAAAGTCCTCAATATATAACAATTGGTTTCTTTCTTTCTGGAAATGTACTTTTTAAAACAGCGAGCCAAAATTGTAAGTAATCGATTTTATTTGTGCGTCTGAGCAGATTGCCTAAAAGTGTTCGGGGCACTTTTGTAACATCATGGATAAGGCACTTTTGCAACAATAGGGCAGTTTTGTAACAATATAAGGCACTTTTGTAACTATGGGCATTTTTGCCACCTCCAACTGATTCTTTTGTTCCCATTCTTTAGAAATCGGATTACCACATGATAAAACGCGATAACCTAAAGTACACTTATCTCACTTTATTCATTTCTTTATTTGACTAGTGATTAACGAGAATTTCAAAGTAGTTCATTTTGAAGCTGGAACACACTTTTTTATAAGTGACACATTTTTGCAATTGTGACCCATTTTTCCAGGTACGACCCATTTTTTCAAGTGTAACCCCTTTTCCAAGTATGACCCTTTTTTCCAAGGGTGACCAATTTTTGGAAATTTGACCCATTTTTCCAAGTGTGGCCCTTTTTTAAAAGTGTTACCGTTTTTTCCAAGTGTGGCTCTTTTTCCAACTGTTATGGTTTTTTTCCAAGGATGACCACTTTTTCAAAGTGTGACCCATTTTTTCATATGTAACCCTTTTTACCAAAAGTGAGCCTTTTTCCAAGGGTGACTACTTTTTTTTAAAAAAGTGAGCCTTTTTCCAAGTTTGACCCATTTTTTCCAAGTGTGACCCTTTTTTTGTAAGTGTGACCCATTTTTCGAAGTGTGATCTTTTTTTGCAAGTGTGACCACCTTTTTTCATAAGTGACCCATTTTGTCAAGTTTGACCAATTTCTCGAAGTGTGACTCATTTTTGCAAGTTTGACCAATTTTTCGAAGTGTGGCTCGTGTTTGTAATTGTGACCCATTTTTCGAGTTGTGACTCATTTTTCTAAGTGTGACCCTTTTTGCAAGTGTGACCCATTTTTTAAAGTGTGACCCATTTTTCTAAGTGTGACCCATTTCTCTATGTGTGACACTTTTTTCCAAGTGCGATCCTTTTTTTCAATGGTGACCACTCTTATTAAGTGTGACTCATTTTATCAAGAGTGACCCGTTTTTTTGTAAGTTTGACCAAATTTTCCAAGTCTGACCAATTTTTCGAGGTGTGACTTATTTTTGCAAGGGTGACTACTTTTTTAAAAGTGTGACCCTCTTTTGCAATTTTGGCCCATTTTTCCAAGTTTGACCAATTTTTCCAGGAGTGACTCATTTTTCCAAGTTTAACCCATTTTTTAAAGTGTGACCCATTTTTTTCAAGTGTGACCCTTTTTTGCAGGTGTGACCCATTTTTCCAAGCGTGACCCATTTTTCCAAAAGTGACCTCTTTTTCCAGTTTGTTTTCTTCAGAATAAAAAATTGTAGACTTTGCAGTTATTTTATGTAATCATGAAAGAGACGCGTTACTTGAGTAATGAGCACATTATGATCACCACAGTCAAAGAAACTGTATACCAAAAAGTTACATCTTGTAGGACAGTGGCTCGAAACCGGTGGTGGAATTTGTGAATTTAAACTATTTCGCATTCTAATAAAAATGCCTAAGAATCTGTACGTTGTTTATGTAAATAGAACCAGGATGGCTTTAGTTGTGCCACTGATCACCAAAACATGTGAAAATAGATCGAAACCAATAAGTGTGAACACTCCAAAATAAACAGTCTAGCCAATAAATGCAATCCAAAGTAATAATTAAACGTTCGTAAACACAAAGTCAACAGAACTAAGAGATTCGTCAATTCAAGGTCCTTTACTCATAGACTTGCCGCTGGTTTCCTCGATCTGCCCTATGATAGCTACAGAAAGAAGTTGGTTTTTTTAACACCACACTTAAGTTGCATTTTTAAAATACTAAAGTTACTTCCAACAGCGGATTAAATTACAGTTTACAATAACTTAAAAAAAAATGCTTACAATACTGTTTGTTTGTTTGTTTTTTTACAACAAGAATTATAATTCTAATAATAATGCTCCTAGTAAAGACAAAACAAAATATAATACCACTCTCAGATATAATACTATTTGACCATAATAATGTTAAATAATAATGCTAAGCTTACTACTGCTGGAGCGGTTTTAATTTGAGTTGATGGGGAGCTTATAATTAAGGAAGCCACGACGACGACGGCAACGAGAACGACAACAAACAAGAGGTTTAATGAGCAAAACAATTGATCGTTTTCACGTGACGTCATTAAATTCCAAAATCCAAGACTAAAGAGCCACGAAAGATTTTAAGCACATCAGACATGAGAGGATCTAAATTTACATCTGTTTACAGTTTTTCAGCTTAATAGCGTGCTTGGTTTGAAAACCAGCGCAGTTTATTTGAAGTTCACAGTTATGGCGGTGCGTGACATACCGCTCCGATCGCGTTTGTGGAAAAAATTTACACTTATCTAGTGATTTTTAGCCTTTTTAGGAGACAAAGTGTTAGGAAAAGTGCTTAAGTGAATGTTTCTTGGTTCATAATCAGTCGACGCCTAGGTAGCCAAAGTAAGTTCCAGATGTTTACACTATTTCCCGGCAGCCATGTTGGTGGAGCACCACCAACATGGCGGATCCATACTGGGCTGTGTAAATTTGCGCAAAAAATTTCGACTAGTATGTGAAGTTTGGGAAAACGCAGAGACCTACAGTCAAAATTGGAAAAGTGTCTTCTTCACCTATCTACTATAACAATACGATTTCTTGACTTTACCACTGAATAGTTTTCGATTTCGTTGCGTGATAGTGAAAACGATCTACAGCTATGCACGTGCATTATAAATCTTTGTACATTTCTTTGCCGTCCTCTGCAAAACAAGAGCGTAAAATGACCGAGTTCTGCGTAGTCTGAAAACGCGAACGACGACGGCAATTTTTCGTATTACTATTTGGCATTGAACGCTGTCATTGCACATTTGTCTTGAGCACGTTTTTAGAGTCAGTGGAGGTACTGACAAGACCTAGGCTATTGCGAACTTCGCTGGTAAAATAGAAATTCGTTTTTTAATAGACGTCGTCCTTGGCGTCGTCTTCGTCATTGCCTTTGCTCCTCAATAATCTGGGAATCCCCTTGGTTTTGTTTTTCTTACGATTTGAGATTGGCTGAGTCACGGTCAGTACCTGATAAGTAATTGCTTTGGTTTTGGTTTTACGACACTCAATTGAAAACTGCTCTATTGTTACACAAAACTAAAAGTACAGCAAAAATTGAAGACAAGGAAAGCGAAATATACAGGGTCATGAAATACGGTGCTTAAGCTCCTTCCTTTATAAAAGAGAACCCATTCAAGATTCCCTTTAAGACATAAATTTGAAAACGTTATTGTTGCACAACCTTATTAAGTAACCGCCATGTTCTTTTACACAGCTCACCATGTAAGAACGTTTCCTAGGAATATGTACAGTTTTCTTCCTGACCAAAGGCATTACTCCATTGATTTTATTTCTGCACAGTGCGGGTGACATGAGAGGCGGTGTTGGGTAGCTTAGTGCTGTAACTTTCTGTTGAAGGGCACACTCTTGCTGCACACGTGGAACATAACAGTTCCTTGATCTTCTCCCTGAATCGTTCGTTCAGCAGAGAATACACGAAAGGGTTGACAGCAGAATTGAACATGAACATCAAGTCGGAGATGGCGTAGGAGAAACGGCCATTTATGTAGATGTCGAAGTAGCTTAAGATATAAATCAATAAACCAGTAATCCAGCAGATTCCAAAGATGGCACTGACTGTCATCACACTCAAGGTGACTCGCTTACGCACTTTCAAAACTCCCTGTAAACACGAGGACGCAAAGTGTTAGTGGATCGATCTGTCATTGAAGCTACCTATTTGATGGAAGGAATAACTATCATTTTTAGGGGGATTTTCTGTTCTCCCCGTCTTTCCATGATACGCCTTTCGCCCAACAATGCTAATTGCAAACTCCGGAGTAATTGCTATTATTTCCTTCTTCTCACGAAGTAAAAATTGGGAATAACTATGAGTAAACATGCATAGAACCTTTGCATGAATGGTGCCTGGATTTGAATAACAATACTTTATACATCCTTAGCTTCGTACATATGTTTCCAGACAAAGGATTTTTCACATGAATGTGAGGCTAAGGATGCAAAAAGTTTTGTTATTCAAATTTAGGCACCATTTGTGCAAAAGGTGCATGGGCAAAGAAACTTTGTAGTGCCTGGCAAAGAACAGGCCGATCTCACTACTATGACATTTACACAAACCTATGAGCAGAATTTGAAATACATTTTTATTTCTATCAAATGACTTTTTTGTGATAATTCTTACCTTTTGTTGAAAAGCAAGTTCGTTATCGTCATTTCGCTTAAACCACAAGGAATAAACGACTCTGGAGTATAAGCCAGTCATGATTATCAGTGGAATGATGGCCAGCAATACAAGCCAAGTGGTATCATACGCTGCGCCCATCCAACTTTCTGGCCAGTTCCATTTGCAGTCGCCAGTTGACTCGTCAAATATTGTGACCAGGAACAGCGGTAAGCTTAAAACCAATGCAAAGATCCAACAACCAAAAATAATTACCTGAAAATGGCGCGTTATGAGCCAATGAAAAGACATGTACTTAGCATAGTGGAAATCTCACAAGTCATATCTCAAAACGTTTGGACAAATTTTAAAAAGTGGTTCTGAACCCTTAATCAAGCATTGGGATTTTCTATAGGAGAAGAAGTTCCACGAGCAGAGGTGGACTTTTAGCTGGAGCTGGAGCAGGTACAACTGGGACAAATTCAGGAAGTGATCAACCAAGAAACTGGTGCGGGAGCAGAAGCAGGTGTGATATACATTTAATATAGTACCAGCTAAAGTGACAGTCTTTATGGATATTGTCTGTTAATAACGGCCATCCTGCTCCACGTTATTCGCTGAACAGCGTTGCTACAAGGAAAGAAAAGTATGCCTTCAAATTTCACCCCGGACGCTCCGTTGCAATGAAAGTTGTAAAAGACATGCATATTCATTCAAATCCACTTGACTGAGTACAAAAACAAAAATCATTTTGGGCAATCCAAAATGATGGGCGTGTTAACATTGCCAGGTGCAGTAAATGTGTTTGTGCCACGCTCTTTCAAGAGACTGTGGTTGTTGGTAGTTCCTTTGAAATAAATGCCAACGAATTGTGATTGTATCTTTCTACATACAAGTCAACTAAGAATTATTTACAACGACTTCACAACAGACTTTGGAGGCCACAAGTGTGCTTCTCATTCGTCACCTCAGGTCAGTCTCTCAGATATATTGCTGCTTACTCACCTTCACTCTTCGCTTGGTAAGTTTTCCTTTGCTACCAAGGGGACCCATGACAGTGTAATAGCGTTCAATAGCAATAGCAACCAAAGTGAGAGACGAGGAAGCCGCACCCACCCATGCGAAGTTTCCACTTGTCAGCATTCTGCATAACTCTGAACCACCGGCCCCCTCCGGGTGGGTGAATATTTTCTTCAAAATGTGATTCGGTGCAACAAACACCGCGAACGTGATATCTGATACAGCTAGGTTCACAAGTAGATAACTGATTGGAGTCCTGCAGGAGTAACATCAGTGCCATGCTTTCAAAATAGTAATGATAAAAACATTAAAAGCCTCAGGTACAAATTAACAACAACAACCATTTTATTTTGCTTAATACATAGAATATCATATAGCCAAAAAAAAATATTAGACTTACATAAGCAAAAAAACTAATCAGAATAGTAAGAACTTAACGAGTTGAGTTAAAGGCGTTATATAGGAAAGAAACCCAGATTGGGGTTATATCGTAGTTCATACACTTTGTAAACAGAAGTAAGGCAGTCCTTGTAAACTTGTAGTTCGTTGTTAGCAGTTGTTATTGTGTTGGGGCTAGGGGAATTTTCACTGCTGTTTGTTCTTTTTTCCTCTCAAATGGTACCAAGCCATTCATGTGAGACTTTACGAGAGCTGCTACCTGACTCATTCTAAAGGAAACCCCGAACCAGCTTCAGACAGTAATATATTCAGGCTATATCTGTACGGATACTTTACATAAGTGGACGCATATATTTTCATACGTCATGACCTCCTTTCACACGACATTTACGATCATGGAAAATGTCTGATTCTGACTACGCTAAGACGAGACATTCCATGTGAATAGTTTACTGAGCGTGCGGCAGTCAGTCATCTGATATAGATGTATTCCTTCTTACAACATAATCTGCATCCTTGCAAATTACAACTGTTTGTTCTAACAATTAGAACCTGTACTACGCCAGATACGGAAAACCACTGAAATAGATGCCGCCAAAAATTGTGTGGAAACGTGTTCCTGATCTAATGAAGCAACACGAAACCCCGAGGAAAGGTTACAAGTCAGTAACGTAGAACATTTTCTATATGCATGCAAGCTTTTGTATCAATTGCTTTTAAAATAATATATAATATTAAAAACAGAGGACTAACAAGAAGACTAGCTAACCCAGAATGACCTAAATCTTTCGCCAAAAGCCTAAATGGTCCATTAACGTCCCATGACACCCCGCGAGCCTCTCCATCGTGCCGTCAGAATAATAATTTCTGACTAATTCGTCCCTCAATCGTCATAAATTACATTTTCAGTTGGTCTTCCTGATATACAGTCTCCACAGTGGATCATTCATAAATGGGCAGCTTTCACCGTTTATGTGTTTACGTCTGGACAACAGAATTGAGTGTATTTTTATCATCAGGGACATTACTCACAAGCCCGATGCAGATTATTTAATTTCAGTGTAGTATCCGCTATCCTCGTTTGATAGATTTTTATGATTCGCTTTTAGTTCTTGCGTGAGCAAGAGTAAACAATTTCCAAACGCTGAGGCTAGACTCGTACTGACTTTAATGCGTGTATCATTTACGAAAATGGAATAAACATACACATGTGAACACAGCCCCAATCTTTCACCCTCTCTGAAGCCGTAATACCTTAATTAACTGCCCACAGTTTACAATTTGCTTAATGTAGCCGCATAAGTGAAATCGTCCAATGAATGTTCATACCCACAGAAACACATTAGAATAGAGAGCAAGCGCTAAGGTAATAGACTTAAAAGTAGAGAACTACACGTTATCCATCCTAATGAGAAAATATAACACATTAACTAGAAATACAACACACATATAGCATACCTCATATCTTTATTTTTCTTAATGACAAAGATCACGAGGAGGTTAGAAACGGTGTCCGTGATGACCAAAATGGTGAGCACTGCAGTTAAGGCAATGTCAGATGGCTTTGACATGACTGAAGACTGTTCAGCTATCACTTAGACTAATTCCTGTCCAGTAAACAAATCAAATAATGATAAGCAATGCACGTGACGCCTTGGTTATTTGAAAGCTTAAGTAAAAATGTCATATACCGCGTTCCAAATAGGACAAAGACAGGACAAAGAAACATTGTTTTCTTAGCTTCTCGTTTTGGGCCTATTTTATTTTGTATTGTTAGGAGTAGTTATTGTCGAAAAAAGTGCATTGTTTATGCAGTGTACCTATAGAAATAGCACATGTAGTATCCCGGGCATGTCTAAGGTTTGAGCTTTGAAAATGTGGATCGATGAAGTTTTTGTCATCTTTAACCTTAGGGCACCACAATACTGGACCTTCCGAAAGTAAAATCAACAACTTTCGGCTTACGATCATGGAGATACGCTGCATCGAAATTGTGGAACGCTATATCGCATGAGTCTCGAAAGATACAAACGTACACTACTTTTAAAAACAAATTAAAAACATTATATCTCACGGGACTCTGAGTGCGAAGTGGATCTATCCTTGATCAATTTTTACTACTTTTAATGATCATATTTTCTTACACATTTTACTTGTGACTACATTTTTCACTCATATTTTAATACTAGCTAGTTCGTAATCTTAATTTAATTAAATTTATGTACCTTCCTGAGGCTCTTATAATTTCTTTTTTCTGTTTTTTTTTTTTCGTGGCGTACCTGTAAACGAGCTTTTTAGCTATGCGTACCGACCACGTTAAATATATTGATTGATTGATTGATTGACTGATTGATTGATTGATTTTAGTGCAATCCAGGCCATAACTTTGCATTGTTTTACAGCTATCAAGTTTTAGTGTCTCCCCTTGAGATTTTATGTACCCAAATTCTCAAGGAGGTTTTTTATATGGAAATTTACTAAGTTTGGAGATCATGCACACTGCAAGTAGAAGCTAAAATCACAACTGAGTTAAATTGTGTTAAATACTAATCGTGACGGGATGGTTCGACAGCGAATCATGAACTGACATTAATTTCCATAGGTTTGGGAATTGATTCCTGGGACTGAAGAGTAGAACTTTGTTTGCACAATGTTAAGATATCAAAGAGTATTTTGATCTTTTATGTAATCCTTTGGTTACTGGAAGAGTGACAGTAAACTGCAAAAATCTAAGCCCTGCGCTATGCGTTCTTCCGTGTTCCTAAAAGGTCATTTTCATATTTAGTCACTTGTATACGATTATCTGTATTAAGATTTTAGAATCATTTTCAGTCTAAGGCAATCTGGTAGTATTAGTTAACAAGCAAATTTGTCACCCATTAACACCATAGGTTGTCAAAAAAAAAAATGTTTGTAAGGACCCAAAATTCGGTCGAAAAATTTCCCAAAACAAGTTGTAAACATTGTGAATAAAGGGGTTCAAAACACTTCACCTGTTTTGTCTTCATCGCTTCAGGGAGACTCCTGGGGATTGCGTCTAGGCAAAATTCTCCTCAACAACCAAAAATACTACTATGGCAAGAAGGCACTTGCTCCTCTCCTCTTTGAGGATGAAGAGCTTTTTCCCGCAGATTTTCGTCAAAACAAATCCTCACAGCCCGCTTTGGCAACTTGCCATTAAACCTTAAAATTAATCATGGGCTATTTCTTTGCTACTGCTGTGTACGAAAGTAATTATTTGAACTTTGCTAGTCTTTATACTTTAATAATCTTTCATTTTTAATTTGTTTTCGGAAACTTACTACAATATCAATTTAAAAAGTTTCCCCCTTAATTGCTCTGGAATTATCGGATACAATAAATGAAAACTATTGTGGAATTCATAGCGACCAAAGGAAGAAAAAATATACTTATAGGGATTAAATAATTTAACTTATTTTAGCTGTTTTTGCTTCCATTGCTTCGAGTTCCACTATACACGTAGATTTATGTTTCTCTTCTATTGCAATATCAGTTTGATTTTCATGTAAACTCGTTTTAAAATTGTTTTTGACAGTTGCTTCTATTTTATTAGTCTTCTCGGCACTGATTGCTTTCAATAAATATATATATATATTTAATTTCCAGTAAATTTGTTATTCAAATCATGTCCTGAAAATGAAATTGCAATTCAAATTTCGTTTCGCTGTTCTTCTTTTTGTATATTTCACTTTCAGTTGTTTATATACATATGTACAGTATATGTGATACTTCAAAAAAAACAAAAAAACAAACAAAGTTGTAAAAATCGTAGCTACGTTCTGCACAGCATCGCCCATTGCATGTTCAGGTTAAATAAGAAACGCTGTCAGCCTCAAGATCTCTCCTTCTTCACGTCCGCAGAACATTTCACAGCAGTAGCTCTCTTATACTGAGACCAAAAGAAATGTCTTTCCACCTGCTAAGTGGCACTGTTCGGGCGAATCTCATTTCATTAGCTTGTTTTCGTGCGAGATCAGCCACTGTGTTCCCAAGCTGTCCATTTATTGGAAAACCTTTTCTTCACAGCGGAAATATCTATCATCACAGATTCTTCTGTGAAGTTCATAATTTGTTGTCTTATTTTTGCAAAAAATATATCTGTCGAACCTTTCTGTCATTCGTACTTTCGGCTTTCAATTTTAAATCTATGATTCACGCCAAATCATTTCAAGTTAAACTGAGTTTGGATGACAGAGTGAATTATTCATTTTCTATCATACGTAAGTTTTTCAAACCCGGCTTGAAACTGAAATGGGAAAACCCGCACTCCAGGTCACTCTCAGCCCTAAACCACTAACTGTTAAACCACACGGGCAATTTTCTTTTTTCGTAACATAATATCTTTTTTTTAACTCACTGCAAAAATAAAAAGCACTACAATGTTCACTGCCAGATGTTTGATTATATTTGTTTACAGAAAAAAAATGTTCTCAGGCTTTCCTTAAAGTGCCAGGTCGATCATATTTTTCGTATAGATGTCTTTAGATTTCCTTATTCTGTACTGAGATATTTCTAACTCACCTGTGTGAAATGATTTTTTTTTTGTTTGGCAATGAGATTGAATAACACAAGTCCCATATACACTTGCAATAAGAAGACCGCTTCAGTTTTGGGTAGTATTATTTCTCAACGTTTTTTCGCCGCCATAACAAAAACGCGTTCCTGCAAAAGAGCGAGGCTTGGTCGCTATTCGGATAAGAGACAATCAACCGTCTCAACATGTAGGATATAGGAAAAGTGCTTTCGATTTCAAGCTATTAATTTCTCGCGTGGAATGAGCGCTGGTAAAACACACTAATAGAATGTATTTCGCCCAGAAACTTGTGGATAATAACATTCCACCCAATGAAGGTGGGAAAATAACTGAACACAGAAACATAAACTCGCTGAATAACTATTCGGCTATTTTCTAGAAACTGACAGCGCAATATCTCAGCCGTTTATCCTTATCCGGACGACAGAAACCCTCTGGGCGTGCAAAGATTCCGTCTTCACAAAAAAAAAAAAAAAAAAAAAATAAAATTTCCCCCCCTTTCTTGGCTTCCTGCATAAACAAAATATTCCAAAAACCCATTTTTCTTCTCTCCTGGTCCGAGGGGGCGAGG
>Ga0126338_10002196_pt1 | contig 13281 bp, 11 predicted proteins | sample OrbCmetagenome_2_FD_92529 | JGI IMG/M metagenome (GOLD analysis project Ga0126338, IMG submission 92529) | Coral microbial communities from Petempiche,Puerto Morelos, Mexico - Orbicella C C metagenome | ecosystem: Host-associated > Invertebrates > Cnidaria > Coral | place: Petempiche,Puerto...
AGTAAGAAAAGAATCATCAATGACTGCTTTGGAATGTGCACTGCGTTCCGACGGTAGTGCTAAGCAAACAGTTAAATTTTAAAAGCGCGGTTATAAGATCTAACAGATCTTCTTGTTTTTTTCTAGTTTTGTTGGTGACCAGACCCAAACTTCCTCTCGGCCAAATTTTGAATCATGCAACCTGTGATGTTTATTCACCAACAGCTGTTCAAAAATTAATACACGGACAATGTTACAGATATTGTTTTCTTTATTGTGTGTAAAATATATTTTCTTTTGGTTTTATCGAAGCATTGGATTCCAAAGAAATAATAAATACGCTAAAAAAAGGTATTACATCAGCCATGGAATGCGCTGACATTGCAGCTTTCACTTTCGCCACGTGACAAGTAAGATGTGTTTACTTTGCAAGTTTATTTCACCAGGAGCGACAGTCTTTTTGGTTTTCCAAGTATTTTTCGTATTTTTAGACAAGAGAAGTGAATTGTCATGCTGTTTTATTGAAGCGAGTTCAGAGATTGGAAAGAAAATTAAATATTTGCAAGCCACGCAAAGAACATGTCAGAACATTGCAAGGATTCCCTACCAAGGATTACATCATTGGTAGGGAAATAACCATCGTACTAAAGATAGCCGTGGATAACGTAATTCTTGAATTATGTGACTCGTGTGACTAGCCCTTTACTCATGGAAAAAAACAATTAAATTTAATCATTACTTTTAAGAAAGCAAGCTGTTGTTATAATGTTATTACTGTATCGTTTAAGCCCATGCACATCCCTAAGAAAGTCCCAGATTAAGACCATTACGTCATCGGACAGACATGATGTATTGCAGTGTGTGTACTGGGAGACTGGTCATGTGAAATTAATAAACAAAGTAAACTTTGCATTTACATGCTGTTCCATTGCAATTCTTCCCTATTGAACGGGCAAGTAAAATTTTGCCACGGCAAGTATGTCATCTGGCATACTTGCCCGGCTGATGACTTGGAGTGAAAAAACCAATATGGATCCTTATTTAAACATTAGCGATTTTATCGATCAATTTATAGAAATCGATACTCACAACTATCACATCAAATTTATAGATTATCAAATCAAATTTATCGATTTATTAATTTTATCGTCCTCAGCGAGGATTGTATTGTTGACACTGGTAAATACAACAAACTGCTTCTTCAGAAGCAGCATTTCAAAACTAGCTGTGTTTTGCCAATGCTCAGTGTTTTCAAAACAAGGCAGCAACCACCGTAGTTCCACTGCCTACTTGATTATATACATTGTATCACCAGCTACTCTGGTTAAGGCAATCAGCTTGCGACAAACACGCTCAGCATTGTGTCACTTCACACTCAGTTTTGTAACAATAATGTTTTTTATGCAATAGGAAGCTTGTTAAAAAGAAAGCTCAAAGCATCCACTGTATTTTGTGCCCTTCACATTACTGGATGAGGGGCCTTGCAGCCCCTAACTTGTCATAGCCGCCTACTCTCCCAGCTCCAGGTGCCTACTTCAAAACATTTTAAACCCCTAAATGCTCAGCCTATCATCTATTTTTCTTCACTTGTCATGCACTTCAAGCTTGTTGGGACATGCTGAGTTACCCTTAGGCCTTGATCACATACACGTGTTGAACGCAAGTATCAAGATCGTCAGAATCAAGCAATTGAGCCTCAAGAATTTATCTTATACACACTGGACAAGGATTCATCAGTTCCCTTGATGTACTATGATCCAAGTGCGGATGATCATTTTCTGATGTTTCGCTGCCCTAAAATAAGTGGAGACATTTTGCACTGATAAAATTGATAAGTTAGATGAAATTGATGACATTAATTTAAAACTCCATAATTATTGATTACTCACAACATATCCCTTTATTGATTTTTATCAATTTCGAATACAATTAAATAATTTACATCGATTAATATCGATTGTTATCAATTGAACTCGTTGGGGTGTAAGGGTATTTAGCACTACCCTGCAATACATCGGGGACAATTTTAATCAAGAAATAAATGCAGCAAAGAAAAAAGAAAAGTTTAGTTTTATTAACATACGCTGAATGAATTATGTAAGGCATTGAGCAAGAAGTAACTGACTTACAATTCCATGATGATGGCATGTTCGCGGAAGAACGTACGAAAGTCTTGAATCGTTGCGCAACTCTCTGTTTCTGCTTTGGAACGGATTCTCTCGTCGTTTGTTGTTAATGCTAATCCGCTGCTTTCACTGACAGACCGTACTAATTTTGCTCTGCCAGGATACGATGGGATCAGTTTCCGTGCGGCTTTTAGTCTCTCACTCAACGTTGAACCAGGAGAACGTGATTTCCGAAGGCTAACCATTTTATGGATTTGATCACCTCTTTCTTCTTCATTTTCCACGCTACGTGAGTGAACAGGGCTTATTGAAGGCATAACAGAGGCCTCTTAAGTATCCAAAATGCTTAAATTCTAATGGATTTGTCTTTAGACGTCGACCACTCTCTCACTGTCGGACCGTGCAAATGCGTGCCAGTCAAACCGATCCAATGGAATGTGATGGCATCAAGTTTCCATTGTTCGTCACTGCCCATAAATGTCTCAAAAGCGCTCGGTTTATTTTTGAAATATTCTAAAACCAAGCTAAAAAAAAATCAGTTTTCAATCGTCGAAGAAAGACACATCAATTACGTGATTTTCGGATGGTGGCCGGGCCACATACGCTGACATACGACAAAGGCAAGTAGATGGAACACAAACAACAGGGCGATAAAAGTCTTACTTGTTGATCTTTGCCACGAAGAATTCTTCAATAATTTATGAGTCGCGGGAAAAATATCATAATAGAAATGGTACCTGCATTCCATTAATTTTCGTGATAAACACAATATGCAATACAATGAAGACATTTCACAGAGCAAGCTTTCCAAGTGTTGACGTCCCAGCGCGCACAAAGTATGAAGCCTGGGACATTCCTCAAATTCATCAATACTCGGTAGCACTCACCCATAAACACCTGATCATTATCCACTGTCAACACACAATTCGTGAAGAAAGTAGCTCTCTGGTAAAAGCTTAGCTCAGAGTTAGACTTCACAAGGGAATGAGTACTGCAGCCATTGTCGTCAGATGACAACTTAGAACTCCTGATGAGGTTTCTGTGTGCTGGCCCTGTTACAGGTTGTAGATTCTAAAAGTCATCCATTACAATATTGTTCACTGAAAGTCTGTCTTTCAGTTTACGTTACGACCTTCTAATTTTCTGCTCCGTGTTCTACTTCGCAAAACCGCCGTCCGCCATCTTCGAATTGTTGAGCCCGCTAAGCGTAACCGCTGAATTATCTTGAGCGCGTGATTGGTCAGTAACCGCCTGTCAGTAACTGAACCGTTAATTAAATTTGATTGGTGAGGTGAGAATAAACGCGGTCTTTCTGACAAAGCCATCGAAAAAGAAAAAAAAACGTTTCCGACAAAATACAGTACGTACAATTTTGTTGATGGTATTTTTGAAGAAAAATGTACAAGAAAGAGTGTAAGGATTCTCACGCTAGAGTGTGCTTGAGCAGACTTACGAGAGTCTTGGATATCAACATGCTAGAGGACTTACAGCAACTTGAGCATACGGGAAATGTGGCCAGAAACCTAGAGATTGATAGCAATTTTAAACCTCAGAGGAGTTTTTTCTCCAAATCATCAGAAAAAATCAACAAAATAATGAACAGAAAAGGTAAGGATCTCTAAAGACCCCCGACTAGAAGATTGCAGTCCAAAACAAAACATTGCCTTGCTCACAAATCTGCATTATTGAGCTTAACAGCTTTTGAGCTTTATGTACTTTAGGTATCGAGGGAAATTAAAAAATTCCTTAATATAGGCTTGTTTTGCGACGATTTCGAGAAAGGAAGTCAAGATATACGTAAGCTCAAGCTTACAGATAATATAACAGTAAGTATGAGAGACCTGTGTGTGAAACTATTTAGTCTGTCATCTAGCTATTTCTTTTAATGCAAAATTTGTCTTTACATGTTGACACGGTGAGGATTTCAGACAGTCAGCAGATCTACGAGGAAAAATTCACCGACTCGCTGAGACAAATGTTAATCCTGAGATGTCAGTAATTTAATTCAAGAAATGAAGTTTTTATAATTAGCGCTCTTCAAAAATGATTATTTTTGACGCATGATCAGATCCCTATACAAACGTGAACACTGTGCTAACACTCCGGGCTGTAGGATGTAGACAAGGTCTGAAAGTACTTACAAGTGACCACGGGTGACCATGGGTGATCACGAGTGACCGCAAGTGACCACAAATGACCACAAGTGACCACGGGTGAGATTACATCAAAAAATGTCGGTGATGTTATCATGATGTCATTAAGAAGTACTCATTGTGAGGTCATTTAATCAAATAATGACCTGACCAGTGACCAAACTCAGGCTATTTACTAGTGTGGTAATCAAAGTTGAGAGCATTGCCTGTGCGTTCATAATTCGATTTTTTTCCTTAACAAATATTGGCTGTTGACCTTCTGTTCTTTCATGCTTCATATGTGATCTTTTTTCGATTGTAAAAGGCAAGAAAATCCCAGTAATTTTATTAAACAAAGTGGGGCTCAGATAACGATAAGTCCGGATAACAATCTGCATGTGAGGTTGAACTACTAATGCAGGGCTTTCATTACAAGCCAGCTACTGCCGGAGCTCCGGCGGCTGTGAGTCATCGAGTCACTGGTCTCTTGGCTGTGTTTGTTGACAAAAACTTCAAAAATGTAACTCTGATAATATTTACTGCCTACCTATTTCTCAGTTTAAATAAACTGATAAAATATTTCTTACATTTGCCTCGACAGTTTGTGTATATAAAAGCGTACACATCCATCGAATATGATTGCAAATTGCAAAACATTCAACCATTTTCAGCAGTATTGTAATAAAACTTAACCTTGCTTTTAAACTATTACCATGTGGTCAGTCAAGAAAAGATGGCAGCAAAGTGTGCACCCATATACAGTCTGGACAGACTCGTTCATTTACATTCTTTTGAAAGCAAAACAGGTATTTGAATAAATTTATTTGACTTCGGAATTGTTCTTTCATAAACCTATTGTGTTCTTCTTTGCTTACAAATGAATATCGATTGCACAAAACGAAACGCTTTTTTCCAATGATGAAATTTTGCTAGTCAACCCAACTGATTCTAAAAATATACGGTCTGAAGTCGCAGATAAGGCCTCGCCATCTTCGCAATTTTTGGAAAGTCATGAGCCACGCAAAGGGCCATCAATCGAAGGAATGAAAGACTTTATTTGTTCATCGTTTGGAAATTCATTCAACGAGCCTGTTCACAGTTTTTACACTTGCAGAACTTTGTGAAGGAAGCCAATGTACTTCGATAACCCTAGCAGAGATAAATCATTTGCGGGCAGCAAGCGAAAAAGATCAGTCCCAGCACATATTCATCATCGACTTTAATAACTTTGATGCCCAGAAAGCTGGAAATCTCATTTCTGAGAGTTTAAATTTCAAAATTTTCTGGGGAAACATGCCCCCAGACCCCCCTAGCAAAGGTTATATATCCTGAGCCGCCTACTTTTATACTGGCAGACATCTACTTCGAATATTATTGAAAGCACTGCTAATGAATGAATTCAGAAGCATATCACCTAGACTAGGTGATATGCTTCTGATGAATTAAACTTTTCAAACTATAAACTTCCAGGCAAAGCATTCCTTTAAGATTTGTTTCCAAGACTGAATGTTCAATTTCAGAATGCCAAAACTTATAATAAATATTTCTTGAGAAAATAAAGTTCCAGCCAGCCAACCTGCCAGACAGCGCGTCGCCAAAAAATTTACGTCTTGTTTTCACAATTGAAGAATGTTAACAAATAAACCATTCTGACCACAAATCATGGCCTTTTGGTAAGTTACACAATCCCGGTGTAAGTTAGTTTTCTGACAACAAATCATGGCCATTTGCCTAGCTGCAACTCACAAAATTTATTTTTCAACTTGTTTTCAAAAATTGTCGGACATGTTCTATTTACACTAGTTGTGTTCACATGGTGTAATGCAATCCTAGTCCAGTCTGTACAAGATTTTCCACCTAGTTTTGTAGGTTGCCAAAAGGCCGTATTGTCTGGCGGGAATGGTTTATCTGTTATTTGATCAAGCAAAGCATGCAAACTCCACACACAGTGTTGGGTGTCACTTGGTTTAGTAAAATCAGGCGAATTTTTCTTTACTTTCACAAATAAATAAGCAGCCAATATTTGAAAAGGAAAACATTGAAGTGTGAAGCACAGCTACTGCTCTAATCTTTGATTACTACACTAGTAAATTAAGCCTCAGTTTGGTGGTAAGGTCATTATTTAATGATATGACCTCACAATAACTTCTTAATGACGTCATAGTAACATCACTGACATTTTTTGATGTAATCTCACTCATGGTCACTTGTGAGTACTTTTAGACCCTATATTAGGAAGAACTGAAAACGAAGAATCCTGACATGGTTTACTTTTTTTTCTTTAGGTAGCCATAAAATATTTGGTCATTCACTCACAGAAGATGGGGTAATCAGAATTTCAACACTTATTAATTTTTTGAAGAGGCGTAAGTCAATAAAGTTTCATGTAATGATATTTTCTTGTGTTTGTAACATTATTGTGGAAAATATTTAACACTTAATGACTGGTCCCGAGGGGAACAGTGAATTTCATTTCCCGAGACAAAGTTGAGGGAAACATCGAGATTCAAGGGGAACAAACTTCACTGTTCCCCAAGGGACCAGTCATTAAGTGATTTATTTTATAGCAAAACAAAACAAAAGCGAATTTTGAAAAACGCGCTGAGATCATTCCAGTGACAACACTAGGCGACCTTCAACCGTACACCCTGATTATGTGCAACAGCAGTCAACATTTCGCAGGTAACAGTGAACTGTTTCCCATTTGACGTCATAGTTTTCGCAATGTTGCCCGCTCGTGGCATTTGGCGATAAACAGTTTCATTGTTAGATGTCATGTGACCATGAACTAGCCAATGAATGGGCATGCTGTAGTGGGAAAAAGGCCAGCTGTATAGCAATAGTAATTATAGTAATTGGACCAAGTAAAGCACTACTCAGGGAGTAATGTATGAGTTAAGAGAGGATGAGTACACACCACAAAGCCAACTTGACATTGCAAGCATGATTACTCTCTAAATTGTACAACACAATATCTAATTACTAATTAATCACATTCAATAACAAATTTTGAGATTACTAAGTCTTTTAAGAACTTCTTTTAAGCAAAAATGTCAGTAGTGCTTTTCAATAAGTTAAAAACGCTGTAGAAAATGTTAGGAAGGAAGCCTATAAATGGCAGATAATTGACAAGTGGATGGTAAAGGTATCCAGTTACAAACAGTTGTAATTGGTTATCTGTAATTAGTATCACCCAACTAGCGGGCTAATGCAAATCCTGCATTTGAATTGGCTATGTTACTAGAGGACTATTAGTAATAGTCCTCGAGTAGCGAAATTGGCGCAATTGAGCGTGATGCTTTCTTTCGTTTTATTCCCAAATAAATATTTGTTCAACTTGCATTTGCTAACTTTATTCTTGCCTTTTCTGTCTGACTAGTTGGGTGATACTAAAACAATTAGACCCTTTGCCCTCAAGGGTCACGGGTCAATATGGGCATGCAGAGAACCAATCATGATCAAGACGTGTGTTATAGATATGATGACATGAAAATATCATTTGATGCCCAGTTGTCAGCATTTGAAACTGGTGGCAAGTTATCGCAGTTTGATTGGCCATTTGAAACAGAACTTATCAGAAGTTTTCAAAAAAGAGTAAAAAGTTGCCAAGAACTTTTTTTGGTGGCAACGGTAATATAATTGTCAATAAATTACAATTTTTTGATTTGTTTATACACTACATTACAGATGTAAACAAGGAAGGCTTGTTCAGAGTCTCAGGCAGTAAGAAAAGACAAGAAGAATTAAAAGATTTGATTGACAAAGAAGAGAACGCTGACTTTGACAATGGCAGATTTTCTCCACATGATGTGGCATCTGTTCTGAAGATCTTCCTTGGTGAGCTCCCAGAACCTCTCCTAACACAGGCTCCGCAGAATGCTTATTTACAGATCACAGGCAAGTTTTGCTTTCAAGCTCAATTATTTTGTATTGTTTAGTTCCACAGTCTCTTACTGCAGAAGTTTACCTGTCATTTTTTAATCTTTAATTGAGAACTCTCTTAAGGTCATTCCCTAGTATTGCATTCCACATCCCTACTGCGTATAATTTCAGGCGTGATTAGCTCGCGTGCATTGAAAAATGGCAGCTTTTTCTTTACAGCTGGACCTCGCCATTGAGGTTAATCATCATTTTCTCGCAAACGAGTATGGTGACCTATCTTTTTTTTCTGTTGTAAAAATTGAGTACTAAATTTCTCTGTGTAAAATAAATATGGACCAATTCTCAGTGTAGAACAAAAAACAATCGTCGAAAACATGAATTTAGCAAGCAATCGTGACTACAAAATCATGGTGCCATTGTAAGAATTTATTGGGTATAAACAAGGTGCTGTTGCTCCTAAACAAACATGGGGACCCCTCATTTTTATTTCAAAAGTTAAGTTCCTATAAGATAAACAATCAATATGCAAAGTTTCACAAAAATCTCAATGCAGGTTCTGTTTCAGTGGAATGACCTTAAAACATTTACCTTGCCAGCTGCATCATGCTGTCTATCTCATGTACAAGAAATATAAATATAACTACCTATAGCCATCCCATCCCATCCCACCATCCCAACACTAGTCAGTGTCTGTAATAGTTACTAAGTATTTCATGAAACATTACTGTCAGTGTATCCTTTTTAATAATTACAATAATTCTGATTTATATTTATCTACCATGAATTATTCTTGTTTGCAGAAATCCGTAATGATGAATCCAGTGCCAAGTTGATTGAAGCATTCCAGCTTCTGTTTCTGTTGGTACCACCTCCAAATAGAATGCTTCTACAACAGCTGCTGGAGCTGCTCAGTCTTGTCACCAAAACTCCACACAGTAAAATGACAGCCCACAATCTTGCAGTGGTGTTCTCACCAAACATTATGGACTTCAGAAAGGTACCAATGTACTTTTTTCAAAAGATTTATCTTATGTATATTATGTTATAGTCTGCTAGTTTTCATACTCACCGTAATAATGAGATTGTAATTTTGCGATTCAAAAGTATTTTAAATTAAGATTATGCAGCTTCTGCTTCTAGCAAAAGTTAAGGAGGTCAGATGTCCTTGTGAGGGTATAGTTCTGAAAAAAACTTCACATAAAGTGTCTAACACGTAAGTGAACGAGGTTTTGAAAACCTGAGCAAAAGTGACCACTATAATTTGGACAGAAGAGAATATACATGTAAGACGGCCAAAACGGTCGACATAGCAACGACAGATACGAGTGTACAATTTTGCGAGTTTATTGGCAAAAATAGCAGAAACAATAACAATGGGGACAAAGAACAAAAAAACTGGAACGAGTAACACAAGGGTTGTTGAGAATATAGCATTTGAGCTAAACCAGTGCTTGACTTGAGAACTTGAGTATAGCTCAGAATAAACCAACTGAATTTGCTGAACAAATGGTTGCCAATTTAAAACAGATTTAAGGAAACTGTAGGTCAGAATAACTCTAAACCAAAAAAGGCTAGGGAGTCTATTTGTTGCCCATGAATACAGGATTTACCTAAGGGAACTAGGAGGTAACTTTTCATACACAACAGGATTCAGCTAAGAGAAGTGTGTGGGAATGAACCACCAACACATACCAAAATAAGGTGTGTAAGGAAACCAAACTAATGTAAGTAACCCAAATAGTAAGAAGAATAATAGCACAACACTAATAAAAAAAATAGTTTGAAAATTAGAACTGAAAATGAACTAAAGTGACCTTGTCACATTCCCCCCTATTTTTGCTTGCTATGTCCTCATGCAAGTACAAATGCAACAGAACAAATTAATGCTCCCTTACAAGTATGCGTAACATTATTAAAGGTAACTAAACTGTAAAGTTAGTTATTGGTTGTTCTTGGCTGATGATAGGGGTTTGCATGTTGTCCCTTGTTAAGCCTTGCAGAACAGTGCAGGGTTGGTCTTTTTGGCTCTGCAACTGGAATTTTGAATGGGGTCTTGAGGGGTTCTGAAAGTAATGAAGATATCATCAGAGTCATCCAAAGTGTCGCCAGAACTTTCACTAGGTGGGGCTTTGTTAATCCTTGGGGAATGCGGGCGAACTCTTGGTGGAAACCGTGGTGTTAACCTTGGCTTGGGTTTGGGGCAGACTTGCAATTCAGAATGATTGACGGTTCTGGTAGGTCCTTGACCATCGGCACGCTCACTTTCATAGACATGGTCACGGCGATTGATGACTTTGTGAACTTTGGAGTTCCACTTGTCTTGGATCTTTGCTCACCCTGTAGGGTGGCTATGAGCGAACACTCTCCAATTGGGATGTCGTCCGGTTTGACATTTCTGTGGTGGTCAAACTGCTACTTTCGCAGTGTAGGTTCTGCTCTAAGCTTGTCTTGCACTTGCTCATGAGCATCACGTAAACGATTCTGGTGAAGGGTAAGCCACCCTCCATTGTCACTTGGTGGATCTTCTTGTCCATTAGGAAGAAGGAGATCAACAGGCTCTTAGGGTGATCAGTGCCAGACAACAGATAGTGTGGGGAATATCCTGTAGAGGAATGTGGTGTTGCATTGTATGCATAACACAGTTTCTTTAGGTGCTCAGGCCACTTCCTCTTCTTCTCGGGTGGTAGGGTGCATAGAAGGTCATGAAGGGTGTGATCAAACCGCTCACACTGTCCATTTCCCACAGGGTGGTACGGTGAACTTCAGGATTTCTTAATACCACACATCTGGCACAGTTCTTTGACCACTTCAGCCTCAAAACATCTGCCTTGTTCAGAATGAATTCTCTTAGGCACACCATACACAAGGAACCATTCACGTACTAGGGTTTTGACTACGGTGCTGGCTCTCTGGTCTCTAGTTGTACCACAGTGAATTTAGTGAATACGTCAGTTAATACTAACACATTCTCTCTGCCATCTGATGCCGGCTCAAGTAGGGTGAAGTCCATTGCTAGTACTTCCAAGGATTTGGATGCAGTGATGCTGGTCATTGGGGTCTTGACGGTTAAGTAGGGTCCTTTCGCTACAACACAACGCTCACATTCTGATAGGTACTTTTTCACATCGTTGTGCAATCCAGACCACCAGCAATGTTCACGTACCAGCTGCTCTGTCCTTTCCAATCCTTGGTGGCCACCTTGGTCATGGACACCCTTGAGAAGTTCGTCATGGAGACTAGCAGGAAGGAGCAGCTGTTGGTGCTTGTTACCATGGCTGTCAGCGTTACCACTGTAGAGGACTCACTTTATCTCTTCAATACGGTCCCATTGGTTCAAGAGCTGTTTCGCTTCACGTGTCTGAGCTTTCATCTCTCTAGCTGAAGGCTTACGACCAATGTTACGGAAGTGTATCAGACACCTAATGGTAGGGTCCGCCATTTGCAACCTTACTAACTGGTTTGTGTCCCACGATGGTAATATACTGGTACTGGGGAGAGGGTCTATTGTTGGCTGCTCCATTGTTGACTGGGGTAGTAGCTCTTGCAGAGACTCGGGTACAGCAGTGGTATTGAGGGAAGATGCCAAGGCTGCTTCTACTTGACCAATGTCACTCTCTTCATGCTTCTCCCGGTTAAGGTGGCTGAGTGTATTGGCATTCATGTTCTGCTTTCCTGCACGGTACTTGATGTTGAAATTGAAATTAGCTAGTTTTGGACACCCATCGCTGCTCAACAGCCTTCAGCTTGCTCTTTGACTGCAGGTAAGTCAGGGGGTTGTTGTCTGTCAACACTGTGAAGGTAGAGGATATCAGGTACTCTCAGAACATTTCTGTAACGGCCCACTTGAGAGCTAGGAGTTCCAGCTTTCTGGAAGAGTAGTTCTCCATGTTCCTCTCAGCTCCTCATAGGGCTCGGCTTGCATATGCTATTGGTCTGACATGACCGTCCTGCTCCTGGGATAAGTCAGCTCCTAATCCATCGTTGGAGGCATCCACTTCTACAATGAACGGCTTGGTGTAAATAGGGTAGGCTAACACTGGTGGGCTGGTCAGTACTTGCTTGAGGCTGTCAAATGCTTTCTCGCATTCTTGGTTCCAATTGTTCTCAACAGGTTTCTTTCTCTGTCTACCATGTTTGCCACCTCCATAGAGCTTTGAGACCAGCTCATTCAGCGGTTTTGTTCTTTGAGCAAAATGCGGGACAAATCTGTGGTAGTATGAGGCAAAGCCCAGGAAGGACCTCAGATCCTTAAGAGTAATTGGCTTGGGCCAGTTTTTCACCACCTCTGTCTTGTCAGGATCAGTGGCAACAACATCAGCAGATACCATGTTTGCCAGGTAGTTAACTTTTGGACAGAAGAACTGACACTTCTAAGGCTTGAGCTTAAGTCCATGCTCATGCAATTTCTTCAATACGATTTCCAACCACCTGAGGTGCTCTGGGATGTCTTGGCTGAAGACAGTGATGTCATCTAAGTACACAAACAAGATCTGCAACACTTCATCCCTGAAGACAGTCTGCATCGGTCTTTGGAAAAGGCCAGGGGCTCCTGCAAGACTAAATGACATCCAGTTGTACTCAAACAGACCAAAGGGTGTAGTTAACACTGTCTTGTGGCGATCAGCTGGGTTGACTTCTACCTGGTTGTACGCAGAGGCCAGATCCATGGTTGAAAAGTACTTAGCTCCTCCTAGTACGTCCAAAATCTCATCAATTCTCGGCAGGGGATAGGCATCTCGTCTTGCCTTGGCATTCAGGAGGCAGTAATCCATGCACATACTCAGGGCACCATTCTTTTTCCAAACTAGCACAATAGGGAAGGCGTAACTGCTCTGGCTTGGTGCAATTACTCCTTTGTCAAGTAGCTCTTGCAGGTGCTGCTTGACCTCCATCGGGTGATTCTGCGGGATCCGTTTATGATGCTGGGCCACTGGGATATCATCACTGGTAGGGATACTGTGCTGGATGGTCGTAGTGCAGCCTAGATGGCCATGCGCACGGTGTTGGTGTACAGAGCCGTTACAAAATATGTAATGCTAAAAAACACGGTGGAGTATGAAATTTAAGGACAACTATAACAATCTGACGACACCAAATGAAAGTAAATTATATGTGCATTTATCTCCTAATGAGAAAATCCCAGAATATCTACTTACTTTCAC
>Ga0126338_10002197_pt1 | contig 13278 bp, 7 predicted proteins | sample OrbCmetagenome_2_FD_92529 | JGI IMG/M metagenome (GOLD analysis project Ga0126338, IMG submission 92529) | Coral microbial communities from Petempiche,Puerto Morelos, Mexico - Orbicella C C metagenome | ecosystem: Host-associated > Invertebrates > Cnidaria > Coral | place: Petempiche,Puerto...
ACTTACTTACTTACTTACTTACTTACTAATCAATAACAATGATAATTTAACAGGTCGTCAGTCGACATGTTGAACCATCGACACATCATGAAACAATATACCAAGTCATAGACTACTGGGCCTGCAAGTGTCTAATTTACAACTCTGTCTTTTTAGCACTATGTATTTACTGCTGAACTCTACTGAGTACAAAAAAGACGGCATTTCTGACATTTCTTGTCAAGGTAATTAGCATAAGGATAGCTACCCTCTCTGAGAAAAGTTCGTTTTGGGCGTGACTCAGATTCAAAACAAATAGAGTCTTGCTCTTAATATCGCCTGGAGGGGTGCAAAATGAAAAAAAAAAAAAAGGAAATCCTCAAACTTGGCCAGAATGTGGATCTATGGAAGTATTTTATACAATTTGTTTTAAGTTCGATCACATTTGTCTTTTACGCGAACCTTCTTCTATACCTTACCCTTCTTCAGATGACAGTAGACAAAGTAAGCGAGCTGTAAGCTTTCTTTTCTTTCCAAAAACCAGCGACTTTGTAAATAAATAAAGTCCGCTTTGTTTGCCTGGTTTACCTGGTTCACGTATTCACAAGGCTAGCTCACTTGGTCTACGTCGTTTATACTTCGTTGCTTGCTTCATAAAGTTCGGCCGGCGCCTTTAGCCAAGTTAACGGCTTGGTTCACTAGATTTGCAAGTATCGTATTCCTTTGGTTCAATTGTTACACTAAACTGACAAATCTGGTCAATAGAACTTCCACTTCGCTGGTTCTCTTGGTTCAACTGATTCACCAAGATGGTTAACTGGGAGTCGTTAATATGGGTCAACTGGATAGTTTGGCTGGCTCAAGTTGCTAGTTTGCTTCGTTTACTTGGCTCACACGACTGATTCACTTGGTTAACCTGGTTCATCTGGGTCACTTATAACTAAGCTGCTTCCAACCAGATAAACAAGTAAAGTAGCTAAGAGCATACGAAAATCAGCCAATTGGACGAGTTAAACCAGGCGAACCAGCAATGTAAACTGGGTCAACTAGGTGAACCAGGCAAGTGGACCAGCCTTGTTAGTAAGGTTAATCAAGTGAACCTGCGAAGTGAATTTTTGAGGACGAATTGAACCAGCAAAGTAACCGCGAGAACAGTCAATCAATCAATCAATCAATCAGTCAATCAGTCAATCAGTCCATCAGTCAAACCGCCAATCAGTCAGTCAGTCAGTCAGTCAGTCAACCAGTCAATCAGTCAATCAGTCAATCAGTCAATCAGTCAATCAGTCAATCAGTCAATCAGTCAATCAGTCAATCAGTCAGTCAATCAATCAATCAATCAGTCATTCAAAAATTTTATTAATGCATGTGTCAAAGTTTAGCAAGGCAGGGGGAAACAGCCCTCTACTAATTGGGGACACTTATGATATAATTATATTATCTCAAAGGACTATAGGAGCCAACTTAATGAACTATAATAGGTGAGCCAAGTGCAGAATCTGGGCGAACCAGGTGACCAAATGAACCTGCCATGTTAACCATGCGAACAAAGCAAACCCGCCTGGGTTGTCATGTAAACCCAGCCTGGTTCACATGCATGGCTTGGCTCACTTGGCTGACTGACCTAACTTGTTTCCCTCGCCAATTTGGCTGGTTCACTTGGTTAACCTGGTTTAGTTGCCAAGTTTACCACTTTCAACTAGTTCACCTTGCTCGCACGTCTTGTTTATTTAGTTCACTTGGGTAACCATGTTTGCATTCTTCCTCGCCATTAATCACCTGGTTCAGTTTATTTAATTTGGCCGGCTGTTTCGTTTGCTTAAGATGGTTCACTTTGCTGAGTTTCTTAGTTGATCTTCAAGACTTGTTTACTGAGCTCACCTGGTTTCCTTGGTTAACCTTGTTATGGTTTGCCTGGTTTTAATTGCCTAGCGGTTTAGGTATCTATAGTTTAAACCGGACGCGCTACATCGCCTTCACGCGATGAAGCCTAAACGTATGGTAAAGTCTGCATATGAGCCAAGTGGTCCATCACACCGGAGCATATTCCGTTTCTGAAACACGAAACCGACTGGGAGTATTTCTACTCCCTCCTGGATGGGATGTTAGTCAATTGTAGGGTTACCGCCAGCATTAAGTTCCTCGGTACCCATTTATACACCTGGGTTGAGAGAGGCACTGTGAGAGTAAAATGTCTTGCCCAAGAACACAACGCAATGTCCCTGGCCAGGGCTTCAACCCGGACCGCTCGATCCGGAGACGAGCGCACTAACCATGAGGCCACCGCGCCTCCCTCGTAAACAGTATTGGTAAACGTAATTCCTATGCGTGTGCTATCTGTTTTATTCTCTGGAGCGGAACTTATGGTTCAATCACTTGCTTATCATTTTGTAATTTAGAACGACCAGTCACTAACATAAAATGGTTGCATGGGTCCATATGTATGTCTTGAGACGTCATAAAATGGCGGGTTCGCGAAGCGGGTGTACCTTTGTCGAATGGCGAGGTTACACCTGACGTTGCTAGCCCGTTGCAGCACGCAAAAATGATAAACATACTATTTATCCTATATTTAATCGCTTTTTTTTTGTTATACCTAAAATATATTGGTGTACAATATAACAGAAACCGAAAAAGTATTGGTCCCCATATACTTCTTCTCTTTTGCTTTTCTGTCGAAAAATATACGATTAATCATTTTATTTAAATTTAGAAAGCCACTTGCATAAAATGTCTGATCATTTCGCTACATCTTTTAATTATGATCATTATTATTCCTAATGAAACACACCGCAGTTTGAACTTTATGACCTTCGCTATGTCTGCCAAGTAAATTGTCAAACCAAGAATTATTTAGGATAGTCCCTTTTGAATTTTAGTTCATATGATTCACGGTTACCATTACTTGGTCACTGATCTTAGTCCAATCCCTAAAGATTGCAATGATTGTTGTTTACTCCAGTTCTGTATTAGTGTCGTACCCTCGAGGCTAAACTGCTTCAACCGTGAAATAATCCTATATTTTGGAGACACCTTAAATTATTCAGCTGTTTTTACAACTGAATTCAACTTAAATTTGGCCGTTTTAACAACTGAAGAATGTTGAAAAAGCCCTGTATGTTTGAGGCCATCGCAAGCAGATTGTGAATTGCTAAAAAGGCTGATCATAATTTACCACTACGGTACAAGATTAATTCTAGTGTCAGACACAGTCCAATTCACAGTTTGGCAGCAACTTCAGTTAAAATGTTTGGCTTTCCAGTCAAACAGCACCTTCGAGTTTCCTAGTAGGAAAAGCAAAATCTCAGTCACAAGCAGTTGGTCCATATTTTCTTAAGGTTTCGTTTTTACGAAGTCCTTGAATGGTTTTACGATTCATCGGTTTATTGTATTCTAATTCCTGTCTAACTTCCGGCCTCGTTAATCTTTGATCAATTAAGTCCAATTGAGGTTTTACGCGTCATGACATGCCCCAAGGACGCACATAAACATGAAAGGAGTCGAGGATACCAGATTTGCCCAGAACTCCAGGCTAAGTACCCTCAAAATGTAGAGAAAATAGGTTTTTAGGCATTAGTACGTACTAACGGTTTGAGCTTATTGGCAATTTATTAAGCGACACCGATTTCATTGTTTTGTACCGGACATTTGATTGGCTGGATTCGAAAATGTTGGAATCTTTTGTTTCAGTTCTGCCTTCTGATTGGTTTTCATTGTCTTAGTGGCCCCGGTTTCAGTAAACGCACTGTATCGCTGGAATCTAACTCGGTGCTGTTTATCAACATTTCATGCTTCATTTGATAGCTCGACTGCCGGACAACAAAGCATTTTGTTAACCCTAACATATAGCTACCCATAACTCTCAATCCGAAACGTCGCAGGTCCTCCTTGTTATGAAGGCGAGGAAACTCAAGTGGTACAGTCCTTTGCTACTTCTTTTTGGAGCCATTTTAAGTTTTGCTGACCCTTTGACAGACATACTCACGCTGGTGAAATTTCACCTCGCGGATCAAAAGATATGGTTTGTCGTGGGGCTTACTTTTGTCATTTTGCCCTGTCTGGTGTTCCCAATAATATACACTGTCTTTAAGGATCGGGCTCTATCACAATACAGCGATTCTAGAAAATGTGCGCAAGTTTTTCTTTGTGGTTTCCATCCGTTTTCGTGTGCTTTGGTGAGACTGCAGGGCTTTGTTTACTTCTTGAAGAAATGGCTGAGGAGCAGCGAAATCGTGCCTGCAGGCATCACCTTAGCGAACAGTGTTGATGCTGACGATCTTGTGACCCACATCGATTTTGCTGTGCTCTTTGAGTCAGTTGTAGAATCAGCCCCTCAGTTTATAATTCAGCTGTACGCCGCGAGTGTTCAAGAGGAACCGGTGGAGGTTATTCAAATAATTTCCTTACCTGTCTCTTTCCTGAGTTTAACTTGGGCCTTCACAATCGCTGATGAGATCATCCACGAAGGACATATCATCCCCTTGAAGATAAGACACAAACTTGCGCTTTTTGTGACACATTCCTTTCTTTTGAGCAGTCGGTTGTTTGCTATCTGTTACTTCGCCGTCGGCTACAAGTGGCTAGTTCTGGTCGTCTTGTCGTTTCACACTTTAGTGATTGTGGTGGCAGACAACATACGGTATTGCCAAAAAGGCAGTTACTGGGTCCATTTCGGATTTGGATCAGTCTTCTTCGTCTGCGTCCACTGGCTAAGAGATGACCTCGCAGGACAGCAAGCTGAAGATGATGACTTCGACACAGGAAACAGGAAGAGCAGAGTATTAAGAATGCAGCTGTTTTCTAATGTACTGTTCGTCTTAGAAAACCTGATGATGATTATGCTGTTCTATTTTAGCGAACGGTCCAACACGTGGTACTCGTTACCAGTAACAGTCTGCGTGTGTTTGTTGGGTGTTATGGGAGCGGTGATCAGAATAACTCTCTTCAAATTTCTTTTCCTACTCAGTAACAGTGACAGATATAGTGACATTGAAAATGACAGTAACTGCAATGAAACTCCAGAGTTAAACAACGATGATAATTCGCCAGACGATGTGTGGTACGTGGCACCAACAGTGTGGTTGTAGAATCTGGACCACTTGGAAACCGGGGAGAGGGGAAATCAAGTTCTTGAAAGCCACGCGGGTACATTTTGTAAATTCTGTAAATGTACTATAAACATTTCGCAGGGAGTTACAATAATAGATGACTAGGCTCGTAAATAAATGATTTAGGAATAAATTCATTCAAGATTTAGTTGGGATGGAAAGTGAACTTCGGGAATGTCAAATCAAAAACAACGAATTAACACAAATATGCTCAAATGTTCCTTCAAATATTCAACTTTTGCTTGTTTATGTATATCACTACTTTCTATTTCATGGATGACTAAGAATTCATACTCGTTTGCATAAAAATGTAATGCGATTATTTTTGTAGCTTGCTTTCAGCAAAGCCATTCGTGGACAACGAGATGCCAACATTAAAATTGTTGTTGTTAGCCGAGTGTGACACATTGCATGGCGTTTTTCTCAAATCTTCCAATATGTCTACCTCAAAATAACGCGGAATTAAGAGAACTCGTTCTGTTTACAAACTCATGCAGAATAAAGTAGAGCTAAGTAGAATCTTGAAGAGTGACTTTTCGTAAATAGTAAAATATGACCCATTCAACTTTGTTTACTTTGTGTTAGGGGATGCACGCCAGGGTTACGGTTGAAATCGAAGATAACATGTCGCGTAAATAACGATTGTGTTGTTTCTATCGTAAGTTCAAAATCTGCGGCGATATATCACACTGAAATTATGACCGAATCGTACTAGAATTGCACCCAATTTACACGCGCGATTTGGAAATGCTAGCAAATTGAAGCCAAATACTTTCCTGAGTAGTGATTAGGGTTCTTAAGCAATGTCGACAACGACGCCCAGCAAAAAATGATTTTTATTTTACTTTGGAATATCGCAATTATCTTGATCTGTAGAGTACTACGATTACTTAAAAAAAAAAAAAACCTGCGTTCAACTCCAAAGGGAAATACCAAAAATTAGCCGTCCTGGCTACCTTTCTAAATGATAACTCTCTTTGTTTGGTTACGTAAACCATATCGTTGCCATTGCCGTTAACGTTACCGTTGCCATTGCCGTCAACGCCAGACTGTTCCCAGCCTCTCTATTTTACGCACTCGAAAGAAAAAGCGAGCGCGAAGCACGCGGGGGTGGGGGTGGGGTTTGTGAGTGAAGCGAGCAAGAAGGCTCTATTTTTCTCGGTCCCCACCCCCTACCCAGTCAAGTCTTCCGTTTTGCGTCCAGTTCTCTCGCGAATCTATCTGCGAGTACGATCAAAAAAAAAAATACGAGAAAGTAGATGGCTGTGAACAGTCTATCAGCGCGACCATTGCCGTTACCGTTACCGTTACTGTTACCGTTACCATCGCGGTTTCTTGAGCCCCTAAAGATGTTATAGCCCTATTATCACAATGCGCTGCATGGGATAATTTAAATGCTTCCACCCCAAGCACCAGACCAACAACTTTGACTGAACCACAAATTTTTATTTTTACGTAAAATCTGTCACAAGAACATGGTGTAGATTAATCTTGCGAGCACGTGCTATTCAAGGTTATCTTCTCTGGATTTTATTCATCTTTCGTTTACCGGCAAACATGTGTTTGGGCATTTTCGTGGCGATCTTTCTGTCTGCTTCTCCTGTGAAATTAAAAATACAAAGATGAAAGTCAATGCAATTTCAATATAATTTCCTTCAAATCGGAACTTGCTAAAGGATTTATCTAAGTTCCTCCTCTTACGCCAGGATGCCAAAACGCAACAAAGTTGTTTCGAAAGAAATAACGCTGCAGGTACAAAAGGGCAAAACTAACAAAATATGTCACAATTATTTACCAAAGTGGGGGTAAATATCAAACCACTTCCACCGACACTGAGGTGAATACTTGTTTTAGTATATACCACACAAGCAGAATAACTAGCGGAAAAATAATCCTCTTCGAATCGAAGCCATTTTGTTTCTCTTCGGCTGCTAGGAGGTAAATACTACTTCGCTAGTCATCTGCGAGTTAACCAATCAGAATGCGCGAAAAGCACTATTCACTTAACTTTTGTCTCTCATTGGTGATTATCGTTCTCAAGGTAAGACACATCGTTTTTGCCCCCCAAAATCATCAAAAGAACTTTTTTTTTTCAGGTAACTGGCACAAAATTGGTCAAATCTGATGCCGAACATCCATCGGCGACAATTTGCATGTTTACTGGCAACAATTCCCCTGTCCTTGACAAGAACTTCAATGTCATTCTTTTCCAAGCATCATAGCATGTAAACTCTCAACATGGACATGATTGTCAGATGAGCGCAGACAATAGCAATTATAATAGTTAAAAAAAAACAAAACAAAAAAAAAACATCTTACCTGCTTTGCCCATGCGGTTGATGCCTCTCTGAACAACCTTGGACAGTTTCTTCGCTTTCTTCTTTTTCTGAGAAGCAAATGAAAAGCAGAAATGAATCGACTTAAAATTAAGCATGTATACAAATACCAACACTCCGAATACCAATTCGACCAGGATAGAGGAACCGAATGAAAAACAGCTCAGGCTGACGTGGCTTCCTCTCTAAATATTGTAATTTATTTTATTGACCAGAAGACACCTGTTGTACTGCTTCCAAAAATAAGTTCTAGAGCTGCTAAGTTTTATAATCAACACAAACACGCAGAGAGGCACCTGGCCGAAATAACTAATCTTCAAACCACCTTAATTCTAGACTACAAGCCCAGAATAAGGAGGAATGCATAACATTTTCCGCACTTAAAATCGAGTTCCGAGTTAGTAAGGATGATAGCTAAGTTGATATCTGCGACATTGCAACATACTGTAACTGAAGATAAAAGGCAAAATTGAACAACAGAGGTGAGTTAAAAAAATTGTTGGCACCCTGCTTTCCAATACACCCACCTCAGGAGAGCCTATGCCTGACTGGTCACGTGGTGGCCGCGACAAGCTGCGCGCGCCGCTGCTCGTTGCTCTCTTTCTCTTCCGGCTCATTGGAGTCTGGGAACGGGCTCTTTTCGCTTCTTCGTCACCCTGAAAATAAGCCAGTCAAGACAATCATGATGTTCAATTCTTATAAGATTACTACACAGAAAAACAACAGAAGCAATAAACAAGCAAGCAAACAAACAAACAAGTGGAATAATACAGACCTCTTCAATGCCTTCCATTTCTTCTCCCAAATCTTCTGTCTGGTTTCTCCGGCTGCGCGCGGCTTGAGCCTAAAATTTGAGGAAACGTAAACAGTTTAAACAACTACAGGACATCTAAAGCGCTTTCCATTTACATGGAAATACAGGTGAGAAATTTCGTCAAGTGCAACAGTACTTCAGTTTTCAACAAACAAAATGAGACGGAAGGAGTGTGTAAAATTAGAATTGACAGCATTTGGAAATCTTTCAGTGGAAACGATAGTAATATTTCATTCCCCTGCGAAACAACTGCGCATTTTTATCAAGAAACACTAATTTCCCGCATATGCCAACAGGCCAGTCGCTTCTACTGTATTATCAGCCTTACTGTCAACAGCAAATAAGTAACACACCAAGCGAAGTTTGAACCGTATCAATTTTACTTGAAACTTACCTTCAGAAAAGTGGAACGCGGTAGCTTGGCCTTGTTGTTTCTTGGTTTCATCTCCCGATGCGCCTTCACAACAAGCTGCTTCTTTTCTCGGATTCTGGTGGAAACAATTTTCAAAGCACCACTTTCAAAACACGCTTAACCAAGCAATTTTAAAAATTTGAAACGTTAATCCTTAATCTTCAAGTTCGCCGTTTTCAATCCACCTCGGTCTTATCTAGCCCGGCAGCACTCCTTGTTGGAACCTTTTTCGTTGAATTTAGTCTTCAGTTTTAGTGTTTTCATAGGTACAGCTGTTTCAATGCAATTTAGTTATTAGCTTAGCCTTTTCCATCATCCTTGAAGTCCCAATTTTATTTGGTCCAGCACTCTAACTGAGTGTGCTCAAACAGCACTCACGGTTATTTCCTTCTTGATCAAACAAAGAAGTGAATTTTCCCGATAAAGTTTGGTCCAAATGACATTTCTCCTGTAAACTACATTAATTTTTTAATTCACAATAATCCTTAGGAACTTACTGCTCAGCTTTATTTCTGATGTCCTCCTCTTCGGAGTCTAATTCTTCCTACAAAGTATTAATTTAGTACAACACAAGGTGATAAGAATCGTTCACTTACATGTACCACAGCTTAAGAGAACACGAACTGTCTTATAGACAAACATGGCACAAGCACAGATCGGCAAGTATTCACGGGATAGCTACTTCATGTCAAATCACACAATCTGTGTCACTCACCGGCTCGGAGTCGTATAGCCCTGCAGCTTCACGTAACTCCTCTTCTTTCTCCAGCTCTTCCAGTCTCTGCAAAGAGCGAAAGTTAAAAGTCAAATCTATCGTAAAGACAAGCAAAATATTGACTTGCTTGGCTAAGTGACTGCGGTGTTAGTCTTGTGTTCTTCAAACCAATCACACTGCCACTAGCCGGGTTTGTCCTCGACATCCTACAGCTCGGTCCATAAAATAATTACCAGGAAAACAAACAAACAAACAAACAAAACAATACAAAACAAACACACTCGACCAACATTTTCCAATACTGTTGTCACGCTGGTTCAATGACATATTTTATCCACATCAACTATCAATGGAGATTATATTTTCTACCTTTGAAAAAACAACAATTCCCAAATGCGACCCACCTTCATGATGTCTGGATCAATGAAGTCAGCCACGTTCTTCCCGAGGTAGATTTCGGGTATAATGTCTTGCTTTTCGTCGTTCTTTGTCAAATCCCAATGTTGTCTCAGGTCCATGTAATAATCTTCACCCAGTTCATTTTCAAGATCCTTAGCCAGTTTTCTCTTGGGCTCGGCTCCCTCCACTGACATGGCTTGTCGCTTGTCTAACACAGCCTGTGTTAAAAAAAGGAAACAGAGATTAATGTACCTCATAGTTGAGATTTTAAAGGGAATGTTCTAATTGGAACAGAAACAAGATCTAGCACATTGTATTACTGTACAAGCAAGGTCGCTGCGGAGGCTATGATTCATTAAGAAAACCTTTAGGTAACTTTAGTACCAGAACGACTGATACAGTTAAATATGGTATTACTTAACAGTGATGCAGAGTCAATGTATTCATAAGTAAGTTCAGTTAGATTTATTTAACAGTACCTGAGGTATGCATGGTGGTCTCTCCTTCTGGTCTCGCAGTGTTGGCATGGCAACATGAAGTCTGTTCATGACATCCTTAGCTTTCTTGCTCTTCATTTTAACTTCAACTCTCTGAGCTAAAAGCTGATCACAGGCTTCAGTCTTGACAGTCATCACGCCTTCTTCACTGACTGTGCTCATCGGAAGAAGTGTTACTCCTAAATGCACGTGTACAATTAGATTGATCAACATTTTATTTGTGATATGTCTTGCAATTATGGATCAGGTATAGTGGTGGCCTCACGTTTAGTGCACTCAACCCCAGATCAAGCATTCTGGGACTGAGCCCTTGCCGGGGACATGGGTTACAGTATGTTCATGGGCAAGACACTTTACTCTCACAGTGCCTCTACCCATCCAGGTGTATAAATGGGTGCCAGCAAATTGAATGCTGCGGCTTTTTCCTTACTTTGGACTAGTATTCCATCCAGGGAGAAGCAGAAATACTCCTTGTCACTTCATGCCACAGAAAGTGAAGATAAGTGCCAGCCTGATGGGCCACTTGGCTAGTATGCAGACTTAATGGGTCCCTATGGATACCAGCTTTTGAGCTGAACTGGCTACCCTGTTTAAATAGAGTTTTACTTTATTTTACTTACATGTAATCTTCACTGTATGTCTTGCAATTAATTTATTCTCGGAACCAATGAATTCAATATACAGTGAGAATCAATCTTACACTTACCGTCTTGATCAAAAGCTTTGAGTAGCTCTCGCTTTTCTTCAGACAGTTCCTCAGGTCTTACCACATCTACTTTGTTCATCACAACAAGCAGTGGTTTGTTAGCAAAGAGAGGTTTGATGCCATTAAACAGCTCAATCTGTTCCTCAAGCGTGTGTCCACACTGCTCAGAAATATCCATGATGTAAAGAATGGCTGCTCTGAGATGTGCAAGAGCTGTGATGGCCTGCAGAAATTAAATTTCTTTACAGTTAGTAATTGCATTTAAACACCAAATTATAGCTACATCTGTACTGCAATTTAATGTAATTAATGGCACCAACACAGAAAAACTTAAGAGTAAATCACCTAGCCACTATTGCAAGGCTTGAAAAAAATGTCGTCCGGTTGTCCTGGACAAGTACATGTACATTTTCCTTCTGGGCAAGTAACATTTCATTCTCACTTAAGGGATCAGGCAAGTCGTCTGCCAACTAAATCATTAAAAAGAGCAGGCTAAAGACTTCCCAGGGTGAGCATTATTTGAGGGATACTTGTCCTAATGGCAAGCTGGAATTCAAGATTTTTTTTTCCAAGTCCTGTGTTGGTATAAAATTATTAATAATGTAAATGTAAGCTACAGAGGGGCAAGCTAACTTAAATCTTGAACATACAATGTATACAACAGTTGTAATCAGATCTCTCCTAGCATTATGGGCAGTTTAATACTTCCCAGAGAAAACAGTTCATAAAATCTATGGACACCTTCACAGCAGACACTCAACTCCACTTTACTTGCGTACATATAAATGAGGTTCAATAGTAACTTTGCATACGGTTTAGTTCTGGGGCAATTTAATTCTGGGCAAGGACCAACAAGTATAGGGTCATTGTGGAAAAAGATGCAGTTTACACTACAGTTTATATTCTAACCTGCATTTCTATGGTATTTCGTTCTTCTAGTGAGTGATCAAGGATTCCTGGAGTGTCCACTACCTGCAAAGTACACAAAAAACTTTTGTTTTTAGTAATAGAAAAATAACATTTTAATGAAATTTACAGATATCATCAGTACGAGGAGAGGAAAAATAGCTGGCATCAATTTGGAAAGTTGATTCAGTTTTAAGCTGACCTGCCATCTGAGGTATTTGTAGTCCATGTGACCAACAAACAGAGACTTGGTTGTGAAAGCATATGGTTGGACCTCGACATCTGCTCTTGTCACCTTGTAAAATAAAATGCATATTAATTAATAACTCACAGTTCTCATTAATTTAGGGTGTAGAGGGCTACATGTACACGTAGTTATGAAATTAGGAGGCTCTGAACTGTTGTTTGCAATGCAAGATTCAATCATGTTCCAAAACCCTCTGTGTTTTCCCTAAGTTACATGTAACCTTTACAACTTACAGTAAACATGTATTATTTTGTGAAAAGTAGGCACCTCAAATATCGAAGTACTTAGCCATTTTCTTAGCCAGTGGGTGGCACTTAATGAGAACCTTATAATACATCAATACTTAAACAATATCACCAATCTACTAAGAAATGTATATTGTGATAGTCCTGATACATGCATACAGTGTTACTACATGTACAGCGTACATGTATAATGCTTAAGATGCAAATGTGTCACTGGTAATAGGCAACAACCCTTGCCTAGATTACTTGATGTTTGATTCCCTGAAACAATAAACTGCTGTACACTGTTGGTATGTTAATCAACAGCCATTTTTCAGCCACTGTATACTTGAAAGCTACTGTACTACACATACAGTGTATGTGTACCTATCACCGAAGCACTTTCCTCTGGGCATTGGTTAAAACAGTAAAGAGCTCCATAATATATAATATTGACTGATTATGTTTTTTTTTTCCATGTAGATGTCAAAAGAAACTTACCTTATTCATAAAACTTGATTTTCCAACATTTGGAAAGCTGAGGAACAATGACAAAAACAAAATAACAAAATATGCCACCAATCCTTTATAATGACCTATTTTACTGAATAAATTACTCAAAGTTTTTAACATGAACATGCTTATAGTGTTCTCTAGTATTAAGTGAGGTGTAACGTGATTACATTCAGTATATAACTTGGCACAGTGACACATGTAAATACACGTACAAGTACCTGCCTATAAAAACATCACTAAATTGTACATTTCATGCACGGTAATGTACAGTCACGTGATTAATTGACTGCTGGGCCTGTGTAAAGGGATCATTGATTTTTTTTTTTTTTTTTTTTTTTCTAAAAACTCTTCTTTTTTTTATGTTTTTTATAAACAAGAAAAATTGAAAAAAAAAATTAACCTGGTGGAATAAAACCCCT
>Ga0126338_10002198_pt1 | contig 13277 bp, 10 predicted proteins | sample OrbCmetagenome_2_FD_92529 | JGI IMG/M metagenome (GOLD analysis project Ga0126338, IMG submission 92529) | Coral microbial communities from Petempiche,Puerto Morelos, Mexico - Orbicella C C metagenome | ecosystem: Host-associated > Invertebrates > Cnidaria > Coral | place: Petempiche,Puerto...
ATATGAGACTTTGAAGTTGACTGTCAGCTTTTCTTGCACGAATATTTGCCAACAAGAACGATTTAAAACACAACTATGAACGCCTCAGGTACGTAACTGATCGAATGGCAAAATACGTATTTTTCTGTAAACAAATAAGCACTATTTTGTTTCCGTGACAGCTGACAAGGCGCTGTTTCTTACACAGCCGATGACAAAGATTACCTCGAACAAATGGCGGATATCAAGTTTAATGGGTCGACACTTTCAAACTTTGCAGATTTGAAAATTTCTTCACGAGATATAGATATAATTAAAAGCTTTTGTTGTTTCTAACAGCGTGACATCGCCCTAGGGAAAAAAAAGACATAAGTATATTTACAATTGTGTAGTCAATACAGCGTTTTGAAAGAGTTTAGATATTTTACTTTCAAATGCGCGATCATCCGGACAAGATCTCATTAAAGATCGTGATTGATTGATTGACGTGAGACACACTATGCCCCAACGCGTGCCAAAAATAGCGTTACTCACATGTATTTCGTTTTCGCCAACCCATTCACAGGAAGTTAGTTCACTGTTCTAAGGACGATTTCGAGTTTTGATACGAAACTATTCGAGAACAAAGCTGGTGTTTTACGGAGGATTTGAAGGTCTCGGAATTGACAGGTGATGCAATTAAGACTTGAAAATGGTTTTGCCGAAATTTTGTTTTCATAACCTCAGTTCTGGTGCGGCGGTGATGGTCATGGTTTCGCTTCTTGTTATGCCACCAACCACATTTACAGCTGCTGGAATCAACCCAGGGATGAGAATCTACAAGGAGGGAGACGTAACTATTGGTGGTCTTTTCCCTGTGCACGTGCGCGGAGATTTTAGATCGAAATTTATGTCATTAGCTGAAGCCATGGTCTTTGCCATCGAACAGATCAACAATGATTCGAAACTTTTGCCGAACATCACGCTGGGTTACGACATCACTGACACAAATCTAATAAACCGTCGAGCCATGAAAGCCACCTTGGATTATGTCAATGTTCATAAATTTGCTTTTATGAATCCTACACTGAATGAATCGTGTCTCATTTTACCGCCGAACCGTTTCTCTCCGGTGGTCGCTGTTGTTGGGACTGGTAACTCGCGGTCTTCAATCTTGGTGTCAAATTTATTGGAGGTTGAAGATATTCCGCTTATAAGCTATGCTGCCACGAGCGACGAACTCAGTAGCAGCGCTTATCCATCGTTTTTCCGCACTGTTCCCCCGGATCGGTTTCAGTCGAAAGTGATGGCGGACATTGCTCACGAGTTTAAATGGCGTTATGTTGCAGCTATAGCACAGGACGACGCGTACGGGCGATCTGGGATTGAATTTTTACAAAAACATACCAAACCCTTAGGGATCTGTATTGCGTACGAAAATTATTTTCCCGCCACTGAGGATAATCAGAGGGATGAGAAAATCAAAACCATCATTGAGGAACTCAAAGCGATGGAAGAAGTTGGTGTGATAATCTTGTACTGCACCAGCCGGCACGCTCTGGCTGTGCTGAGAGAAGCTATGCGTCAAGGCCTGGAGGGTCGAACCTGGGTTGCTAGCGAAGCCTGGGGAAATCACGACAGTGTTATCAAGGAAAAAGATCTTCAACCCATCCTGCAGGGAATGGTTGGTGTTGTGTTCACGGATGTAACTGTTCCTTCATATAAGCGGTATCTATTGTCTCGCACTTCCGCGTACAGACCAGAACCGTGGTGGAGACATTTCTGGGAACGAGAATTTGATTGCACTTTCAACATCACACCATCAGACGGAATGAAGCGGTGCTCTTACCACCTCAAGGTCAACGAGAGTGTCTTTGAAAACAGTCTGTCTGACAGCAAAGCCACATATGTCATAAATGCTGTGTATGCTATTGCGCATGCGTTAGACGCCATATTCAAGTGTAAATCGCCTCCAGTGAGCCAATGTCCGCAGTTGGAACCATACATTGAACCACGCGATGTCCTTGATTACTTGAAAAAAGTGAATTTCACAAGTGAAGTGTCCAAGGTCTTCTTTGACGATAACGGTGATTCTTTGGCTTCTTACAGCATCATCAACTACCGCGCTGGTAACGGAGCAGGCGGTCGAGTGGAGACTGTGGGAACCTGGGAAGTGGGAAAGCTCAACCTTAACACTAGCCTCATTATTTGGAACAACGGGTTGACGGGAACCATCCCAAGATCGGTTTGTAGCGAGAGATGCGAACCTGGATTTCGACAAACGCAGGAACTCAACTGTTGTTGGCAATGTATCAGATGTTCACAGGACACTATAACAAGTGTGTCTGGAGCGATGAACTGCACACCCTGTGCTGCGGACCACATCTCGAATGAAGCGCGAACACAATGCATCCCAGTCCCCTTGGAGCGCATCAGCTGGGGGGACCCCCCCGGAGTGTTAATCGCCTTTATTGCTTGTTTGGGAGTCCTAGCGTCGGTTCTCGTTGGTGCAGTGTTTGTGTGGCGCAATGAAACTCCGATCGTGAAAGCTTCGAATCGTCAACTCAGCTACACATTCTTATTTTGTATCGGAATGAACTATCTATGGGCCTTGGTGAACCTCGCTGAACCAAGCGACTGTATTTGTCCTCTATCACAGGCCTGGTTTTATCTCTTTTACACAGTTGCTATAGTGGTGCTTGGCGTCAAGACAAAAAGAATTGTCCATTTGTTTGAACACCGAGTCCCGCGCTCTGAACTCACCAAAACATTCATCGAGAAACACAAGCACATTTTAGTAATTGTCGGCGTTGCAGGCCTGGACTTGTTAATCTTAATTATTTGGTTCGCAGTGGACATACCTCGGCCACACATTGACAAATCCTTGCGGACAACCTATTTTCTGGAGTGTTTGGAGAATTCTGTCGTGATGGGACGTTTTTGCCAATATCTCCTCATCGCCATCCTCGTCATCGTGTCAATTGTCTGTTGCTATTTCGCGTTTAAGTCCAGAAAATTGCCGCATAATTTCAATGAAGGGAAATTCATCGCGTTTGCTCTTTACGTCATTGTTATCTCCTGGGTGACGTTTTACCCAGTTTATTTGAACATCCGCGGTAAATACTCGGTGGTTATCTCGGGTGCAGCCTCAATAATCGCTGCCACTGGACTGCTGGTGTGCATCTTTGTACCAAAGATTTACATTATTCTTCTTCACCCCGAGAAAAATACTGTGGCTTACATGAAGAGCCAAATTTCCAGCCACACCTTCCGGCGGAGCACAATGGAGCCAGCGGAGTCACAGCATAGGTCGTACAACAACCCGGAGAGTAACGCAGTAAGGACACCCACGGAGATCCCGGTCCAAGGGGAGACTCCGACCCAACCCAAGCCGGACTCCCAGAGTATAAAAGATATTGAAGGGAAGAATGAAAACGCCACAACTATGTTGTAATTGTTAGGCTCTGCAGAAAAGAAAGACAAAAACGAGACGTCTCAGACAAAACTGGAAGAGCTATTCGTGCACCAGCCATAACGAGTAAGACTAGTCGTGAAAAGAACGTGATTGATTCCCACAGAATGACGCATGGAAATTGCAATAGCTTCCAGCAGCCATTTCCAGTGGGCTAATTTTGTGTTTTCATTACTTAAATACAATCTACTAATTCTCTACCGCTTCAGTGTTCAGTAACTGGAAATGATCGTACTTTGCTAATTAATTAAGTATAGGTCAAAGAATGACTTAGCAGACACCAGTGATGTTGGAAACCTTCTGTAAATATACAAGTTGAATTCCTAAATAAGTGGCAAACTATAAGGGGTTTTTTCGCAACACCATTTCTCGAGCAAAATTGATTGAAGACGCAAAAAGCGAGTGCGTGCCACAAACTAGCTCGTTTATGCCTCCTGGCAAGTATGAGAAAATAATGAATGTGATTTTCATCAAAATTGTTTTATTTTTAATTACGAAAAAATCATTATGAAGACCTGATGTTTGTTTCACGTAGTGGAATAACAACAAGTTTATTTAAATTTTACATTGTTAAATTAACTGGAAATTTTTTTATATGACAGAGATAGGATTTATACAATAAAAACAAATTTAAATTAAATGCAAGTTTGTGATGTTTTCCTTTTTGTCCAACAGAAATAAATCTTTATGTCAACTTATGGGTTTCTCTCCCTCGCGGCTACACGCGTGTATCGCGGCGTCGTTACTCACTCGCCCAAAACCCCCAAAAGAGAGTTTCCTCGCAGGTTATTAGTGGCAGTAGAATTCATAAAATCATTACGGGAATCGAGTGAAAAAAAAACTCTCCTTCGATGATCTTGAATGTCTTGCTTGAAAGTTATTTCGGTCTTGTGGCGCACTTCAGTATTTCAGAGTATAAAACACGGTCGACCACTCGAGTCAGATACATAACGAGATTTTTTTTTCTAGCATAACCGGAAATATGCACACCGGTGACCAGAGTGTAATTATATTTCTCTTTCATCAGTTGATGGACTTCCTGAGAGAGAAATTTACAGTGTTTTTTTCCCTACTAATCAAGTTTAACAATTGTGGGTGAATTGATTTTCTTTGCTGTTCTTAATTCTCCTAGCAAACGCGCAAGCTTCCCAACACATGCCTCCCCCTCTCCCCTCAACTCAAATCGCTTTCCGTAGATACGCGAACTTTTCAGAACAGAGGAAGCCTTCTAGGCTTAATTACCAGCCGCTGTTAGGGAAAGGAACCCGCGCTCCTCTCCCGTAGACCAGAGTAAGTAAGTAAGTAAGTAAATAACCTTTATTTAAACACGATAAGTAATTAAGCTTGCAGCTTGTGGGGCCGTGTGTAAATAAACAATAAAGAATCACTACAAAATAAGAATTAAGAAATTCACAACGTAAGATCTAACCTAGTTTAAATAAAAATTTGCAGCTAATAATAATTTACTTAATTATTGACATTATGTGACTAATAAACTAATAAACGTGTCTGGTAATAAACCAGGCACGAGAGAGCGGCGGAAATCGAGCCTAGAAGCTTTTTGACACCAGATTCCTTTACAGACAAAAGTGTTTCAGAATGTTCCGCCAAAAGTTGAACATGGCGGAGCAAAATCAATGAGGTTCTGATGACTATGATCATGATTAGGCACCGTGCCCAGTTTCCGCCGTCCACGAATTTACCCCAAGCCCGACACAGCATACTTCGGTCATGCAAGTGAGCTTTTACAAAAATGCAGACAACCTCTCCCCCCGGACAATATGCTACGAATCAGTTTGTGGAGATCATTTGCACGCGGTAGAATAACGTGTTGGAATGTACCTACAAAGCGGAAATGTTTACGACTGAGATGCCAAGCGCGTATCATTTCCGAGGGTCCACAATGGGGTTCTCAGATCCCACTTTCCCGCCCATTTTTTCCTGTTAATCCCACCATCCCACCCTTGTTAGCCTGGAAATCCCGATCCCGCCCACTTTACAAAGACGTTTCTGCGTTAATTATTGATTTGTTACATTAATACATTAATGATTAGTTTAATTATTACCACAGAACCTTTTTGAAAATAGATATCGCATAAAATATCAAAAAAGAATTCAATGAGTAGCAGATAAGTAAGCACAAATGATTCTGACGTTTTCTTTCCGAATGAAGGCATTCCCGCTCGAACATCCTTTTCGTAATATATGGTGACGGAATTCGTAATGTCGCATACTTCGTTCGGTAAATCACTATCACCGCCATTCGGTGAGGCCATCCTGGCCAAAACAAGCCATGCGCTCTGGAAAAGGTCGAAAGACTAGAAAAAGTAGAAAGGATCGGGGGGATTATAGACACAAACATGTCAGAATGGACAGATGCTGTTGATGTCAGAGGTCCGCAGTACAAATGATAGCCTGCGCAGCTTGGCGGTTCAAGCAATGTTTTAACGCGGCTTTGGCGCTCGTTATTGCGGTTTCGCTGCTTTCTAAGCGTGTTCAAATTGCTTAAAAACCGCTAAACTATCAGTGCAGGCTACACAAATGATCGCAATAGGACTCAAAGACCTCATACAGTCTCATGATACTAACGTTATCAATCGGTAATGGATACCTGACAGGATACAGAGCCGTTGCTATTCATTACTTGAAACCTGACACAGCTATACCCACCAAAGGTTCGTTTCTGCATGCCAGCTTGTAGGTTTTGGGCTGGTAAATAACAATTTATGAGGTCACGCAGGAATTGGAATCCCGTATCCCGCTCTTTTCCCCTTACGAATTCCGCATCCCAACACCATAAAAACATGAAATCCCGCTCCCACTCGTAATTGTAATTCCCGCATCCCGCCCCTGTTTTCAGCTCAAATCCCAAATATCACGGCGAAAAAAAGCCAAATCCCGCATCCCGCCAAACCTATTGGGGACCCTCATTTCCGCGTCCTCATAACAGAAGGTAAATGCATCCCTTTGAATAACATAAACGACTGTGAAATCCATATTCTCAGCTCAAAACATATTATCTTAATAGTACGTTCAGAGCTAAGATGATTGACGACTGCAGGGGTTAGATGGGATGGAGTCCATGAGGTCCTCTCTCACACCATTTAATTTAGCTCCTGCAAGAATTTGCTACGCATTTTCGCATTTTACAAGTCTGTCAAGTTACAAGGAAGTGTGTCTATTCAGAGAGGAACACGAATTAGTAACACGCTCCGCAAATGTATGACCCAAAAAGTTCAGGACCGTTCAGGAAGAATGGGTGTGTACGAAATTGGCGAATGACACTTTGAAAAGCCTGGGCCTCGAAAACGACTTACCATTCGTCACCCCCATTCTATCATCATTCTATCATAAAGCCTATGACGTCAAGCAGAGAGCTCTGCTCGCAAGCTAAAAATGTTTTTAATACATTTTTCAAAAGAGATCTAAATTGTTGGATGATTCATTGGCCTCACTAAAAGGGCTAAATTTTAAGGTATTTCAGTCCAGATAAAAATTTCAGACAGAAATTTGGACCTGGGCTGTGTGGGGGCTAACGAGAATCCATCGCCGCCCCTTCCCTTGGGATTTAAGATATGAGTGTTGACAATATCATCCTTTATTTTTTTTAAAAAATATTTCTTGTTTTCCTTGGTTAGAAGTATGGTGTAGATTGCTAGTGTTATCTTAGATGTATGTGACCAGCTCGCAGGATCCATTCTCTGGCACGTGCTTTTTAATTGCCCGCCCTGGAACTGAAGAAAGCATGGGAGAGGAATAGAGGACTGAACTTTCTTTCATACTTTCCTGGCTGAGTGTTGAACGAACCTACAGCTCTTTTGTAATAAGATATTGGTTTGTATTTGTATGCACTCACTCTCTAATGAGCTTTTAATTGTTGCATTAGATACTGGGCGATCGTTTATTGTAAAGTTGCGCAATTGTTTTAACTGCGTTGATAATAAAGAATTATTTACTCATTCAAACTTTCTTTCTTCCTTTCTTTCGTTTGATCGTTTCGTTTGATTGTTCGTTCTTTTTTCTAAGTTTTTGGGGAGAAATTGATAATTCCATTTTAACATGTTCTGTAGAATTTAGAGGATAGTGAGTGTTCTTTAACTTTCGCTGCAGTTTAAATTTCAAAAAAGTAACAGTAGTCACAAACTTGCTGACTCACTTTTCCTGTCACGCTTCGGAGATTAAAGAATGCGTGACGAATGCCATCGATGTTGTACCCACTTGAACTTGATATCAGTTGCACCGCAAGAATTTATAGTACAGGGGCCGATGCTTGATGGCAAGAAATTCAACATCGAAAACCTCCAACTGAGCATTTTAAACTTAACCTGTTTTCAAGAAACTAATATACCTTTAATCTACCGTCTGTTCTCTTCCAAATGTTTGCTCTCGCAATGTTACGTGTTGCTTCTATAATAACAAAACAAACAAAACAATCCGCTTGTTGCCATGGTAAGCAAATCGGCTGCCGTGCGGACTGGCGAGAGCAGCGTGTTTTGTCATCAAAACAAGTCATAATAACCCACATTAAAACACAATGAAACCTTTTCACGGAATGCAAAGTAAATTGATTGTTCTCCTCTTGCGGTTTGGCATAGATCCTGCATTAACAAGACACGACAACTTTTCGAAACTCCGTCAAAGTTTTGTTCTATATAATTCCCACAAAGATCGCACGTTGTAACAACAGAGGCTTTTCGTGGGCGGAAAATCTACTCTGTTCGAAACATCCTTATTTTGTTGATGAAGCACACGTGCCTTAAATAACGTTTGTTTCGCCTCACATGACATGGACAATCTACTATTGTGATACCGAGGTATGACGTAAAGCAGTGATCTGTCCTGTTTGTAAGAACGTTGCTATCGAACGAAATTTGTACAAGAGATAAGCATAACGTTTTAAAGCTTTTATGTTAATTAACAAGCAGCTACCTCATCACAAAACAAAACGTCATCTTTTACACTTTTTTAGGGCCGGGTAGGCCATGTCACGCTCGACTGCTTTTTTATTCGACTACGGGAGGGGAGGGATAAGTGTAGGTACTACCATTGGCACTACCTATTAGCACAGACACAGTATAAGGTAAAGTGTATCATTAATAAAAATATTTGCTATTTAATTTTTAGCAAAGATATACTCATCATTGCAAGCAAATTGTTGCATTTTCTGCCACCGACACCCGCTGCCATGTACCCGTCCCTCACCCCATCTCCCACCTGGTGCCACACTTGTCTCCAGGGTGCGTTCTATTGATTCAACACATTCAAACTATGCGTGCTCCCCGAGGTGACGATTTTGTCTGTTATTAAAAATTACATATGTACACAAAAATTCATTCCCAAAATAGCCAGGTCGCAGTGTAGACGTGTTTTCTCGTGAGCATCAGGAGTGACAAAGCATCTACTATATCGGTGTTGGGTGATCGGGGGTGATCCCAAAATTCATCAGCTCGTCAAGACGTTAAAATAGCAGTCATGTTCTTAGAGAACATGCATATGCAGGAATAACACAAACAGCAAGTCAACGTGTTTATAGGTGGGTGTTACAATTGCCGTCTTGTGTGACATCGAAACACCCCGTCAAACTCTTGTGTGGAAAGCGCAATAAATCTCGATATCTTTTACATACGTTTCACCAGGGATTCGTCATCGCACGCCGCGATTTTACACAAGTTCTGCGCTGTTGAAAAAGTGGACAGGACTGTAAACATACACAGACAGCATGTGTGATGAGTTAAATAATTCCTTCACTAAAGACCTCAGCCCCACTCACCCAGTCATCAAAATATCACCGGATCACTTGGACCAATGGAGTGTGCTAGACAACATTGACGATGAGACACTAAAGAAACTTATTTCTGAGTTTGGGCTAGAATTGCAGCACGATTTACCAGAGTTAAAAGGTTCTCTTCATTTAGCAACAAACTCTTCAGAGGATGAAGATCCTGAACGCTAGCAAAACAGGCAAAAGCTGTGAATTATGAAGAGAAGCTTGTATATTTATCCACCTATGCAAGAGAGGGAATGAGGGTAAATAATCACAAGAAACTTAGGCTCCCACTTCACGTTGGAATTGTTTTATGTAAAAATGGATCAAATTGAGTAATGAAATCATCAATACTAAATCTACGTTTTGTTTTTGCAAAGGATAAATAGCCCGAAGGAATTAAAAAGGCGCAATCAGGCGTGACCTAAGTCCAAACGTGTTGAAAGCCATGTGTTTTGTCTCCTTACGCTCTGGTTTCAGAGACCACAAGTATTCGATACGAGTCAATTGTTTTTGATCGAGGCAGAGCAGCTTCTAATCAAATCTGAACAAATAAATTCACGACAAATTTCAAATAGCCATTTGAAGGGCAGTGAAGCTTTTAGCTTCTTAAAATTCATGGCCATTAGCGCCGGCGCGTGGCATGCAACACAGTGCTAAGAGTTCGAGACGTTAAGTTATAGCTAGCTCTGTTCTGAGAAACGTGAAACGTTTTTGAATATCTCTTATATACTGACAAGATAAATACTTCGTTATCTTGGGTTCAAAACTATCTCTTTTTGTAAAGACCTTTGCGGAATTGCAAGATGACTCCTGACACTTGTAAAAAGTAGAAATACCACGCCGGATAACATGCAAGTAGCGTGATTAAAATGTTAAACGTAAGTAATCACTGCATAGGTGTTGTGTTACATTGGCGACGAGGATGGGATATAACAATAAGTAAATAGATTATATTTCCATTGCAAATTATGCTATGACAGCATCAAGTAAATCACTAGACAAAGCAAATGAACTTGTAGCCTGTGAATACGGTCGCCTTTTATCACTCCTAGTGGTTTAATGGCTGCATTTGCACAAATGAAACCGGCTATCATGAGGAAAACGAAAAAGTAGTTAGAGATGCCGGGGGGAGAGGGGGTCGAGACAGCCCATAGTAAATGACCTACATATTGAAGGTAGCGATTTCCAAAAATGAGTTCCACTTCGAGATATCGGGAGATTCGAGATATAAACGAAGTTCTAGACAGCGAGGCTCATGTACAGATGTTTTTTAAAAATGTTGTGAAACAAATATCGGCTCCTGTGTTTCAAACTTTCATCAACTTTACCCGTTGCAGCTGTGCGGCTACAAAATGAGAAAAACATGTTTTCCTCGCTCAAAGCCGGATTACAATAATGTGTGTGTGCGTGTCCCATGATCCCATCGCGTCGCAAATTAACTCCGTTGCAGCTTCGTTGGCTTATCCTGGCATGGGTAATTCTTCATTTTACTATATATAGTTGAATTCATGGTCCATTATTCAGATCACTTATAACAGGGAACACGCCGAGACTGGACGAGTATGATTCTCGTGAAGACATAGGTCAATTACTTCATGGGTCAACTGACATTCTCTCCATCAATTAATTCGGTAGCTAATCACAACACTGGAAAGACATTTCTGCCATAATTATGTAGTTTCGCTCCAAAAAAGGAGTTTTCATTTTGTAGGACTTCTAGTTACAAGTAATATTTCACATTTTGCTGATAAACCATGGAAAGAGATGCCTGGTTGATTATAACATCGATCGATAACATAATTAGATGGATTAATACTATTTTATCAGGCGGCACAAAATTTCCCGCCAGACTCATTAGTGGTTGTTACGATTCTCTGTTCCTCGTCTTCGAGTTCAATTTTGCATTTTTAAATTACGATTTTTAATTGCACTACAATTTATTTTCAAGCTGGTCCTAACTTTGGCTGTTCACAGGCTCTCTACTTTTCAACGCACGCGAAAGAAAAAGCGAGCGAAGCAAGCGCGAAGCACGATTGGTTGGTGGCGTGGAGACGATAGCAGAGAACCACCCCTCCCCCCCCCCCTCCTTCCCCCTACCCCGTCAAGTTTTCCGTTTTGCGCTCACGTCCATTTCTCTTGCGATTCTATCGGCGCATTAAACGATCGAATAAAAGTACGAGAAAATAGAGGGCTGTGAACAGTCTGGTCGAGACTTAATCGGGTAACAGAATCCGCTGGTGGGTGTGATATAAATATAGTACAGAATATTCTGACTACTCCCATATGAGACATTCAATGCAAAACGGTTCATTAAGGATGCGTCAGTCATTCCTCTGATGTAAATGTATGTTACTGTATCCTCACACATCACAGGTATAGGTTCTAAAAATTAGAACCCGTGCGTCGCCAGATACGAAAACCATCAAAAACTAGGTGGAAACGGTATTCCTTATCAAATGCAGCAGCACGAGGCCTCGAAGAAAATGTGCTCTACAATGATTGATACAAGTTGTTTCAAACAGAGACATAATCACGAAAGAATAAAGTAGGCGAACACTAAGACTCATTGACTGACCTAGAAAGAATGACCTAAATTTTCCGCAAAAACCTGAGCATCTAAGCATCCCCTGAGGTTCGACCAGCATCATCGTGTCGTCAGAATATCAATTTTCGACTTATTCTTCCCTCGATCGTCAGAAATTTGTCAGAAATTACATTGTATAAAATGTTTTTGATTCGGTTGTTTTTAGTGTCAACTCATCGAGGAGGCGGCCAGAGAGCATGAACATCACACTAAATGGCTGAACACCACGAGTATCGTTAGTTTCTAAAGAGGCTGAACTTGTAGTGTTGCCTCGGCCAGCAAGTGCAAGCGCCCCCGTCCCCCCTTCCCATGATCACTTTTCTAATGGTCCATCCCTTGTCCAAACTCACTCGGATCATGGTGCATCACAGGAATCGATGAATCCTTGTCAACGAGAATTCATCGGTTACTTTGATACACCGTGGTCCGATCGATCTTCGGTAATTGACCCTGATACGGATCTTCCCAAAGTAACATACAGTCGAACCTCTCCATACGGACACACCTCTCTAATACAGACACCTCGCTAATACGGACAGTCTCCTGTACCGACAAAATTCTCACACATTTCCTCTGAAAAAAAAAAAAACCTCTATAAGACGGACCTTCCCCAAAAGGGACAACGGACACTAAATCTCGGCCCTAGGGAGCACATTCATACAAATTTAACCTCTTTATTGCCGACACTCCGGGGACTCGGTGTCGATAATTTGCTGTATGTACCATTTCCTGTCCAAAATTCGTATGTACAGCATGTAACTGAGAAGTACAATAAAGTCAATCAATTTAGATTCAGAAATTCACAAGACACTCGCTTTTGGGCCTGATTTTAGCTACTAAACACTCTAAACTGTCAGTGGATATGACCTCTCCAATACGGACACCTGTCTAATACGGACACTTCGCTCTGTCCCTTCGGTGTCCGCATTAGAGAGGTTCGACTGTACTACATGTAGCCAGCGAACAGGCTCCCGGCAAGGACGGAAAAAAAAAATTCGGCGAGCGCGGAACTGAAGGATTCGGAGCCTGTTCGCAGGCTATGCACGCACGTGCACCTTGTGCAGATCGCTCCACTCTAAGCAAGAAAAATCCCTGTTAATTTGGAAACAGATACCGATAACGAGGGTCTTTTGATGTAGATTTTCTTGCCACGACATGGGCAACTCTTTACCGCTTCTCTCCTCCTCCTGCTCTCCTGCAATCTTCTGCGTGCATCTCACGGAGTTACTCTATAGACAAACGGAAACAGGAGCCACATCTAGAGCTCGCGAGTTTGAAATTTGTTGTTCTAATGCACGCGTGAAAAAATGACTCGACAATTGTCGACGTTGTTTACTTTTAAAAAGCCAGATAGCAGCTTTCAGCTTTTGCTATTTTTTTTTTTTAACCGCGCGGCCATGGGCCGAGCGCGGTTCATGGTTTACCCGTGGTTTTTTTAACCGCGCGGCCATGGGCCGAGCGCGGTTCATGGTTTACCCGTGGTTTTTTTTTTTTCG
>Ga0126338_10002200_pt1 | contig 13276 bp, 3 predicted proteins | sample OrbCmetagenome_2_FD_92529 | JGI IMG/M metagenome (GOLD analysis project Ga0126338, IMG submission 92529) | Coral microbial communities from Petempiche,Puerto Morelos, Mexico - Orbicella C C metagenome | ecosystem: Host-associated > Invertebrates > Cnidaria > Coral | place: Petempiche,Puerto...
ACTGAAGGTAGCGAAAGGGTCCTCTCTGCAGCCCCTGCTAAGGAAGTTGGCTACCATACAAGGAATAAACAGTTGAAACACGCAGTCACAAGTTTAATTGTAACTTGTGTTACGTTTCCTTATTTTGGTGCCGCTTTCCTGAGCTCTGAGCTGAGAAAACCCCGACAGACTGAAGAATCTCTAAACTAAATGGCGATTTTTCCTACAAACATAACTGCTTTAAACAAATAAATGAATTGCTTTTCTTAATTTAATTGTTCAACATGTCGCGCGGCACACCCTTACATGTAGGTCATTAAAACATTAACAAAATGTGACGATTCTTGAATTACAAATGTAAACATGAAACACCTCTGTGATGAATTAGAAGCTTAATTTTAGATGTAGTAGGCGTTGTTCTCTGTCGCTCTCTAATAAAAAAATACATAGATCTACATAGATTATATAATCCTATTTCTTCTTTTTCTTCTTTTATACAATTTTGAGTTCACGCACACGTTTTAACGAACGCTTGCGCTCCTAAGTGTCGCGTGGTTAAATAAAGTATTGTATTGCATTGTATTGTATTGTATTGTATTGCATTGTATGTTCATCAAAACATTACTTTTTTTTGCATCTCACTTGTTCTTCTTTGCTGCTTAGTTTACTCTCTTTTCACTGCTGTTTTTACTTCTCTGTTTCGTCTTCTCGATGATGTGTACACATCCAGAACGTTCAGGCTATTTTGAACTTGTGTTCATTTTGCTCTTTTTTCTTTTGTCGTTGTTGCTGTTATTTTTAGAGGTGAATGTCACTGTTGCCTAGTGAACGTCTATAATTTGATGGCTCATGCTAATAAGGCTGTTGTACTTGTTTTGATGTTGTTCTTTTTCGTGTATACATCATGGCATCTTTATTGTTTGCCTTGTTTATTTTTGTGCAGTGTCACTGTGTTTCTTAAATGCATTCACTTTAAGAAAACTAACCAGGTACGCTTGCTATGTACAGTGGGATTGATTAATTTGATCTGCAAAGCATCCCGTCGTGCGCAGCGTGCTTTGTACAGTCAATTCGCTCAGACTCCTTACAACGCTTGTTTTATTTTGAATTGTTTACATAATTGATCTTAGTTATCCTTACTTAGGCAGTAAACAATAAATCCGGAAACAGATGGAATAGCGTGTAATCATCCCTGTGGCTGTCTATCACAAACCCTTCCCCTCCCTTAAATTTACATGTTAGAATGAGCAGTTTCAATATAACCAGTTTGTGTATCAATATTGAGAAGATCAGGGAAATGTGTCCCAACACATGTTTATAGCTTCTTTATCCACGTGCCTTTCCTCATCTTTCGCTTTGCCTGTTGAAGCTTGCGTGTTGTTTTCTTTTGCCTATTTTCGTTTTGTTATCAATTTGTGATGTATTTACTGACGTTATTTCTTAATTTTGTCGACTAACAAGTATGAAACTAGTTTTAAGTGGACGACCATTTGCCCCAGGCGCCTTTAATAAATCGTTAATCCATTTCGTTTATTCTGTAAATGGTTTCTTTGTTCTCATAACAGATGTACATCACCCATTATGGCGGATATCTGCCCTCATTTCAGAAGCACGTAAAGCACCGATAGCCCGCCCTGAGAGCGGCCTTGAAGATTCCGATTTAGAAGAAAGCGCGCCGTCCACGCGCGTGTCCGCTAGCTGGGTAGACTACACTCTTCCTACTGTTCAGCAAAGCACTGATAACGTTATAGACATACATCCACGTCCTCGCGCGAACACAGACCATTCCGATTCACCAGGCTCTGAGAAAACCTCGAAACTACAGGAAATTGCTAGCAAGGCTACATCTGCCGGCTCGATAAGCACAAAACTTGATTATAGCCGAGCAAACGACAATCCGCCCCCGAAACCTCCACGAACATTCGAGACTGAAAGGTCCGAGGGCAGGCAAAGTTTCCGATACAAACCGCCGCCGAAACCGCCAAGAACGTTTGAGTACGACTCGCAAATTCAAGCGAACTTTTCTTCGTCTTTGTACTGGAATTTCCCTCGTCCGCGAGCCAGGAAGTATCAGACGCAATTTTCGTCTTTTGACTTAGACGGAAGTACTCTTTCCTCAGACTCAGTGGATGGAAGGGAATCAGAAGAAGTTCTGACTCCTTATAGTCCACACCGCAAGAATGGGCCGCAATACTTCCGGACCATAAGCGACCATGTCGATAATCACAGAGGAAATAATGACAAAGTTTCTCTCTTCTCCAAGCAAGCCGTGCATGTTAATGGCGAGGCTGTCCGAAGACCGAAACCGCGCTCGGTTGAATCTTCGGGTCCAGAGTCTCGGTTTTCGGTGTCGGACTCGGGTCTTAACATTTCTCAGGAAGAGGAGTTCCTTCTGGGATCTGTCAAACCGCGCACTGGGAGACGAAAGAGAAACCCGCTTAAACAAGCCGCATCAGAGACATTACACCACGCTAGCTCCAACTTTGAGCGCGCTGATCAGCCGCTGACCGGTCGACGAACTAATGCAAACTTTTTGGAGACTACGTTATAACGGTGGAGTGAGGGAAAGAGGACAATTACTCTTGCAGTTGTACTAAAAATGGCTTGCAATGGCAGCTAGTGCAAGGAATCTTTGGAATTGAAGTGACATAAGCCTGTTTTTAATATGATTTTCGTCGTTTGCTTCCATGTGCGAGCTTATAGCTTTCAAGAAAATTAGTTGAAATATTGCCAGAGTAGTCTAAATAATAATCATAGCGTGTGATACTGCTTATTCTTGAAACAGGGATAGGGTGGGGAGGGCACAATCTTTAGAATGAGGTTATTCACCCGTTCTTTTGAAGGCTGTAGTTTCAGTTCATTTAATGTTACCACTGTTCATGGACAATTTCATCGCTGCTGGGCTGTAAAGAATTATTGGGTTTTTTTTTCGATCTTGATTCCCCACGGCCTCGTTGGTAAGGCAATACTGTGATTAGAATACAGCCTTCAAGAGTGCTCTTACTCTATTTTGTAGAACTTTGAGATGCGTGCGCTTTAATTGTGTATACTTTAAGAAATACCGTTATCGACAGTGTATATGTATGATTATCGAGACTTAGTTAGAACTGCCGTGCTTATCAAGTACTTACACCCAAGCATGGTAGAGCATGGAACAGAACTATATATAACACTGCCTTGTGTACTATTCAGTTTTCAGCTATTTATTCCAAAATCGACCAGGGCGGTTTTCAAATGAGTGTCGAAAGTAATAAGGTAATTACTTTGGTTTTGGCATCACTACGATTTGAGATTGACTGAGTAGTCTAATTGGTAAGGAATTAGTTTGGTTTTGGTTTTACGACACTCGATTGAAAACTGCTCTGACACTATATTTGAATGAACGACGTGACGCAAGTTGGTGTCACGCTTTGGACGCTAAATCGAGCAAAAATCTGGTACCAGAATAATTCTAAGTATTTTACAGTCCTTTTTACTAGAGTTTATTTTCTTTACCCGCTTCTTAAGATATCAGTGCATGAGTAGCACCAACCATTTAGAAAGGAAGAGCACTTCACTTTTTACTTTTTGCTTTTTCTGTAAAGATGCAAATAGACCTTTAAACCATTCAGAACTCACTCTAAAAGCGCGGGAAAGTCACATAAGCTAGTCCTTTTCGGTTTTGATTTTGTACCTCGCGTCCTGATTTGCCAATATTTATAAACCAATAACCGTTTAGCTGCGTTAGATTAAACCCAGTTAAACGTAAAAATAAGAACTTGCCACAGTCGTTGGCAAAGCGCTGATTAACTTCCTAGAGTAACGTTATCCAGGCTTTCCACGCTTGAAATGGGCTCCAAGTCTTTTATTTAATATAACTACTATTTATTACAACAAATAATATATACATATATTAAAAGTACTATATACTAGAGAAACTAAGATGTATAAGTTAAAAAGAGTTTTAAGTCAAAAGTTATTATTAATACAGACTAAATGATTGTTTTGAGGTATTTTGTAAATTTTAGTAGCTCCGTTTTCACTCCTTATCCCATCTCTTCTCTACGCCTCTTCTGTACACATCACTGACTTGTATTATCTATTCTATCAATACTAGCTGAAAATATTTAGACGACGCATGCAGGCTTGCTACAGTTGGTGATACACTAACTTGAAAAGTGTTGTTTACCCGGGGGCGGCTCTCAAGTGAAAAGGTTGGAGAGGCTCGTCGTCTCGCTAAGGAGTTTTAAGCTCTCAAGGTATCTCTTAGGGTTGTTGCACTCTAAGAAATAATTAAATTTCTGTCTATCCCTTTTAAAGTGGTATCTTTTAGGGGTCAAATAAAGCTCGAGCACCGCCTATATTGGTCTCATTTATGGGATTAACTCAAATTTTCCGACAAGCACCCCCGACCTTTTCACATGGGGTTCCCGGGGAGTTGTTTATGATAATCTGAATTAAAACAAATTAATATTTTGCCGACACGGTGAATCGAGAGATCTCGGTGCGAGCGTAAAACGCGAAGGATCATTGTTAGGGCGTTTGTAAACAGGGAATGTTGAGCACCTTGTGACATTCTCATAGGTTTTCGCTGTCTTACGGTGGTGTAGTGAAGGCAAAATGTTGAGCTCATGTGATTGTTGGATGTTTTAACATTCTTCCCTTTCTTTTGTGTTAATTGATAGATGTATATTAATATTTAAAAAGCTAAAGAATTTATCTGGTAATTATAAGTAATAAATTTGAAGTCATACGTAAAGATAAGGGTGTAGAAAGAATTGCAAAGTTCACATGTGACTTTCACAAGCCGCACTAATTGCTGTTCACTTGATTAGAGGAATGTTAAATTCGTCATACACCTGACAGTAGAATTTTAACTTGGACTTGGATTTAGATAATGTTGCTACGCGGCTCCCAGCACAGCAATGTACGTCGCTTAAAGTTCGCTTAAAATGTTGGAATATATCCAAAATTTGCGCTCTTGTTCTTAAACTCGTTCTTGACATACATAGAATTTTTTGTGCAAAAGCTACAAAGAAATGAAAGTGTGCAAAGATTGACTAACTGTTGAGGAAGACCTTTAGTTTTTGAATCCGACTGTGCTACAGGGATAGATAAATACCTTCATTTTCCCCCGAAACCAGCCCGAGTACAATATTATTGTACTGTATTGTATTGCATTGTACATGTTTGAAGATTGTATATTTCAATTTTTTCTTCTTCCACTGAGTACAGTTTTGCCCCAGCTATGGCTGGGTTCGTTTGCCATGAAAACAACGTATACTTGCATACATGCACCTACGTATGCACAGTCATCTGCTAAGAGGTTAGCTATAACGGCACCCAACCTCGTTCCCAGGGTCTCTCTTCCTTCAGTCCCCTGTCTCAAGAAAGTTGAGAAATCACCCTGTCCCACACTGCATGCGCTTCTTTGTGAAAGACGTGCAAAAGGAAAAGAACTTTATTAAGATAAACGTTATTACAATTTCATTCCCAGCCTTGTTTCTCCCCTAATTGCCCTATATTTCTTAAATTGTTCTGAGAATTTGGCGACCAATCATGACCATTTTCCCTTGATGATTTTCTTTATTCTCTTCGCCTTTCTGGTTAAAAATGTATGGACAGTGTAAGGATTGTGAAGCTCTTCATCCCTCTTAAAATTGAAGTGTTTTTACGTTACTTCTATCGCTCCCTTGATAGGTTACTTTCTCCTTTTGAGCTTTTTGGAATCTACTGAATTTGAATTCTTCCCAAGTTGCGTTCGTTAAAAAAAGTCACATTTTAGTCATGTCAATGGTTAAAAAGCCCCCGCTTTGCACGCACCATAACAAAATATTACTTATAAATCAAAGATCTCCAGTGGAGTAATTTGTAAATTGATCCGTTCGCGGGTTCATGTAAGTTTATAGGGGCAGTTTTACAGCGGCTAGTGAGTCGGCGACTCGGCATAGTGATAAGATTTCGGACTCGTGAACCTTTCTATATCAAATATTGTCCTCAATTTTCGAGGCTTTTGCAGCTCCAAACACAAAGGATCAATTCATCGATTTTGAAACTGTCAGCCATGAACTCAACTGTTTGTGGTGCAAGGGGTGAGTTTACGACTGGTCTATCACATTTTGAAATAAATATTTGTAATCCAAAAGGATCAGTTACTGCGTGGCACAGTAAACAGTTCAAAAGTTGTAAATAATAATTACTCAGTGCCAAATTAAAAAGGATGTTTATAGCAGACGTTTCGGGCCTAGCCTTTCCTCAGTGCTTGGACTTAGCACTGAGGAAGGGCTAGGCCCAAAACGTCTGCTATAAACATCGTTTTTGATTTGGCACTGTGTTATCACTATTTACAACTTTTCAACTATTACATTTTGGTCTGCTATAACCCGTTCTTTACGCATGCGCACGATTCACGAGTTTCTCAAGCAACGAGTTCTCCCAGTTTTACCAAATTTAAGGTTTTGCTTGAAACAATGACACTTTCATCGTCGCTTTTTCCAAAACTTGAATATTACCGTACCCTATCTTTCTTCCCTTGGGTCTGCTGTGGGCGTATTTGTTCCTTTGCGTGCGTATACGTAGAAAAATTTATATTTTTTGGACTCGTTATACTTTATGACCAGTTTTTTGTAACCTTATATTTTGTTATTCAAGTAAGGTCACTGAGATCATGCGAGAGACCACTTCTTAATTTGCAGTCAGATTAAGATGTCTAAAATTGGTCTATGATGTTCAGTCTTTTCTTTTCGTTGGCGTTTGCCCCCAAGCTCGCATTATTTGGATTATTGTGTAAAGCTTTCCTCATTCCCTACTCAACACATGTCCTTCAGCAGAACAGAACGTGAAATTCAGAGCGTGGGAGTGGAAATTCTTGTTGACACTTAAAATAACCCAATAAAGTTTGCTTGATATAAGCTTGGTTCTCATAACATTATTCGTAAACATCGATAAAATGGCCGCCTCCAGAAAAGCCAGGCCAAAGAGTGATTTCCGATTCGCTTCATTCACAGCACGACACCGTCTGTAGCACTTCTTATTTAAAGTATGATATTGAAGAAGTGATCTTGTTTATCCGACAATTTCTGTTCACAGGTTGACAAAGTGCTGTGTGAAAAAACAACCACAAACTTTATTTTTTCAGTCTCCGTTAACTACGATTATGATCAAACGTCTTAACAGTAATTAACAATTAACTTCAATTAAATTGTTCGTTAGCAAAGTTTGTTTGAAATACTGTAAATCAAAGTTGTTTTAGGGAGTTAACTTTGAATATATGAATGTCGACTACCGTTGACCGGGTTTTATGCATGGTAACAGCGTCTGTGAAATGTAGCTAACTCCTCGATAGAGGTTAAGAACTGGTCCGCACTTAGCGTCAGTTTATCGACCCAAAGGTACGCCAGCGGAAATTAGGGAGGGCACGAGGGGCCGGGAAGCGTAACGGTTAATCGAGGCGCATCCAAGAGCAACTCTAGCTTTACGAGAGCAAGAACCATGAACCAACTCTTTTTTAAACTCCAAGATGATGTATGGAACGACACATGCATAGACACTAAAACAATGAACAATTCCTTCTCTGCTTATCTACGGAAAATAGCAAACAACATGCATAGAAACACAAGTTATCATTCGAAAGACGGCCATTAAATTTACATCGGACTTTCCCGGCGATATGTGGAAGCAAACGTATTGTACGCTTTTGTTTTCTCAGTGCTCGGGGATAAACGAGCCATAACTGTTATTTAGTTTACCGTGGAGCTTGTTTTGCTACACTGAGCTTGTAAAAATATAAAAGTGCGGAGTTTCCGAAGGTCTAGACGCTGGTCTATCTCCTGGGCGCACGTCTGGCGGTGAAGGAGAGTTAGTTCGAAGAACAAACACTTGGTCAAGCTCATGGTAGCTGCCTTCTCTTTCCGAGCGATAGCAAACTAATGCTTTGCAAAGTTTCTCAAGAGTTTTTACGTTGATTGAGCCAAAGATAACGGGGTTGACGACAGAGTTAGCATACATAAGAATGTTGCTAAATGTTACTGCCTTGTTAAATAGTTCAGGTCTCTTGGAACCGCTTCCAAAATCGTGCCACATCCATGTGACATGTGTCGGTAACATGCAGACTCCAAACACCACTACAGCCATGACAAACACTTGGACAATCTTCAAATTGCGTTGTGGCAGACTGGCTGATAGCTGGGAACTCGCCGACACATTTCTCCTCAGTTTTAGAGATCTGGTGTCTTTGTACAACACTTGAATAATGAACGCGTAGAGAAACGTCATGATAACCATTGGTATGAGGTAAAGGAATGTAAAGATAGTGAGGGTGAACATTCTTCCGCTGTAATCACTCCACCATTCCTCGCTGCAATGGGATCCTTTAAACTTTAGGGCAAGTGACAGAGGCAGCACAATCAAACAAGATGAAGCCCACATCGCAGCAATGGTTGTTAATCCAGTTTTCAAGTGTATTCTCGGCTTCAGCGGCGTTACTATCAACCTGTAGCGATCTACGCACATGAACAGCAGTGTTAGTACAGACACGTAGACGAGTACGGACTGAAATGGATAGATCACGTGGCAAAGAGCAGCTCCGTAAGGAAATTCACCCTTCATCTTTTCGACGACGTCTAACGGAATGCTCACAAGGCATGTCCCTGTATCGGTGGCAGCCAAGTTCAAAATGAGATAATCGTTGAGGTTTCGCTTCTTCAGGGTAAATATCGCTCTTAAAACGAGCAGATTTCCAGTCGTACCCAGAAGAGTAATGAGAATGAGGAGTGACACAGCCACGAGCGGTAAGGTCTGTTGATTGTCGTCGCTTTGTTGCGGTGGCATGTTGAAATTGGTTTTGTTGAATAGACCACTATCGTTAGGAGCCATCTCGTGTGTGAACCTCTCTTACGAGTGTGAGAAAAATCTGGCGGACTTTCAACTTGTCGAACCGCAACAGAAGTACATACCGAATAACAATTTATGTACACGTAAATGCTTTTTGTCCTAATTAGCCAGCTAATTTACCTATCACTGATTTCACTGACTGAAAGGTTATCCGTCAGTCATCTTTAATCCCAGATCCTTTTGCAGTCCTTAACTTCATTGTTTTGACCCTATCAGACTCACGCCTGAAAAATAATCAGGCTGGAAATAGTAGTCTGACAACCGCAAAGTTCGATGTTGAGTTACAAAATACAGTATCAGCCTCTCTTTTGTTTATTTTTTGTTTGTTTGTGTATTTGTTTGTTCGTTTGTTGCAAGAGGCAAAAGGAAAGAAAGAGTTTCTTTTCCCGTGGGTTTGTTCATCTGTTCATCCGTGTTTTTCCGTTGTTCACAATTGTCATGGTAATATTAGTCAGTAAGTTGTCAGTTCGATAGACGTTTTACTTTCGGCGGAGTGGAAAAATAACGTTGAGAGGCGTTTTTTTGGCAAAATCTTAGACATAAGTGGTTTTGCTTTGAGACCTTATCAGTTCTGTATCAGGTATTAATGAGATCGATGGATCAGTCTAGGTAGAAGCGACTCGAACCATGGAAGGTCGGGTTCATTTGCTGCTTGCAAACTGAAATAACAGGTGTTACTGCCTTGGTGATCAATAAGCATCATTTAAGTTGTTTTCACTAATTGAATAACAAACAAATTGTTTTGTTTGAAGAGTTTTTATTTGTTGACTTATCATTTCCGGTCGAGGGTCAAAACTAAATGCTGTCGATTGGCGGATGATCACACATGTTTTTGTAATGCTACCCACTTTCTTGGCTGATAGCATTAAGACCATAGTTAGAATTTTTGTTTAGTTACTCTCTTTACTGATGGAATTCGTTAGATTTTGTCGACGACTTTTACTACTTGACCTTTTCTCAGTGTACGTGTTTAGTAGATACATAGTAGTTGGTGCAGGTAAATCACATGTCGAATATTCTTTCCCGATACTCGTTCCTTGATATCCTCTCACGTACGTGGTGGCATCTAGCCAACGTCAACACTAGTGCAGAACTAATCTTGAAGCTACAACGAAGAACGCTTTCGCAGGCAACCTCTCTTCATACTAGTTATCCCTCAAAAGTCTCAAAATCTAGCAATGTTTTGAAAATTTAGTACTTTAATGTTATTTATTTTCACGGAAGCTTAATTTCGCGAAAATGGAACGGGCATATTTCGCGGGACTTAAATTTCGCGGGTTTAGCAAATAAGTAGGTTAAAAGGAACTAAATTTCGCGAAAATTGTCATAATACTGATCTTCGTTAACAAACAGTTTGTCTGAGAATTAGCACAACTGATTGCAGTTTTATCAATGTAACAAACGAAACTGAATAGTTTGATATGTTCCTTTGTAACAAAGCAGAGCTTTACAGAGTACATGACACCGGCATCTATTTGCGCTTACAACTGAACGACATTGTCAATATTCTTCAAATAGACCCTCGGAAGAAAGAGCTGACTCTTCTTTCAGCAGGGTATTAAATTTCGCGCTGTTAATTTTCGCGAAAACTTTTTTTCGCGGGTCTTTAATTTCTCGATTCTTTAAAAATCGAAAAAATTAAGTCTCGCAAAAATAAGTAACAACTAGGTAAACATACAAGAAATCTCAGGAAACGATCAAGGACTGGTAAAGGAGTGACGTGTGAACAAATGTGAAACAAGATTTCCTGAGATAAAAAGTTAACAGGATTTCAGACGAGCTGACAAGCACGGCCTGTATGGGTTTATTGTATTGCTTAAAATTCTCTTTGTTTGTCTGGGTATCCGGGAACTTAGTTGAGGAAAGACACTCGTGAAAGAAGCGAATCGGAACCTCTCTAGCTTTGATATATACTCAGACTACAAGCTGTGAACATGGTTTAATCAATTGTAATGTACTTAAAGGCGTTCTTAATCTTGTACTTAAAATAAACCTTAAATCAAACAAGCAATGAGGAAACGTTGTTTGGCCAACCAGAGGTTATTGCCGCATTTTAATTTATCTTAATCAGTCTTACTGCTTAGTCTATATTAATGTAGTATTAAGTCATTTGTTTTATTTTATTGTTTCTGATGCTTTTGTTATCTATTAGTACTAGTTGTTAGTTAGTTGTTATCTATTAACACTAGGGCCGAGGGTATCCAAAAGTTAGTAGTGCTACGGCACATTATCTTGATAGTGACATATTTTACGCAGTAATTCATCTACCTGCGCGTTCCAAGACTAACATTAACCTTTATTTCTTAAAGTAGTGTCAAATCGTGGGGAATTTGTCCTTGTATGCACGATGCATCGATGGTGAGATGTGACAAGGGATAGAGACAAAAAAGCACATAATGATCTAAACTATGTTTGGATACAAAAGGATACACACCATCCTCCCCTTTACCAGGTCTCGAAAATCAAAAGATGTGGAAATTGTACGAGCAGAAATCTAAATTCTGTACTGGTACGCATTAAATGTCTCTAGAATGCTGACAGACTGTGTCGAGGACGCGTCCATCGCGATGTGTGACAATGCTAAAGCTTTAGCTCAAATTCATGTTTAGATGAAAAGGAATAGATCGCATCGCATAGCGTGTTCTACGGTTTTCGTTTGTTTTAATTACTCTACAAGCTTTAGTAACGACGATTTCTCTTCATTTAACAATTCGACCAAGGAGGCGAGACACGCTAATCGTCCAGAGACACGCTAATCGTCCAGATTTACAAACTTTCAGAACAAAAACAAGAGTTGTGAAAGTCAAGCACGATCTCCTTCGCATCGTTTTTCAGGTAAATCAGAGCAAAACATAACCACTATAAAACCTTTCTCACTGGAATCCACGCGATAAAGGACGACGGCTCGACGGTGTGACATCCTCGTAGTGTTTGTGGCGCAATGCACTCTGGTAAAAAGTGGCGAAGTGCACTCTGGTAAAAAGTGATAAATTCGAGAATTCGCACCCCCTATATATTCTTCTTAAATCCTGATTATGTTGGTGCTCGCTCGCTGTGCTCACTCCGCAGCAATTATGAAATACGTTATTTTTAGATTTTTAGATTTTAACTTTCAAGATGGCAGGATTCGATGTCGTGTGGGAAAAGGGAGCCGAGGTGTCATATCTGACTGTATTTCCAGTTAGTCACTGTACAATTGCAGCGCCAATCTTGTGGTTTCGAATAAACTCCAACCTTTTCATGTTTATTGGAAAACAGGAGGGAGGAGTTAAGAAAGAATTTACAGTTTAGGTTAGGGAAAGAATATAAGTTAATTATGGCAGTAACTAATATTTTATTGTTCTTGGAAAAGAAATAACGTCAAGGTTTTTGAAATGGATTGGGAGTTCTTCCCAATGATCTGTTTCCATAAAAGTAATTAGAAGTAATCGTCTGTTTTTCAATATTTGTCCTTGGGCGTGATTTGTGTAAATGTTGCACAACTGCATATCTGGTATTCTAGCAATGACTGTGGGAGTACACAAGTCGCTGCTCTAGGCTCCTCGTGCCACTTCGCTTTCCGGAATCGTCGTCCGAAATGTTACATTGCGACATGACTTACGTGCGGATAAAGGATGCGCAGAAACAATGAGCACGAACTTCATTAAATTGTAGCTCTTGAAACCAGCCAAGCAAATCTTACTCAGCACAGAAATTGTTATCATTAACTGGGCTCAGTGCAACAGTTTTGATTTCTAATCAAAAACTGTTGGTTGCAAAGTCTTTCGCGGTAACATCTACCCGTGTCGAGTACTTAGACTAATTACCTGATCATGTCAAATTTTCATAAGTTATAATATACAGCTCCTCGTTAAAAAAAAATACCTAAGCAAAATTAAAAGAAAATGTGAAAATGTAATAAAAATGCAATAATCTGTATCACAATATAACCGTCTGACAAGATCTGTCAAACTTACCTGACAGAAATTCTACACTTGCCTATCACTGAAAGTTTTGATAGATTCCTTTTGTAGTGAGCTAGACGAAATAACTCCAATGTATGTCTTTTGAGACCCGGCGGACACGCGAAAAAACAACAGCGTGAAATGTGATTCTGCTAAAAACCAACTTGCACTTAAAACCGCGAGAGCTGACTGATCTGCAAATTACTTGAGGCATGCATCGTCTCAAACGAGGTCGTATAAAGCTTTCTACATCCTGAAACAATTAAATTTCAAGAAAACCAGGCAATATGTATTCTGTGTAAGCCAGAGTTTGGCATGTTATTTATGTCGATGTTGGCCGCTGGAAAACCAAGTGATGGTGTTCTGCGGCATTTTGTAATAACTACGCATTTTGTAATACCTTACGCATTTTGTAATAAAAGTTGCAGCATTTTGTAATTACCTGCAGTATTTTGTATTAAATGAAAACGACGTATTTTGTA
>Ga0126338_10002201_pt1 | contig 13275 bp, 7 predicted proteins | sample OrbCmetagenome_2_FD_92529 | JGI IMG/M metagenome (GOLD analysis project Ga0126338, IMG submission 92529) | Coral microbial communities from Petempiche,Puerto Morelos, Mexico - Orbicella C C metagenome | ecosystem: Host-associated > Invertebrates > Cnidaria > Coral | place: Petempiche,Puerto...
AAAAGCACTTTCCGTTAGGATTTGACAGAAATAAAGTTCACCATTACTTTAAGCACGTTTGAAACTATAGATTGGGATAATAAAAGAGAGTACGAAAATTTCGTTTCAGTGGCACTTTAAGTGAAGGAGTCATTTTGGACGGCTGGACATATCGTAAGCCGGCACTGGGAATTCCAAGGGAGAAGACACTTGCATAAAAGCTATCGTTGAAAGAAGTTTCCCCAAGGGGAATAACATCTTCATTTGATATCTAACGTCCGTTCCGGGAAATATTTTTACATGTGAAACAACTTAAATTGGAACTAGACATTAGAAACCTGATGGATCTCTAACAAAGGCCAATCACTGACCTGTGACAGAGTTCTGATGTTTCGCTTTCTTTTTGGCTTCTAACTTATCATGTTCTTCATTGACAACCTTGAATACAGTTTCTGCAAGTAAGACACAACGATCAGTAAAGGTGTCAAAGGAAACCGGTCTACTAGAAAATCTTTTCCACCAAAAGGGTGATGAAAGCAATAGACATTTTTTATATGTCCCCTCCCGCCAAGGTCTTTGCTCGTGCTTTTCACATGTGTCCTAAACATTTCGAGTCTTCCATCCCCCCTCCCCACAGTCTGTCAAAATACACGAAGAGAAAAATACTTGACAGTTTGATCTTTATAGTTAGCTTTTGTATTAAACTATATTGTGTAGTCAACCTCTTTGTCATCCGTTTGTACATCAACCTCTCGCTTCTCACAAGTGGTATTAAAAGTCACTGGCTTCGGAAATGGCTGGAAGAGCGAGATTTCCGACGTTACATCTGGCGACAGCTGGGTTGTATTAAGATCTACCTGTACACTGACATTCCCTTACCAGCGATTTCTTGTTGCCATCTTTCTGACACCGTCAAGTTGAAGTCTTTATAAATCTCCTGATCAGTTTCCGTCATCTAAGAAGCAACACTTTGTTTAAGTTTAACAATAAGAGTTTGCGAAGGCATTTGCTACAACACGCTCGGCCTTAAAGGGCCCTAGTTAGCCACACCTTTGCTTTTGTTTACATGCGAGAGTTTGGCCTTTTCATTTTATTCGGAACATGTCGAAACGAAGGAAATTACTGTGAAACTACTCAAGATAATTAACATACTTTCTGGAACACAACTTACAGTAAAGCAATAAGATTTCGCTTAACTATGCAATATCAATAATTTCGGTGGTATCGAAAATGGCGTGGACTTACTAGGGTCTTTTAAAATATGTTTACACTTCATCACTGCCCGCAGCCAAACCAAGCATACGTGGGTTAACTTGTCCAACTTTCCGAGTCTTACCTTGATTCCTTTGACATCATCCTCATCGAATGAGCCGATATCAAACGCGTCAGCGGCATTCACCTCGCCTCTGGGAGGAACAAGCGGGGGCGGATACTGTATAACAATAAAAAGAAGACCAACTGTTCAGTCTCTTCCAGATTCATACTACAAAATATGGCAGATTACATAGTCTTATTTATCAGAGCCCAGCCTGTACAAAGCATGATAAACGCTTTTTACCAGATAAACCGCTATCTAGTAGAGAAGTTGGCTTTGTTACCAATCACCCAACAGGGCTAGCGCTGGCATAGCTAGACTACTATTCAATACTCTACTTGTCCTGTGAGAGTAACACCATAGACGAAACAAGACGAAGAACGGGAGGGCTTATATCCGGAGTGAGGAATAGCTGTACTTTAGCAACACGGCTCCTCACCTTTAAGAGTTCGACTAGCTTCCAATCTAAATTTGCAAAATACGGATGTTGCCTCACTTCAACTGCTCTATAAGGGAAAGAGAAAGCCTTCAGTAGTTCGTTATAAGTACAGCGATTTTCCTGCTAAAAAAGTTCCAAGAACAAAGGCTACTGGTACTTATTCCGCTGCTCGGACAAGCAGCTAACGCTCGAAACTTCAGCCTCATAAACATGCTACGGTGGTTAATCTACCGGCGTTCCACTTGCACACAGCCCAACAGTTTCTTCAGAAATTAATAACTACAGATAGACTGCGTGACAAACAAGAAGATTCTAGGTAAAGCACTAGTTCCTTTTTATGTCCGTACTAGCGATTCTACGTGAAACTCTAAGCCATGCAAAACAAAGCGTTGGAAGAAAGAGCAACGCTTTAGCCTTCGAAAGTTTTTGAATGGGTCCGTCGTCGTGCCAGTCGTTGCCAGGTGACACAAAGCAATATGACGAGAGGCTGACGACACAGCTTTCCGCCTGCTCTCATATCCTTGTGCAAATTTTGTATTGGTTCATAACGATCGGAAACACTTCGGATACACTGACGAAATGGACCGACGTTCCCTCGCCTAAATTCGTACAAAGTCAAAATAACAAAAGAGCCAGGTTACCCTGAGCCTCTGCAACCGAGCCTGCTGGGGACGTCCCTATTGAGGAGACCCGCGAGAAGCGATTTCATGTCCTCAGTGAACGACTCCGGGTACTCTACATCCTAGAAGAGTAATGAACAGGATAAGGAAACTTCTGATTCCACCACCTTCAAAAACCCAAATAGTTTGTTATGCCTCTTCAGGACTAATGTGCACACAAAAGTATACTTCCTTCGCTTTTTACAAAGATAAGAAAACTAAATCTTTAGACTAAAGTAGAAATAAAATATGTAAGCATGTATGCATAAAGGTTATGAATGTATGTTTGCATGTGATCGAGTACAAGAACCACGATTTAAACCTATCGTACTGCGCATGCTCTTGATCATCACCTGTGTCACGCTAAATTCGTTTCCAGAGCCTCTCTTCGTCTGATCTGCGTCAGGGAGGAGCTCGAGCTCTGGGAACGAGACTCATTTGAAACTAGACACTCTTATTCCAATACTTTGATCTGATCCCCTCTAGACCTTCTACCATTATAAACATGTGATCTACTTGCATATGCTTTAAAGATGATGAGAAATTACCCCAACGGAGATTATTATCGTCCAGAAACGGAGCTAAAATAAATGCAACAAAGAGTTTGCACCATGACGCTGTTATTCGTTTCGTGAAATAAACCGAGATAAAAGTAATGGAAAGTGCATGGACACGTGTTTTTCTTATCATACTTACGTAAGTTAGCGTTAGTCTATCAATCTCGTGTTTGTCTTTAGTTTTGTGTTGTCTGAAGGGACTGTGCCTGTAAAAACGACAAGTAACAAGCACTTAATAATCCTTTTAAGTCCAAATTAACTACGGAACATACTTCAGGAAAAGATAGGATACTTTTAGTTCAGTACCGTTTACGTTGGTTAGCGTAACAGGACCTAACAGGAGAGATGTTTGCCTTTCTTTGGGTCGTATTAAAGTTCTCTGTGAAGAACAAATAAACTGAAAGAGAAAGATACTAGCTCTCGTGGCAAGCCCATCCTCGCGGTGAAAGTTCGAATCCTCCTCTAAATTACCCTTAGAATTCCATTCCTTCTTTCCAGCGACAAGGCTGGTTTATAATTGCCCAGTGTGCTGTGTCGAATAACCTACATAGCTGGCGGTCGCCAACTTTGTGACACATTTATATACAGTATATGGCGGACCGCTGACAGTCTATGCCACCAGGAACGAGCGGGAAAAGTCTCAGAGATCGAGCCAAAATAACAAACATTCGGGTTTCTTCTTCTCCTTGCTGGGATGGCTGTATTCAGACTAAATTTATTGATGTACCTACCCCACAAGCAATTTAAACAGCATGCAGCCGAGAGAAAACCAGTCAGCACAAGAATCGTATGCTTCGCCTTTCTTCAGAACTTCCGGAGCCATGTAGCCATGGGTTCCACTAAAGAAATACAACACGACAGAAAGGAATCAGCTGACACTACTCATCTGAATTATCTTATATTACAACCTTCACCACGGTTTATATTGAAGCAAGTAAGGGGGTAGAATATTTCCTAAATATAAGTGATTTACATTTCAAGCCATAACCATAATTCGTTTGTTATTTGAACCAAAACAATGTTACATCACTCGATGATGTTTCCTACTTTTCACAAAAAATAAAAGTGCAAATTCAAATCTGGAGTTTATTACAAGAATGTAATATTACGGTACCTCTTTAATACAAGGGCCCAGAACGCTTAAAGACGCAGCCATTTGTACTCTTTTGTAATTTTTATTTACCTTGTCAAAGTTTAAGTTTTCCTTTTGTCCTCGCACCCCCCTTCGATTATGTTACGAACTCCAACACTCTTGCCTCCCACAAATCCTCTCTTATTTCCCCTGGTTTACAAACCCTCTACCCCACCCATCACCCCACCTCTCACCCCAAACCCCTCTACAACCCACACACTTATCACTTCAACCCTAGGCCTGCATACAGAATTCCACCTCTTTGACTAAAGATACAAAAAGAGGTAAGCTTATTTAGAAATTATCTTCATGAAACGGCACTTACACGCTGGCATGTGGCTTTTTCTTTGAGAAGTCACAAGCAAGTCCAAGATCTGATATTCTAACGTGACCATGTTCATCTAGCAGGATATTGGCGGGCTGTGAAAAAAAATGCACGAAAATCAATTCATCATCAAACGGGAAGATGATTAATAATGTAGGTTTCCATAATTTTACCTTATTTGTTTAAAAATACTTCAAGTTGACTGGCAGCCACGTAATGACATTTTCCCGCCAATTTTGAACGAACAATACCAAATAAGGTCAGTTCAAGGGGTCACGTGAGACCTTTTTCCCGCCAAGCATTTGCTCCAGCGAGAAGCAAAGGTGGAGAACGCCTCTGGGAAGCACTGCGCACAAGCGAGAAAATCCTTGACGGAAACTGCATTCAAGTGCTAAAATTGGCGGCAAACATGGAGGAATAAGAATCAAGGCAACACTACACGTAAGTTACGTTTCATAATTTATGTTTACGATACAGTTTGTGTTGAAAATAATCAATATTTAACGTGATGGAGACGCCTGCAATTTTAATGAACAGAAATCCTAAAAATTTGAACAATCGCCTTCCAAAGGACCCAAGAGATATCAAACAACAATTAAGACGAGGTGACAACCTATACTCAGCGACTTTTCCAATCTTTTCATTCAAAATTTATCAACAGACTTCTGAAATTCCGAAAATCCGCCATTAGCATTCGACATTCGCCCGTACATGTCAGAACATGCGTGAGACACTGTTGCTAATGATGCCTTTACTTTATCTCGTGTTCAACAAAACGCTTGAAAAACTTCTTCGTCAATAACTTTATCAATATCAACTTTTTAAAGTTAGTATGTCTTATGCCTGACCTTGAGATCTCTATAGCAAATTCTTCTATCGTGCATGTGTTCCAGTCCCAAAATTATTTCTGATGCATAGAACCGTACCTGGTAATACAAAATAGAAGAGAAGATAGTTCGGTGAGTTAAAAAGTCTTAAATTTCAAAACATGCAATAGGTGCTACAAAAAAAGTCCAGAGAGAAAAACATAAAAATCCAATTTCCAAGGCACAACTGCCTTTTCAAGTTTGGAATTTCAATTAAGCTGATATTGTGTAGTTGCAGAAAATATCCATACTTCCCCCACAGAAGGGATTTTTTCTAACACCTCCCCACCCCTCTGGAAATTCCAGTTAAGCTTCACACATTTCTTTAAATTTTTTGGTCTCATAGAACCCCCCACCCCCAGGAAATTGCAATCCTTTCTGTGGGGGGAGTATGGATATTTTCTGGAACCGCACATTTTAAACAAAGACTTCATAGAACTTACATCATCTTCACTGAAGACACCATGTTGTGACAAATGGTAATGTAAATCACCACCTGAAAATTTAGTTCATATTTGGTTCAAACATTCTCCTTGTTATAAAGTTTCACACACAGTATACAAACATTTTGAGTAAGGTTGTCCTACAAAAGTGTGAAAGGCCATATGACAATACCGAAAGGTACTATGGGTAGCAATGGATCAAACCCCATTGTGTTTAGTAGAAAAGAAGGTAGCCTGCATAGCAAGCTTTCCCGTACAAAGAGCTTTTCTGCATTCTGACCACTCATAAATTGGAGCAAGAGGAAAAATTAGACAAAGCAGGGGGTGGTGGGGTGAGAGATGGAACGCTTGCCCACAAAACCCTGGATTTTGAATAACCTCTTCTCCCATGAATGAGGCTTCTGATTGGTGTGGCGTGGTCATCTTGATTGACAAGTGTATCAAGTTCGCTTGCGTGACCAAGAATATCTCAAGTGTGACTTACACAATGTCATAAAGGAAGGTTTGTTAAATTGTGCTAGCCTCAGTGAAGATTTATTAGACTTGACGTGGATGGTACATATTCAGTTTTACTCAGAAGACACCATCTTTTAGAGGGTAAATACTTGGTGGCTCTATTATCCAGTGGATTCAGCAAAACAAGCAAACAAGCAAAACGACTGCAATTCAAACAACCACTACCCATAGCACCATTCAGCATTAATGTATGCACTTTTATAGGACCTTCGCTGAAATGGCTGTATTATACAGAGAAAGCAGAAAATGTAAGATAAACATTAGGAAGAGGGCTATTGTAGAGAGAAGAAATACATCTTTGAAGTCCAAAGTGTACTTGTAAAGTGCACATAGACATTAATAACATCTCTCAATTTGGAACATTATGCACAACATGCAGGACAGACCCACACAATGCTTAAATGTACAGAGCTTAAAAAATGCTAACAGAAAGATGGCCAACTCTCTAACTTCAGTTACATGTAAATACTTTTAACAACATACATGCCCAAATACATACAAGATTGTAACATACATTTATTAAACTCTCAAATACAGTACTGACTATACAATGTAGAGCTTTTTCTACTTGATTTGGTTAAACTTTGGAACACTACAAATGACCCCTCTACAAAGATTGTAAATTCCCTCTAGATCATAAATATTGAGCCCTCCTAATAAACATGTGTTTCTTAAGGATACAAAGTATCAAACTTTTTAAGACTGAATTAAACAGAGGTTGTATAACTGGTTCCTCTTTTAATTGACAAGGTCATGTACATGAACAACAGTTGCCTGAGGGGCAATTAGGAACATGATTCCAGCAACATGCTAATAACCTACCATTCATTAAGTCCAGCACAAAACAAAGCTTGTCTGGAGTTTGAAAGGCATATGTCATGCACACAATGAAAGGATTATTCACCTGTAAAAAAGTACAAAAAAAATGTATATATGTCAGGATTTATGAAAACAATGATAACAAAATTGTACCCTGCCAAAAGTAGACAATATAAAAATTAAAAGGAATGTCAGTCTCTTTTTTCCTCCACTCTCTTATCTTTCTTTTCTTGCTCTTCTCTCTCTATTTTTCTTTCTTTCTTTTTTTTCCATTGCTTAGAGTGATTTCAAGTCCTTTTGGCATTGTGAAATCAAAGTGCATATGGCTATTTTGGTGCAAAGTCTTGACACGGTTTTCATAAATCCAGTCATATATAATTGTTAGCCATGCATGTAACATTTCACAGTGATGTCATACACTTTTGAGAGTTTTAACCTTTCACTCTTTTACTTATAGAATACTTAAATTCACAAATATATATTATGAAAAAAACTGTTTTGACTATGACAGAGCAATATAAAACAAACTCAATTTGTCAAGTTCATTTAAGTATCCATGTATCACACCATAATAATTAAAAGTAAAGAAGTTTTGTAAATAGAACAACTTAATTACTTAATCTATTTTCAGAGTACATCCAGTCTGGTACATTACTAATTTTACGGTACATGTTGTCCTACTGTACTTACCATGGACAGCATAATCCTCTCATTTAAGGCCAAGGTTTCTCCCTGTTTCAGCTTGATCCTTTTCTTGTCCAGGCATTTCATGGCATACCTACATTATGACAGAACAAACTTAATTGATGACTTGCTACAGGTCACGGTCGAAACATGATTATCTGGAATCACAAGAACCTCTGAAAAGAGAGTAGATAATTAACAGTGCAAATTGAAAATGCAATTAATTATGAGGGAACAACAATTAAGACCCACAGCAAAAAATCTGGACAATCACGAAGCTAGAAATTACACCCCAAAAATCAAGGCTTGACTATGTGGTACTACCATTCCTTGCCTCATGCAAACAGCATGTTCATTATGATTTTTTTCCGCGCCAAATTTGGCTTACATCCATCCAAAATGTTATCTCATATTAACTACATTTGCATGTGCACACAACATTTATTAACAAAATGTATTCTTACATTTTTCCTGTGTCAGCTTTTCTGCAACCATAAACTTCTCCAAACCCACCACGGCCAATAATTCTATGTACACTAAAGTCATTCATGGTTAGCTGTAGAGAAAACAAATATAAACACTGAAAACTGCAATTCCCAATTTTTTTTAAACTGGTTTCAATGACCCAAAATATCACTGACATTTTGAAAATTAGTCGTATGTTTTTTTGTGCATGTACATGTAAACTAAAGTGTTAATGTATCTTGAGAAGCAGTTTTGTTAACTACATGTACATGTATGTTGTACGTTTCTTGATGTATTGTAAAATGTCACATCTCAGTACATTGCAGAAATCACAGACTTTTCTATCCAAAACTCAACTCCCAATTTCTTGTGACTTATTTTATTTGCCTGATGCTAAAATTAGATACACTTCTGCACTCAATCTGTAGTTTTCAAAGCATGCTAATACATGATAGTGTTCATGGTAAAAAAACAACGGACTCCTTTTGCATGCTAACAACTGAAAAGTTGTGACAATAGTCAATAGTCAATAGTTTTTTTAAGTCCTACTTGTTCTTAATATACTGTAGGTTGATATTATCAGTATAAATTAGGCCCCATATGTTCAAAGAATGCATAACACTATGCACCCTAAATAAATCATTATCCAACAGAAAGCATTGTTTTAACCTCACTTATTCACTTGACAACAATTTAGCCTCTGGATAGCACACTTTGAACAACTGGCAAACTTTGAGCAACTGGGCCCAGTTCTAAACATCTTGACATTCCTTTTACGCATTAAATTTTTTGCCTTTAAGGCACTGCCACCCTCTAATTAACCACATTTTCAGTCAACTTACGTTAATATTAAGTTCCACATTTTTCCACTGACAAAATCTGACATATCTGTCACTGTCAAAAAAGGATGCAGTTCTCATTAATGAAATGAAAATCAAAATATATTAAATAAAATTAATCAATCAAATTCAATGACACACATTTGTAAACATGAGGGCCCATGTGAGGTATCTCAGCGAGAAGTTCAGCAAAACTTACCTTTTCAGAAACTTTTGGAAGATTGATCCTCTTAGACTGTTCCTAATTTCCAACATGTATGGCTACGGTAACAAATTATAAATTTGTCATGCAGTATCAATTAACATTAATAATGTCTAAGATGAACTTCATCGTTGTAACCTTATTCTATGGTACAGCTACATGTGTGATATGGTGGAAGGCATAAACAAAGTATTTCTACAGACACTGTACATGTATAAAATAGAACAAGAATTATTCACAAAATAATAAATTTTCCTAAACTTATTACAACACCATCAGATAAACAGGGGGAATGCTATGCTGCCCTAAAGAACCTAGATAACATATCTTGGAAAAATCTAAACCTTGTTAAACTAGCCATTAATATTGAAATGTAACTTACATCCAATAAAAGAAACATCAAATCAATCAATCAATGATAAAGCATAGGCTTAATACAAGATATAACAATATATTTCTTTGAACTTCTGCTTCTCTACAAAGGTCTGTCGCATGCACACTTACTATAGATGCATTTGTAGCAGATGGGAACTGACCAAAAAGCAGCTAATCAAATGACTCCACTTAAACAACAATTGCACTGTATGAAGCAATCAACATGCACTTACCTCAAACAGTGTAGATGGAAGTTCTTTCTTTGTTATTGAACTCTGTACTTGAATCAGAGCACTCTGGGAGAAAGACTGATAATAGAAAGAATAATTAATTTGCCAAACTAATGCACAGTAGTATTTTGATCAGACAAGTAAAGATACATAAAAGACAGCCAAATGAACATAAGATAAAGTGAATAAACAAACTCTTGTACTTTCAAGCAAGAACAGGAAGATACTTTTAATATTTCAAGCTAAGGGGGACTGCAGAATAAAAAGATTCAAGGCTTATTTGTACAGTGTTAGTCTTGATCTGAAGTAAATCATTCACAAAATACAGGCACAAAAGTGATAAAGCACAGGTTGAAAAAACACATAAAGCTGGTATTTGTGAGTATTTTAATTCAGATCAAGACTAAACCTGTACAAATGTGTCTTTACTCTTTTTATTCAGTGGTCTTGGTTAACTCAAAAATTGGATCATTGGTTTTGAGAGCAATAGATATCTACCTGTTGCCTCCTCCAGTGAACACCCTAAGATTTAATGTTAAATTTCCTACTAATAAATTGTTACAGAATGGTTTTATGTGTATGATTTGATTGGGGGGAAAAAATAATGTTTCATCAGGGAATAGAATATGGAAAGCTGTGTCGTTGTTTGGCATATATTCTAGTTATGAAGAACATTAAAATACTTGAAAACTGTTTAATAGACAATCATTTACATACATGTATGCTTATGCTTGAACTTACTACATGTAGACTAAGACCATATTTGAATTTGCAAGATGGAGAGGCAACTTGGTGGACTGGGTCAAAAACCCTGGACTCTGACCACCACCATTATTTGTAATAGTTTATTCAACAATATTGGCCATTGCATAGATACTTACATGTGAGCAAGCTAGGAGTTCAATCATGATGTATTTGTCAAAGATCTCTCGTGCCATTTTTAGCCTGTCCTCCTGGAACTGGAGTTTTTCATACTCTCGGATCTGCATTGAGTAGTTTTAAGACATATGAATGTTTAACCCTTCAATATTAACTTGGATAGCAACACAAATAAGACCCAAAAAGTGAAATAAAAAAAACAAAATAAACAATACATTTAGTTAACAAAGTACATACTGAAAGCAGAACGGCAATATTTTTAATTTCTTAACTTGAGGTAGAAGTGAGAACATTACTTTCAACTACTGAACTTACTTTTTTCACAACCCCAGCTCAAGTTGATTTGAAGGCTTCATCAATTTTTTGGTCTAAATTTCAATTACAATAGCATATTTACATGTAGGGGTGGCAATCAGTGGTACAAGAAAATTCAAGACTTTCTAGCCTTGCTAAAGAAAGGAAGACTCGCAGGTGGCATTTAACACTTTCAGACAATATCCCTAAAATTTGACTAAAATTCTTTCAATGATTGATTAATGAGAGGAGCTACATGTATATATAGCTGAGATTAGGACATAAATGTAGACAGTGATTTTCAAATTAAATTAAGTCTGCAAATTATTTCCTCAGAACTGGTATGTTTCACACTATGTTTACAGTCCAGATACTGGGAGTGAGAAAGTTGAGGGAGTTGATGCAATAAGAGATCAGACTGTGAGATCCACAGCAAAGGCATGAGACTATGTTTATTAGCTGCCGAAAGAGCTGGTTATGCTGTATGATAGTTCTCCAATGATCAACATCACCATATGACTCATACTACATACATGTATTGCAATATACATGCCATGTGTTATTATATGATACAGCAATGAAACATGCATGCATTGTGCAGTTCCAGAAAATATCCATCCTCCCCACCCCTCATCCCCACCCCACCCCCACCCCCCACACACACACACATGCACACATACAAAGAAAGGATTGGAATTTCCTGGGGGGTAGGGTGTTCTGTTAGACCAAAATATTTAAAGAAATTTATGAAGCTTAATTCAATTCAAATTTCCAGAGAGGTGGGGGAGCTACACATTGTAATCAAAAAGACTTTCTAAACTTCAGATGTAAGGAACTACAGCACAACTCAGATTTCTAGACTGTGATTTCCTACCTATTCATTTGACTTAGGAGACCATCCCCCCCCCCAGAAGAAAAGAAAACAATAACCTCAGAAAAACTACAAAACATTGCAAGGCACGTCATGCACTCATGGCAACTGAATACACATAGAAAGTACACATAAAATTATGTGCATGCAAACTTTATTAAAGCACAGTTAAGTCCTGTAAAAGTTACAATATCAATAATTGCATGATGGGAAGAAAATGTGCAAACAGCTATCAATGGGCTTTTCGTTTTTTATCTGCACATACATATTTTGAACAAGCTTTTAGCTTACTAGACAATATGTCGGTAAATAAATGATTGATTGATTGACTGGGTTGCATAGTGAATTGTTGCTGCACCAAAAATTCATGGATTGCATCCAGCTGTTCCAAAATACATAGATTTGAGCTTATCTGATCCAATTGATCCAACAAAAGAAAAATATTCAAGTTGCCTCAGTCTTAGCTTAATCCACCTTCTCAGTGTCCAGCGTTCAACTTCAGGATTTTGCCTTTCTCCCAATCAACATGGGCAGCAATGCTAGTGATAATAGGATGTGCCACAAACTTGCACAATTCTATCACTTTCCTCAGTTGTTGTTCAGGCAAAGTCTTGTTCCACCAGATCTTACTTATCCAAAATCTCATTAGCCTTGCTTTTGTATACATGCACTTGGCCAACCTCTAATTGGATGCTTGATAGCAGCTATCATTTTTATCAAGTTTTCTTGACTGTGATTGGCTGGTACCTTGCCATTCAAGCAATAAATAATGCAAAATTTATGCACACAATGTAAGCAGTATTCTTTTGACAAAACATAAGAGTTGAACTTTACCAGCAACATTGATATGGAAAACAAAATTAAATCCATGTCCTGGATCAAAACCATATAATGAAACACAAACCATACAGCAGAATTAACAACAAGGAAAAGAGACAGACTAGCAAATAAAAATTAAATTTAAATTATGTAGTACTGTAAATTATATCAGATCAAGAACAACAAAAGCAGCTAAATTCATGTATTGAGCTTCAGAGGCAGAATGCCTGATCACATTGACAAAAGAAGCAATCTCTGTATAGCAGTCAGCTCTAGGACAAATTGCATAAAATATATGTACATACATACATGTACAAAGCTTGATAGTAGCTTCTTCATAGTAGCTTCTCGGTCAAAACAGACCTTTTAGCTTGGGTGGTTTGTTGCACCATTTCAGACCAAGTGACGATACTCTTGGGAATTCAAGAGAAGTTTTCAAATAGCTGTATGAATGAATAATTTTTAGATGGATGAAGGAACAATTCTCTAGAAAATATCACATGGTCTGTAATGGGAAAACAAACCACCCAAGCTAAAAAGTCTAAAAAGGTCTATTGCATCAAGAAT